>OLOV01002002.1_pt1 | contig 14572 bp, 18 predicted proteins | sample 1672931 | NCBI WGS metagenome assembly OLOV01 (sample SAMEA3136738, study PRJEB25190) | human gut metagenome | biome: human gut; feature: human-associated habitat; material: faeces | place: Austria | collected 2013
GCCGATTTGATGTTTGTTTTGAGTTCAACACCGAGCGGACCGTAATCCCATGTGTTTGCAAGACCGCCGTAAATTTCGCTTCCCGGATATACAAAGCCTCTGCCTTTGCAAAGGGCAACGATTTGGTCAAGTGATTTTTCGGTATTAAGCATAAGTGCTACCTCCGTTTTTAACAATATAAAGGTATTATAATATAACCCCGGCGATTAGTCAATTGATATGTTTATTTTTATTTTCAAATAATCCGCGTTTTGCGGCTAATAATAACAGTATCAACAATTTAATCATATATAAAAAATCTAAAAGGAATGATTTTTATGCCGAAAAACTTACAAGGCTCAAAAACAGAGGAAAATTTGAAACTTGCCTATTCGCTCGAGTCGCAGGCACGCAACAAATACACATTTTATGCCGACAAGGCGAAAAAGGACGGCTACGAGCAAATCGCCGCACTGTTTGAGGATACAGCCGACAACGAGCGCGCCCATGCGGAGCTTTGGTACAAGTTTTTTCACAACAACGCCGTGCCGTCAACCGCAGAAAATCTTGCCGATGCCATTCACGGCGAAAATGACGAATGGACTCATTTTTATCCCGAGTTTGAGCGTGTTGCCCGTGAGGAGGGCTTTGACGAAATCGCCGACCTTTTCAAAGCTGTTGCCGAAATCGAAAAAAGCCACGAGGACAGATACAAAAAGCTCCTCAACAATGTCAACGGAAAGCTTGTTTTTTCAAAGGACGGCGATGCAATTTGGATGTGCCGCAATTGCGGCAATATCGTCATCGGCAAAAACGCGCCGTTTGTTTGCCCGGTGTGTAAAAAGCCGCAAGCGTATTTTGAAATCAAAAACGAAAATTATTGATGCAATGCTCATTTTTTGTGATTTGACCCTGCCGACAAGGGGGCGATTGTCTGTTTTATCGTTTTGATGACGATTTGATTACGGTCGATGCCGACGAAATTGACAAAAACCGCCTCACGGCAGGCTATGTCACAACTGCTCGGCTTGACGATATTTGCACGCGGTTTTCGATTCCGTCCGCATGCTCACAGCTTTGCAAAAATCCGCCTGCCTCGCCGAAGCCTTTTGTCGAGCTTTATGACGATTTTACCTTTTTGTTTCTCGCAACACCTGCCGCCGACGGCGGAGATTTTGATATTGCGGCGGTTTTCATCAAAAAGAATTTTTTGCTCGTTGTCGATGTCAGGGACAGCGATTGTTCGACGCGAAACGGATTTTTCTCCGCTCTTTCAAAATATCCACTTGCAAATGTATCGCTCGAAAAGCTTCTTGCCGCGTTTTTAAACGCCGTGACTGCGGATGATTTCAAATCTGCCGAGGAAAAGGGTTTTGAGATTTCACGCCTTGAGGAAATTGTTTTGTCGGAGCGCGCCGGGCAAAATTTCAACTCGGGTTTGTTGAAAATCAAGCGTGAACTGCTTTTGATGCAAAATTATTACGAGCATTTAATCGACATCGGTGAGGCGCTCGAGGAGAACGAAAACGAAATTTTTTCAAAAAAAGAGCTGCGCTGTATATCGGGCTTTACACAAAGGGCACGCCGTCTGCGTGAGGACGCCGATTCGCTCCAAAGCGCCGTTATGCATTTGCAGGACTCGTATCAATCCTCGCTCGATTTAAAGCTTAACAATACAATGAATTTTTTTACCGTGATTACGGCGGTGTTTTTTCCGCTCACCGTGATTGTCGGCTGGTACGGCATGAATTTCGACTCAATGCCCGAGTTGCGGTGGCGATACGGCTACGCTTTTGTCATTGCGCTTTCGGTCGGCGTTGTTTCACTGCTTTTGTATGCCGTCAAGCGGCACCGTTGGCTTTGAGGGCAAACTGATTGCGGTATTAAAACAAGTGCGGCATGAATTAATTGCATTAGTTTGGTTTACCCCTTGAAAGATTTGCTTTTATAATATATAATAAGTTTATCTTTTTACGGAGGAGAGTTTATGGAAAAAATTCTTGTTCTCGATTTCGGCGGTCAGTACAACCAACTTATCGCAAGGCGTGTGCGCGACCACAATGTTTATGCCGAAATCCTTCCCTATACAACACCTATTGACGAAATTAAATCAAAAAATTACAAGGGCATCATCTTCACCGGCGGACCTAATTCCGTTTTTGATATGAGCTCGCCGCACTATACTGCCGACATTCTCGATTTGGGCATTCCTGTGCTCGGCATCTGCTACGGCTGCCAGCTCATCGCTTGGATGGCAAAGGGCGAGGTTAAAACCGCACCCGTTTCGGAGTACGGCAAGATTGATTTCAATGTGTTAAACAAAGAGTCAAAACTTTTTAAAAATGTTCCCGAAACATCGGTTGTTTGGATGAGCCATACAGACTATATTTCCACCGCTCCGCAGGGCTTTGCCGTTATCGGCAACACAAACGATTGCCCGTGCGCCGCTATGGAAAATGTTGAAAAAAATATTTACGCCGTTCAGTTCCACCCCGAGGTTACTCACTCACAGTTTGGCAACCAAATGCTTTATAATTTCCTTTATGAAGTTTGTCATTGCAAGGGCGATTGGGTTATGGACAACTTTATCGACGACACTGTTGCTGCGCTTAAGAAAAAAATCGGCGACAAAAATGTTATTCTCGGCCTTTCCGGCGGTGTTGACAGCTCCGTTGCAGCAGGCTTGCTTTCACGCGCTGTCGGCAAACAACTCACCTGCGTTTTTGTTGACCAAGGCTTGATGCGTAAGGACGAGGGCGATTTTGTAGAGCAAACATTCACTTCGCTTTTCGATATGAATTTTGTCCGTGTTAATTGCGGCGACCACTTTATGCAGTGCCTCAAGGGCGTTACCGACCCCGAGGAGAAAAGAAAAATCATCGGCACCGAGTTTTACAAGGTGTTCTGGGACGAGGTTCGCTCAAGAGCCGAAGATGGCTATTTTGCACAGGGCACAATTTATCCCGACAGAATAGAATCCGGCAAGGGCAAGAGCGACGGCAAGGCAAACACCGCCGTCATCAAAACTCACCACAATATGGTTAAAAAGCCCGATGATATTAATTTTATCGACACAATCGAGCCGCTCGGCGATTTGTTTAAGGACGAGGTCCGCAAGGTCGGCGAAAAGCTCGGTATTCCGAAAGAACTTGTATGGCGTCAGCCGTTTCCGGGTCCGGGACTCGGAGTCAGAATCCTCGGCGAAGTCACAGCCGAAAAGGTCAAAATCCTTCAGGATGCAGACTGGGTTCTCCGCGACGAAATGTCTAAAAACGGCTACGAAAAAGAGCTTGCGCAGTTCTTCTGCGTTCTCCCCGGCGTCAATTCGGTCGGCGTTATGGGTGACCACAGAACATATGACAATGTCGTTGTCATCCGCGCTGTTACAACCGATGATTTCATGACCGCCGATTGGGCAAAAATCCCCTATGATATTCTCGCAAAGGTTTCAAACCGCATCACTAACGAGTGCGCTCACATCAACCGCGTAGTCTACGACATAACCTCCAAACCCCCCGGAACAGTCGAGTTTGAATAAACAAAAATGCTTAGTGAATCCAGCGTTTATGCGGGTTTGCGGTACTTTTAAAAGTCTTTTGATAACAATTTGATAACGGTTGCATAAGAGCCATTATTCTTGTAATCCAGTGGTTTTCGGGTTAGAGAATGATTGACAGGTGGTTGTGCAACAAATAAATCCATATTATAAACGAAGCCCTTAGCTGTGGGTATAAAACTCATGGCTAAGGGCTTTTTGTCGCTATTTTTTGGAGGTGGTTTTCTTTTTCTTTGGTGCAGGAAGTTCATCGTACATAGACAGAAACAGGTTGCAAAGAAATTCCCTGCTGTCAACATCATCGACTAAAAGCATTTCCTTTGCTCCCTCATAGGGTAATTCGTAAGTTGCTGTTGGCATAAGGGAAATGGCAGAGGATACAGGTTTTACAAGTAAGCGGTCATCGTAAATACCGCCAACGATTTTGTCACGGTAGTAGAGAATGTACTCGCCCATCATTGCCCGATAGGAGATGCTGTCCAAATCGGATAGCTGTTCTAATACAAAGGTTAAATAATCTTTACTTGACGCCATAGTACACCTGCTTTCAATCATCGGTTTTGAGTTTGTCTTTGAAGGCTTCAACCATAGCGGCACTAAGTTCCTGCGAAGGAACTTTCGCCCATGTTTGCGTAGTATCAAACTCTGGGTAGTGGTAACGCCACTCATCGTATTTGTCTTTACTGATCTCTTCAGAAGATAGCTTGTCAGCCTGCTCTTTCCAGGCATACAGCATTTTCCGGAGTTCGTGAGCGTCTTTACCTTTGGAAGTATCGACTTTCAGACATATTTCTCCGTCTGATTCACTGACAGTCAGACCGTACAAATCTTCAAGGGTAAATAAAGTGTGCATCAGTCCGATATAGCTGTCAATGTCAGGAACATCGAGGGCATGAGGGGAAACATCCAGAGCCTGTGCCAGTGTAGCAGTAAGTTCCGCTTTCGGTTTTCTTGTTCCTGTTTCGTATTGTGCTAAACGTACATCGGCACTTCGCTCAGGAAAGCCGACAATCGTACCAAGATATTTCTGCGTCATCCCACGCAGAATGCGGAAAAAATGTATTCTCTCTCCAATCGCCATAACGTGTCCACTCCTTGTATGTATTTTACAATGAGTATAGCAGATATGTTTAGGAGAAGTCAAGATAATACAAAACAAAAAAGTTTAATATTTTCCGAAAAGCCACTTGACACAAACAAATATGCTTAGTATAATAAGTTCGAAATTAAACAAATAAGTTTAGCAAAAACAAAATGACCGTCCGAACAGTATAAACCGCAAAGACCTTGCCAGACAGCAAGCGAGCGCCTGACATATTACGATATATCGGGACAGCACAGTGCCGAACAGGGAATACCTGCTGGAACTTTAATCGGATAGAGCGGCGATAAAAAATGAAAGAAAGGACTGATTATATGAAAAACAGATTTATTTGTGCCGAAGAAGTGGCACAGGAACTAAGCGTATCAAAGCCGTATGCCTACAAGTTAATCCGCCAGTTGAATGAGGAACTGAAAGCAAAAGGCTTTATTACCATTTCAGGACGGGTAAACCGCCAGTATTTCTATGAAAGGCTCTACGGAGCAGGAAATCCCCAAGGGGATACCACTATGTCCTATAAGGCAGGACAGGAATAAGGAAAGGAGGATGAATAATGCCGGTATTTAAAAACGAGGGCAATGAAACATGGTATGTGATGGCGAGATATGTAAACTGGAAAGGCGAGCGTAAGCAGAAATGCAAACGTGGATTTGCTACCAAGAAAGAAGCAAAGGAATGGGAGCGAATGTTCCAGTTGCAGAACTCTTCGGATATGGATATGAGTTTTGAAGCCTTTACCGAACTGTATATCCGGGATATGAAAAGCCGTCTGAAAGAGAACACATGGCTGACAAAGGAACATATCATCCGCACAAAGATTTTACCTTATTTCGGCAAGCTGAAAATCAGCGAGATTTCCACGAAAGAGGTCATTGCATGGCAGAATGAAATGCTTGCCTATCGGGATGAGAAGAAAAAGCCATACTCACAGACCTATCTGAAAACGCTGCACAATCAGTTATCTGCTATTTTCAATCATGCAGTGAGGTATTATGAACTGCGTTCCAATCCAGCCGCCAAGGTTGGAAATATGGGAAGTGAGGAACACAAGGAAATGCTGTTCTGGACGAAAGAAGAATACAAGAAATTCTCATTTGAGATGATGGACAAGCCTGTTTCCTTTTACGCTTTTGAAATGCTTTACTGGTGCGGTATCCGGGAGGGAGAACTGCTGGCACTGACTGCCGCTGACTTCGATTTTGAAAAAGAAACGGTCAGAATCAACAAGTCCTATCAACGATTACACGGAGAAGATGTGATTACCACACCGAAAACAAAGAAAAGTAACCGCATTATCAAAATGCCGAAGTTCCTCTGTGAAGAAATGCAGGAGTATTTGCAGATGCTTTACGGACTGAAGAAGAAAGAACGAATCTTCACAGTCACAAAAAGTTATCTGCATCACGAGATGGACAGAGGTGCGAAAGCCGCAGGAGTAAAGCGAATCCGTATTCATGATTTACGACATAGCCACATCAGCCTGCTGATTGATATGGGATTTTCAGCGGTGGCGATTGCAGACCGTGTAGGGCATGAAAGCATTGACATCACTTACCAGTACGCTCATCTGTTCCCGTCAAAGCAGACGGAAATGGCAGATAGATTAGACGATTTAGGGAAAGGAGAGTTTGAAAATGTCAGCTAAGAACAGAGATAACAAAAACCGTTGGAGAAACATCACAGTAGGGTTTCGGGTATCGCCCGAAGAAAATGAACTCATCAACAAGGCAGTTGCCTTATCGGGACTGCCAAAGCAGGAATACTGCTACCGCCGTTGCCTGAATCAGGATGTAGTGGTACAGGGAAATCCGAGAGTATTCAAGGCACTCAAAACGGAACTTGCCGCTGTCCTCGCAGAACTAAAGCGGATTGAAGCAGGAAACCGTGTGGATGAAGAACTGCTGAATGTCATTGAACTAATCGCTGTTATTCTGGGCGGTCTGAAAGGAGAGGATACGGATGGAAAATAAAAAAGAAAAGACTGCCCCGGATGTATCTGTTGGCGCAGATACGGAGCAGCCGATTTCAAAAAAACCTACAAGTAGTATATCCGAGAATGGTGGAAATATCAAGACTTTTGAGGAATTGCAGAGAGAAATGCAGTTGCGATCAGACCCGTCCTATCTCCAGACAATTTCCATGAATGAACTGTTTGACACACAGTATCGAAGTAAGCAGCCGTTGATTGACGGACTGCTTTACCCTGGCACTTATATCTTTGCAGGTTCGCCCAAACTGGGAAAGAGCTTTCTGATGGCACAGCTTGCCTACCATGTCAGTACAGGGACACCGCTTTGGAATTATACCACCCGAAAAGGGACGGTGCTGTATCTGGCGCTTGAGGATGATTACCGCCGCTTGCAGGAGCGTCTGTACCGGATGTTCGGGACAGAAAGTACCGATAATCTTTACTTCTCAGTTTCTGCCAGTCAGCTTGGAAATGGGCTGGATGAACAGCTTGCAAGATTTGTGGCAGAGCATAAGGATACGAAGCTGATTATTATTGATACGCTTCAGAAAGTGCGTGAGGTTGGCGGCGATAATTACAGTTACGCAAATGATTATCAGATTATGGCAAGACTGAAAAGTTTTGCGGATGCCCACGGACTTTGTATGTTGCTGGTACACCACACAAGAAAGCAGAATGCAGATGATAAGTTTGACATGATTTCCGGGACAAGCGGACTGCTTGGGGCGGCAGACGGAGCATTTCTTCTTCAGAAAGAAAAACGGACAGGCAATGCCGCAACACTGGAAGTATCGGGCAGAGATCAGCAAGACCAGAAGCTGTATCTTGTCCGCAATACAGAAACCTTGTTGTGGGATTTACAAAAGGCAGAAACAGAATTATGGAAAGAACCGCCGGAACCGTTACTGGATGAGATTGCGGAGCTTGTTATGAAGGAAAATCCTTATTGGGAGGGCTCGCCAACGGCACTTGTTGCATTGATAAATGTGGACATTCAACCTCATGTTATCACAAGAAAATTGAATGTTCTTGCAGGAAGATTATATGCAGAGCATGGGATTCTCTTTCGGAGTGAGCGTGTCCATGAGGGACGGAAACTAAGATTCTGGAAAGACAATACAGAGAATGCGTGACAGTATGTGACGGTTGTGACGGTATTTTTGACAACGGGGGCGGTATCAAAATAACCGTCACGACTGTCACATACCGTCACATACTGTCACGGAAAGGATGGATGAGATGGGTAATGTGCAAATATCACAGGAATTATTTATGCAGTTGCTCCGCTTTCACTTAGTTGAAGATGAGAGCTGTGAGAAAGAAATCAAGCAGGGGTTGGAGAAGAAATTGGACAGAATGGTTATGCGTGACCTATATGGAAAATTCAAAACTGCCCCGACAGAGGAAGATCGGGAACGGGCGAAAAAAGAGTATCTGGACAGACGAGGAGTGCCGGAGAGTTTCCGATGGTAATTCTTCCTTGATGATAAGAACAGGAGCGTGGCACGCCCCTGTTAATCATAGACAAGGAGAAATCTGGAAAGGAGAACCATGCAATGAGAGAAGGAAGATTAGGTTATAACTGTGAAAATGGCAGATATGGATTACTGTCAATGGACTTATGGATTGATACGGGATTTCACTGCGGAGAGTGTATGGAAGTTCTGGTGGATGACCAGTGGGTAAAGACCAGAATGGAAATGAATCCGGCGAGAGAATGGTATCTGGTGGGAACACCGTATTGCGGCGATCTGGAGTATGTACGGGCAAGGATACCGGAATAAAGCAGACAGGATAAGCCCGGATACGGGCAAATAAAAAGGGCGGATACGCACAAGATGAAAAGCACAAGTCGAAACATGGTAGAGAAAGATAGCACCTTATAAAGCCCTCGGCGTTTGAGAGCGAAATACACCCATCGCACAAACTTCGTTTATGCTCTGGGTATTTCGCCCTGCTGGGGGCTTGTTCCACCGACAGGCGGATAAGTTCGTAAACAGGTGCCTATGCACCTACTCACAGTAAAGCAGGCAAGAGCCGGGAAAGGAGAATGCTTATAGGCAGACATTCATTTATCAGACAAAACAAGCTGTCTGATGTGGCAGGAAGAATTGATTATATTTCCAATCCGAAAAGACAGGAACATCTCTATGCAACCTATCAGACGGAGGGAGCAACACCGGAGTTCTGGAAGAATCTTGCCAGAGAGAATCAGTTGGATTTTAAGGCAAGCGGAACAACAGGAAAATGTATTGAAGGACGGGAGTTTATCATTGCACTTCCAGAAAGTTTTGTTGAATATAAGGCAGATGATGTGGTAAGGCTTTTCACGGACAGCTTTCATAAAAGGTATGGTGTGGAATGCAGTGCGGCACTTCATCATAACAAAAGAATGACCAATTACCATATCCATCTTGTATTCAGCGAACGGAAAATGCTGGAACATCCAGAAGTGAAAATTGCTACCAGAAATATGTTTTATGATGAACAGGGTAAGCACAGACGCACGAAGAAAGAGATTTTAGATGAGCAGGGAAATCTACGGGCAGGATGCAGCATTATTCCCAAAGGGGAAGTTTACGAGAGCCATATTTTTACCAAGAAAGATGAATGGTTTAAGAGCGATGCTTTTACCAGAGAAGTCAAAGAGATGTTCACGGAAATCATCAACAGCCATGTAAAAGATGAATCTGAAAAGCTGTCTGTATTTCAGCAGGGCGGCGTGTATCTGGCAACGAAGAAAATCGGGAAGAATAATCCGAAAGAAGCAGAGATACGGGCGGACAATGCGGCACGGCAGGAATGGAATCGGACAGTTGATGTGGCATTAGTCGAGGGCGTTCCCGAAGAAGATATTTTAATTGTCAAGCGGGAGAAAATCACAGATAAAACATTGCAATCTATACGGGCACATGGTTGGCTGCCGGATATGTTTCAGCAGATTATCCGAGGAGCGAAAGACTTCTTACAGGAAATGATTTTCAAGTTTAAGATGCCGCCGAAGCCAGTACCGAAGATTGATTTACAGGAATGGAATGATATGCGGAAGATGATGGAGAAACTTCAGAAGCAGTCACAGGCGATGAAGTCCACACAGCAGGAGATTTCCTCATTGAAGAAACAGCTTTCCGAAACAACGGGATTTTTCAAAGGAAAAGCACGAAAATCCTTAGAGGGTAAAATTGAACAGGCAGAGAAACAGGAAAAACGTATCCACACGGATATGGAACAGACGGTAAAACAGGCAGGATATTCAGATGTTCAGTCCTTCACAAAGACATATCAGAAATCGGAAAAGTTGATCCGGAAATACAATGAGGAGCTGCGTGCATGGGAAAATCAGACAGAACAGAAGGAAGAAAAGCCATCAGAACCGCCGAAAAAGGCAAGCATACGGGAAAAGTTACACCGTTACCAGCAGGAAAGCAGACAGCAGCCAAAACAGTCAGCAAAGAAGAAATCTATGGACAGAGAACGATGAGAAAGGTGGAACAGAACATGAAGAAAACAATTTTTGAAGAAATGGGCGGCATTTATGTAAGATGTGGGGATTACTTTATCCCCAACCTTACCTTGCCGGAGGAAGAAGAACCGAGATTTGTTGGAGTATGGGGACAAAGACATTTGCAGTATTTGAAAGAATACCGCAGGACTGTATATCTGGATCTGCTGATGAGCGGCAGATTGAATAGTTATCTGGCAGATATAGAGGAACAGGCACAGGAACGATTTGAGAGGATTGTAGAGCAGATGAAACAGGCTCAAGGAATTACCGAACAGTTAAAGGCAGATAACGCATTAGAATGGGTAGGTAGAATGAATAACATACAGGCGTGTGCGAGGGAGATTGTGGATAGAGAGATAATCTATTGGTAAGTGCTGCTATGAATATGTATCGTATTTATATTTTTTGCTTGACGAGTTACCTAAAATAAATTATTATAAAGTTATAAAAAATATAACACAGAATAAAGAGGGTGGAAGAATGAGCAATGATTTGATGAGAAAGCAATCGAAAAATATTTTGAATGCAATAAATAATTTTGTTTCTAATACAGGTTTAAATGATGTAAAAACGTCTTTTGATTCAAAGACAGGAATTGCCAGTGTTATTGGAAATAAGGATGGTTTTCAGTATACTACAACGTTGACCAAACATATGAATGGCGTAGTGCAAACGACAACGCAATTTGCTACCAATTTGGGAAAGGAAGCGCTAATATCACAAATTAAAGCTTTAAGAAAGCAAGGATATAAACAACAACAAATAGCGGATATGCTTAAAATTTCTCAAGCAACAGTAAGCAAATATTTGAGAAAATAATCTCGTAAAGTATAGGAATGGGGATAAATGGGAGTGAAAAAACTTAAATTGAATGAAAATATGGGAGAAATTGTAAAGGCTCATGGATACGAACTTGATGCAGAAGAAAGATATGTTATCAATATCGAACGCGAATTAAGTGAGCAATCAGCAATCATGGCAGCAATACAAAGCGTTGGGCTACCAGCGTTAAACGATTACCATCAATGGTTAATACATAATGGATTTGATGCCAATATGCCTAATCCCACAAATAGCTTTGCTGATCAATTTTATGGAAAGAAAGCTTTGTGGAAAACAGATTTATCGCAAGGTATTGTTGTGAGAGCAGAAAATGAAGATGATTATTTTATCGTCATGGAATGTAGTAGATTAAATGAAGGATTTAAATACACTCAGATAATTTTGACATTAGGTGGATGCTTGTAATTTAAAATTATTTTTGCAAGAGGGAGGAGATTTCAATGTACTCTGTTACTAAACGTATTAGTATGGTAAAACAGCCATATGGCGGATATCTAAATAAAAAGCAATTTGATATTACTTCTATTGATGACGGAAAGACATTGAATGAAGCAGAGAATATTCATGCTTCGTTAATTGGTCTTGCGGTTGACTATTTGACCCGTTTTATGATGGGAACATCCGTAGAAGAAGCTTTCAAAATTTCGTTACAAGGAGCATTGTGTCTTGATTTATTTTTAAATAATGCCAGTGGCAAAAAAGGGTTGGCATTAGGAAATGCTAAGAAGTTATTAAAAGGCATAAAAGGTCTTGATAATGAGTCTGTCAGTAATGCATGTAAATTAGTTGGTTACGATGTTTGTTTCAGAGCGGGTGTAATTGGGTATAAACCAGTAGAAGAAATTAAGCCTGATAGTGATACTATTGAGAATATTGTGATTATGGTAAAACGAAGTCTGGCATTTTGGAAAGAATATGGTCCTATTACAAAAGATGGTTTTACTTTTGAGGGTGGTTATACGGATATAGTATCATCAGGAGATGGAGATTATTTAACTGAGGATACGTTGTGGGATTTTAAGGTGTCAAAAGAGGAACCCAAAAGTAAATATACATTGCAGTTGTTAATGTACTATATTATGGGATGTCATTCAATACATCCAGAATTTCAGAAAATTGAAAAACTCGGAATATTTAATCCGAGAAAAAACAAAGTTTATATAGCCAAGGTATCTTCAATTAACCCTGAAGTAATTGAAAAAGTATCCCAGGATATTATCGGATACAAATAAAAAGTTGGGTTTATTGCTAAAAAGGAAAATGAAAATTATATGAAAAACATGAAAATAGATGCCAATGGGACAGAAATCAGAGTGATGGGTAATGTTGTTAATGAAGATGCTTACATTTCACTCACTGATATTGCAAAATACAAAAACCCAGACAATGCCTTTATTGTGGTGGCAAACTGGATGCGTAATCATTCTACGATTTCATTTTTGGGCTTGTGGGAACAAATTCACAATCCCAATTTTAAACCTATCGAATTCGATAGGTTTAAAGCAGAATCTGGTGATAATGCTTTTACGCTGACACCGCAGCAATGGATAAAAGCAACAGATGCAATCGGTATCGTATCAAAATCAGGACGATATGGCGGTACTTATGCACATACAGATATTGCTTTTGAGTTTGCTTCATGGATTTCACCGGAGTTTAAGCTTTATATCATCAAAGATTATCAGCGATTAAAGAAAGATGAAGCAGATCGGTTAGCGATTGGCTGGGATGTAAAGAGAGAACTTTCAAAAATAAACTATCGTATCCACACAGATGCAGTAAAAGAATTTTTAATAACTCCCACATTATCTCCGCAGGAAATGGCATATACATACGCTTCAGAAGCGGATATTTTAAATATGGCTTTGTTTGGAAAAACAGCAGCACAATGGAGAAGCGAAAAAGAAATGAAAGGGAAAATACATAGTATTATAAATTCTGTTATTAGTGCGAAAGCTCCTGAGCGGTTTACGAACAAGTTTTAGAAGATTTGGGGTTTAAGAGTTCGAATGATAGGTTATATATCGGCCTTTTCAAGGCGTTAGGGTTGCTTGATGAGAATAACTCTCCTACTTCAAGATATCATCAACTTTTAGACCAAGCTGAGACGGGAAAAGTTTTAGCTGTTGGTATTCAGGAAGCATATGAAGATTTATTTGCGTTAAGAAAAGATGCGCAACAGCTCTCACTTGATGAAGTAAAAGGTAAATTGAAAACATTAACTCAGGGGCAAAAAAGTGACAACATAATTAATTTGATGGCAAATACATTTAAAGCATTATGTGAATTAGCGGATTGGTCTGTACTAACAGGGACATCTCCACAAGAAACATATACTACTCTTTGTGCCGTAAATTACCCGATTTGAAATACTTGAAGCCTTCCATTAAATAGGTTATAATAACCTCATGCAGTAATACAAGACAAAATGGAGGAAAAGATGGAAAATATAAAACGTCCGGAAACAATGGAGCGTATTACGACTCCGGCCTTGGCTGAGGCATTTATTGAAGAACAGGTAGCGCAAATTCGCGCGCAGGTAGGAGATAAAAAAGTGTTGCTCGCGCTGTCAGGCGGCGTAGACTCATCGGTTGTCGCGGCATTACTGATTCGTGCGATCGGATCACAGCTGGTTTGTGTGCACGTCAATCACGGTCTGCTGCGCAAAGGAGAACCGGAGCAGGTTGTCGAAGTGTTCCGCAATCAGATGAAGGCTAATTTGGTCTATGTTGACGCGGCCGATCGCTTCTTGGACAAGCTGGCCGGCGTAGAAGAACCGGAAAAGAAAAGAAAAATCATCGGTGCGGAATTCATTCGCGTCTTTGAAGAAGAGGCTCGCAAGCTGGAAGGAATCGAATTTCTGGCACAGGGTACGATTTATCCGGACATTCTTGAGAGTGACGGCGTCAAAGCGCATCACAACGTGGGCGGTCTGCCAGAAGATATGCAGTTTGAGCTGGTGGAACCTGTCAAGCTGCTGTACAAGGACGAAGTGCGTGTGGTCGGCAAAGCGCTTGGCCTGCCGGACAGCATGGTGTACAGACAACCTTTCCCGGGTCCGGGGCTGGGTGTGCGCTGCACCGGCGCGATTACCAAGGATAGACTCGAGGCGGTCAGAGAGGCAGACGCTATCGCGAGAGAGGAGATCGAGAAACTGAATCCTGTGCCATGGCAGTATTTTGTCGCGATTCCGGACCTGAAATCCACGGGTATCAAGGATGGCAAACGCCATATGGGCTGGGCCGCGATCATCCGCGCGGTCGATACCGTGGACGCGGTAACCGCAAAATCTGTGGAGATTCCGTTCGGCGTGCTGTGCACAATCCGCGATCGTATCATCGCGGAGGTTCCGGGCATTAACAGAGTCCTTTGGGACATCTCGGACAAACCAACCTCGACCATCGAATGGGAATAAGTGTAAAGCATCACCCGTAGAAAGAGGGCTGCGCCCTAACGGTTATTTTCCGTTAATGCGACAGCCCCTTTAGTATTTTTTGAGGACTTTTGACCAACTTTTGTTCCGCCCACGCATGGCAGGGCGGAGCTTCGCGTGAGACAGCGAAGCCTTGCAGCGCCGTTTTGGGCTGTTCGCGCGCAGCAGGGTGGTTCCTCTGAGAA
>OLOV01002003.1_pt1 | contig 14572 bp, 9 predicted proteins | sample 1672931 | NCBI WGS metagenome assembly OLOV01 (sample SAMEA3136738, study PRJEB25190) | human gut metagenome | biome: human gut; feature: human-associated habitat; material: faeces | place: Austria | collected 2013
TGTCAAAAAAGGGCATAGCCCTTTTTTGACAAATATAGAAATCGCTCCGACCCGCATTTATTCTATTGGGGTGCAACAAAAGCAAGACGGATGCTAAAAATATGCCACTGGCATATTTTTTAACGCACCGACGCGGCAAAAAATGATCCAAATTGTTCGCCGCCATAGCGGGCGGCGAAAAGCGACACACTGTCCGGCATTATCCGAATCACCAAAAATTACCCCGGAATTTCGTGCAAAACGCCGCAAATGCCATCCTTGCCCCATATTCCCGCCGGTGGTACACTGGTATTGGAAAAATATGGCGCAATGTGTGGCGCGCCGCGTTGAAACGAGAGATAACACAGGAGGAGAAGCCTATGAAGAAGCGGATCGTAAGTCTGCTGATGGCCGTGCTGCTGGTGGTGACGATGCTGCCGGTGGCCGCCATGGCGGAGGAGCTGACACCGGACGAGCCTGCCGGAGAGCCGGTCGTGTCCGAAGCGGTCACGACGGAACCGGCCGGGGAGGAAACGCCTGCCGGCGAAGACGAAACCGAAACGGAACAGGTGACCTACACGGGAGAGATATTCACCGCGTGGGGCACAAAGTGCGGCCAATATGCCGAACCGGCTGACGCCGCCACCGCCGTCTATGTGAAGTATACGGCCTCCAGCGGCGAGATCATCTGCCAGGCCGTGAAAGGCGAAGCGGCAGATGGCGGAGATCGGGTAACGGTGGATGGTGTGGTATACACCGCCGTGGAGGGTTCCGCCTTGATGCCCATCGCCCACATCTGGATCGCGGACACTGCTGAGGACGGCAGCGTATCCACCTATACCTGTCAGACCTGCAAAACAGTGGCCACGGTCATCGCTTCCATGGACGAGGCTGACAGCACCAAGAGCCACGAGAGGCTGCCTGACGGCTCGTGGCTGGAGTTCTCCTACACCGTCGACTCCGGGGATGAGCCGGCCACTGTGACCCGGATCGAATGGGTGAAGATGCTGGTGGATACCTTCCAGATGACCGTGGAGGGCGGCAACTATCCCGACAACTACTACACGGACATCGACCGCACCGCCGCGTATTACGATGACCTGATGGTGGCGGTGGAGTTCGGCGTCATCGACCTGGCGGCCGGTTCGGAATTCCGGCCGGAGGAGCCTGCCACGCGAGAGTTCGCGGCACACACGCTGAACTACTGCCTGGCCTTCCAGCTGGATGAAAATACCTATACCTATAACGACACCGACGACGTTACCTATAAGGATGACGTTCAGGTGGCGGTGAACCGCAAATGGTTTGCGCTGGTGGATGACAGCTTCCTGCCGCAGAAGGCCGTGACCGCCGATGAGGCGGAGACCATGATGGCGGATGCCAGGAAGGTGTTCTTCGGCACCACCGTGACCGAGGGCTACAACAGCACCTACGAGTTCAAGGCGGACGTGATCGTGATCCCGGAGGGTACCGAGGTGACGGTGGTGACGGGGATCGACGAAAACGGCGACGAGACCGGTACGGCGGTCGTCTCCATTACGGACTGCCCCAAGGTGATCGAGGTGAACAGCCTGTTTGCCGTGTACCTCAACGGCATCCCGGTGGCCTATACGGCGAAAACCGTCACCCAGGAGGGCAGCGTGACCCGCATCGAGGCAACGCCGCTGGCCACAGAGGACGCCTTTACATCCATCGACGCCCAGGGCGTCGTGGAGGCGGACATGTCCCAGATCACGGCGCTGGGCGGTACGGAGCTGAGCTACTATGTGGAGGAGCTGGATCAGGAATTCCAGACCTACGCGCTGGCCCGCGCCGCCGCCCGGAAGGTCGGTGTTATTAAGCCCGATATCGAGCTGCACGGAAAGATCTCGGTGGAGATGGGCGGCGTGACCCTTTTCGTGGAAGCCACGATCACCAACCCTACTGTCAAGTACAATATCAACCTCTGGAAAGGTATCGCGTTTGTTACGCTCAACTATGACCTGGAGGTGGAATACCGCGGCGAGATCGAGCTGAAAAAGGAGCTGCTGCTGTGCTACTGGGGCATCCCCGGCGTCGGCGGCCTGAAGATCACGCTGGAGCCCGCGCTGACAGGCGGCATCAGCGGAACCCAGAACTTCCATATCGAGCAGGGTGTTTTTGTCGACGTGAAGAACAGTATCGGCAACAAGGTCCGCCTGATCAAGGGCTTCAACAGCAAGGAGTTTGCCCTGACTGCGGACGTGACCGGCGAGATCGGCGTTGTCGCCAAGTTCGGCATTACCGACCTTCCCGTTTTTAACCTCTATGTATACGCCGAGGTGGGCGGCAAGTGTACGGTGGAGATCACAAAGCATACGACAGAGGGGTCCTGTACCTGTGTGGATTTCGGCGCCCATGTCTATGCGGAAGCCGGTCTTAAGGGCAGCATAGAGCTTCTGTTCTTCAAAGCGGCAGAGCTGAAGATCGACAAGGTGATCTTCGACGAGAACAACAGCCCCCACCGTGTGGCGCATCACTACGAAAACGGCGTGAAGGTAGCGGAGTGTACCTGTACCCAGGCCGGAAACACCGGCTGGCAGACCCCCGACGATTCGCCCAACAGCTCCAACGGCTGGTCGGGCGGCAGCAATAGCCAGGGACAGAACAGCGCCGGTGAAACTTATACGCTTTTTGATTACGATGTGGACGATGACGGCAACGCCACCATCACCGGCTACAAGGGCAACGCCTGGACGCTGATCATCCCCAAGACCCTGGACGGCCACAAGGTGGTGGCTATTGGCCGGAACGCGTTTGCCAAGAGCCAGTCCAAGGCGTATCTGAAAACCGTTGTCATCCCCGAGGGCGTCACCTCCATCGCGAGTGGTGCGTTCTCCGGCTGCCTGGTGCTGCAGAAGGTCACGTTCCCCAGCACGCTGAAGGAGATCAAGCGAAGCGCCTTCTATCAATGCGTGGAGCTGACCTCCGTGGAGCTGCCTGCCGGGCTGAAGATCCTGGACTGCTATGCCTTTAGCGAATGTACCGCATTGCGCCGCGTTACCCTCCCTGTGAACTTTACGATCGGCAATGATGGAGACATTCCCCATAACGGCCCGTTTGAGGGCTGCACTTCACTGACCAACGTGATCTTCCCCAAGGGGATCACCCGCATTCCTAACTGGTTATTCTATAACTGTCCCGGTCTGCGCACTATCACGATCCCGGATACCGTTACCAGCATCGGCGGTCGGGCCTTCAGCCAATGCGAGAAGCTGAGAACCGTCAATCTTCCGGATTCTCTGGTTACCATTGAGGGGGACTATGCGTTTGCGGAATCTCCGGCGCTGACTGAGATCACCCTGCCGAAGAATCTGGAGACCATTGGCGAGAGAGCATTTTCCGACTGTGCCAACCTGCAAAAGGTCGTTTTCCCCGAGGGCTTGAAGGCGATTTACACCGGAGCCTTCGCCAACTGCATCGCGCTGACCAGCATAACGCTGCCGTCCACCCTGACGGAGATGAACGCCCTTGCCTTCTGTTACTGCACCGCGCTGCAGCAGGTCTACATTCCCGCAAGCCTGACCAAGATCAATATGGTCATCGGCCCAACCTCTAATTTCTATGGCCCCTTCGAGGGCTGCAGCGCGTTGAAGACGGTGACCTTCGGCGAGGGCATTACCCGAATCCCCAACTGGCTGTTCTACAAGTGCTCTGGCCTGGAAACCATCGAAATCCCCGAGACCGTTACTGTCATCGACAGCCATGCCTTCCGCCGGTGCACAAGTCTGACGAAGATCACCCTGCCTGCGGCGCTGACGGCTGTAGGCGAGTATGCGTTTGCGGGATCGGCGGCGCTGACAGAGCTTACTTTGCCGCAGGGGTTGGCTTCGCTGGGTGCCCGCGCATTTATGGAATGTACCGGCCTGAAAAAAATAACGATCCCCAAGGGAGTGTCCCTCATCGGAGACCAGACGTTCTACGGCTGTACCAGCTTGGAGAGCGTGGTGCTGTCCAGCGGCGTTAAGGAGATCCTCAGCAATGTATTCGGCAGCTGCACAAATCTGAAATCCGTTACTATCCCGGCATCTGTTGTGACGATCTATAACAACGCCTTCAGCACCTCCGGCCTGACCATCTACGGCGCAGCGGATTCGAAGGCGCAAAGCTATGCCAAAAGCAAAGAGTACAAGTTCGTGCCGCTGCAGGTGATCGGGACCGTATCCGGTGACGGCGGAGACGCGCCGGTGAGCATCACCATTACCGGCGCTGACGGTGAGATGACCGAAATCAAAAGCGCTGACGGCAACTACCAGCTTGAGAAACTGGATCCTGGTACCTACACCATAGCGCTTACCAAGGAGGGCTGTGTGCCGTATCGGAGCACCGTTACCGTCGATGAGAGCGGTAAAGCGAACACGGTGGACGTTGTACTGGTGGCCCGCGGCAATATCAACGGCGCCGCTGTGAACGGCGAGGCTGTGGAGATCACCGACGTGGCCTGCCTGTACGAGATGCTGACCACCGGCGAGTGTCAGAGCAAAATCGCCGATCCGGAGTACCTGGAAGCCGTGGCTGATGTCAACAGCGACGGCACCGTGGATGTCTACGACCTGCAGCGGCTGTACGAGACGGTCAGCAGACTTAGAGACGCGGCGGAGGATTGAGCCGTCGTCCGCGCTATGCGAAATGACAATGCGCGAGACAGCACGGCTGGCGTATGACACGGCAGCATGATCCGTAAAGGGGCTGCTTACAGAAGGCCGCCGGGTCCGGACAAATGATCTCTGCGAAAAGAGCGCCTGATCTCATCAGAGATCAGGCGCTCTTTGTTGTGCTTTGACGGCATCCGCGCCGGGTTACGCGGCGATCCAACCAACGGTTGGTTGCTTTTCGGCGGCGGTCTGGTACAATAAATACGAGGTGAGACCATGAACAAAGAGATCTTCGGCGGCTTTATCGCCGATTTACGCAGGGTGGCCGGGATGACGCAGAAGCAGGTGGCCGACCGGCTGCATGTGACCGACCGGGCTGTCAGCAAATGGGAGCGGGGCCTCAGCTATCCCGATGTGACGCTGATGGAGCCTCTGGCCGTCGTGCTGGGCGTCGGCGTGGAGGAGCTGCTGACCTGCCGGCGGAAGGAGGCGCCTGCCCCGGAGCCGGAGCTTCCGGCCCTGCGCTCGGTGCTGACCATCACGCAGGAGGAAAAGCGCATCCGTACCCGGCGGACGCGGGTATTGCTTTGCGCCGCTGCCGCGGTGCTGGTGCTGGCAGTGCTGATCACCATGCAGCACAACGGCAAGCTCTTCTATGAGCGGCGCACCACATCCCCGGGCGGAGATACCACCTTCACGGTGTATCGGGACAGTTTGCTTGACGGAGAGCTCCACATAAAGCTGAACCACCCTATGAGCTTCGAGGGCACCGCCTGCCGCTACTGCGGCCGGGGCGCGACGGAATGGACAGACCGGCAGGAGCTGGGCTGGGGGATGACCTCGGCGGAGGAGCTGTCCTGGTCGGCGGATGGGCGGTATCTGCTGATCCGGGGCGGCGGCAGCAACGGAAAGTCCATGGAGCTGGTGCTGTGGGACTTTGCGAAATACGGCGAGGACAGTCCTGTTCACAGCGGCGAGATCACGCTGGACATTTTACAGCAGCTCTCCGGCTTTGATGCGTACGAAGGCCGCATAGTGGATGGTCAGCCCTGGCCTGACCTGATCCTGCAGCCCCTGCTGCCCGCCCTGCCGGGGACCGGTTGGCTGCCGCAGGTATCGCTGTCAGACGTTCGCTGGATCGGCGGCAGCCATCGTCTGACCATGACCTACGCCTACGATGGGACGGATGGCCTGCACCGCAGCGGCCAGCTGACCTATGACGCGGACACAGAGACGGTGGTCACAGTGGAATGACCGGAATGACGGATAAGGAGGTACACCATGAGAAAACGATGGACGCTGCTGCCGGCGCTGCTGCTTGCCCTCCTGCTGTGCGGCTGCGGAGCGAAGGATGACCACACGCTGCATGTCGCCGCGGCGTTCCATACCAGTGAGCTGGACGCTCTGGTGGAGCAATTCAATGCCACCCACCGGGACTGCACCGCCGTGGTGGACTACTATCCGGAAAATGCCTATGACCGGCTGTGTACGGAGATCATGGCGGGGGACGGGCCGGATGTATTGAACCTCTTTGGCCTGTCCCTGCCGCCGGATTCCTCCTATTTGGAGGATCTGTATCCCTATATCGACGCCGACGGTGCGCTTGACCGGGAGGATTTTGTGCCAACGGTGCTGTCATCTCTGGAGGTGGGCGGCGCCCTGCGCTCCATCCCGGCCACCTACGCGGTGACGACACTGAGCGCGAGGGCTTCGGACGTGGACAATGCCGAACGGTGGACATTTGATGAAATGCGGGACATTCTGGCGCGGCAGGACGGGGACGTGCATCTGCTGCCGGAGAGCTGGGTGCAGATGGAGTTCCTGCGGTGGATCGCCAGCATCAGCGCCGGTACGTTTATCGACTGGGAGAGCCGCACCGCCCATTACGACAGTCCGGCCTTTCAGGAGCAGCTCCGCTTCTGCGCCACGCTGCCGGGAAGCTATTCCTATTATGAGGCCGACCCCAACTGGAGGTCTCTGGCCCAGCTGCAGGTGATCCAGAATCCCCTGGTTTTGCAGACCATCAGCCAGAGCTATGACCAGCCCTTTACCTTTATCGGCTTTCCCACGGAGGAGGGCAGCGGCAGCTTTTTTCAATGTACCACGCTGCACCTGGGCATCTCCTCTGCCAGCGACAAAAAGGAGCTGGCGTGGGAGTTCATCCGGCAGGCGCTGACGGCGGAGTATCAGAGGGCGCTGGCGGAGCGGTGGTATCTCTCTGTGCGCGGCGACATCATGGAGGCCCAGCTTCAGGGGGAGATCGTTCCGCTCCTGCCGGAGGACGAGGAGTACGAAGCCCTTGACGAAGCGGTGGCGGAACAGTACCGCCGGTTGGTATCCCAGCCGCTGGTGTTCATCGGCTACAATGAGGAGCTGTCCGGGATCATTTTGGAGGAGGGCGAAGCCTATTTCACCGGTCAGCGCACCGTGGAGGAGGCGGCGGAGCGCATCCAGAACCGGGTAACGCTGTATCTCTCCGAGATCGAATAGGAGGCCGCTATGCAGAGACGACGTTTCCGAAAATCTCTCCCCTATCTGCTCCCCAGCGGCACGGGAACGACGCTGTTTTACACAGCGCCGTTCCTCGTGATGCTGCTCTATGCCTTCTCCAGCGGCGGTGGATTGGCGGCGCTGGGCGGCAACCACGCCTTTGCGGTGGGTGCGCGGAACACGGCTGTCTATCTGTTTTGCGGCATCGGCGCCGCGCTGCTGCTGGGTATGTGGATCGCGCTGGCGCTGCGGCCCCGGCGCTTTGCCGTAAAGCTGGCGCTGCTGGTGCCGCTGATGATCCCCTCCGCCGCCGTGGCGGTGATCTGGCGGGCGCTGATCCCGTGGGAGAGCTTGTGGGTGCTGATCCTGCTGTTGGTGTGGAAGGTCACCGGTGTCAATGCTGTGCTGTTTACCGCCGCCCATAATAAGATCCCCGGCGAGGTCATCGAGAGCGGCCAGCTGGACGGGGCCGACGGCCTGAGGCTGTTCCTCCGCGTCAAGTGGCCGTATCTGGCCAGCAGCGTGTTTTTTGCCGCGCTGATCGACCTTTTCTTCGCTTGGCGGGCTTTTCGGGAGGTCTATCTTCTGACCGGTGATTACCCCTATGACAGCATTTATCTCATTCAGCACTACCTCATGCACATGTTCCGCCGCCTGCAATACGGCAAGCTGGCCACCGCCTCCATCGTGGTGGTCGTAGCGGTAGTGGTCATAACGGGACTGCTGTTTCTGCTGACCAACGCACAGGGAAAGGATGTGGAAGCATGAAAGCACTGGCGAAAGTGATCCTTGTTCTCCTTGCCCTTCTGCCGGTGGGTATATTGCTCTGGCTGGCTGTTCCTCAGCTTCCGCTGCTGAGGGATGACCGCACCTATTGGCGGGGCTACGCCACCTCGCTGGGACTGACAGCGGTCATTTTGATCTTTCAGATGGCTGTGGCGCTGCTGGCGGCCTACGGCCTGGCACGCTGGCAAGGGCGGCTGCGAAACGCCGCCTACCTGCTGTGCTGTTTATTGACGCTGCTGCCGGTGCAGGTGATGATGCTGCCCAACTATCTGGTGTGCCGGGCGTTTGGGTTGCTGAACACCCGCCTTGCCATCGTGCTGCTGGGCGTTTTCTCCCCGCTGGCGGTATTTCTGCTGGCCCGCGCCATGCAGCGTATCGGCCGTGAGCAGAGCGAGGCTGCGTCGCTGGATGGTGCCGGAGAGTGGACGCTCTTCCGCCGCATCTATCTGCCGCAGGTAAAGGACACCGCCTATATCGCGGCAGGGCTGGCCTTTTTGGATCAGTGGAGCATGGTGGAGCTGCCGCTGGTGCTGCTGTCAGACGAAAGCAAGCAGCCCCTGTCCATTCTCCTGACCCGCACCGCCTTTACCGCCCCCTACGCCGGAGCCGCCGTATATCTGCTGCCGGTGGCAGTCGTGGTGGCGGCAGCGGCCTTTTGCAAGAGGGGAAAAGAAAAGCCTCCGGCGAAGGCGGAGACTTGAACAGGCGGGCGTATCGGCGGTTTGTGTTCTTGTATCATCCGCTCTGCGGCCGGGAGACGGACGGCTGCCGCAAAAAAAGAAAAAGCCGGACGGAGGTCCGGCCTTTTCTTTACAGGGATGCAGGAACAAAGAGAGAAAATAAGAAAGAAAAGAAAGCAAATTATAAAGTAGGATATAAATGGCAGTTTATCCTGTTTTTCAGGAGAACCGGTATCGCTCTCCTGTTGTGGATATACCATATCACACAAATTCGCACTTGTAAAACGGATAAAACCCACATATAATATAGGTAGAATTTATATTTTCAAGGGAGGCGCGGCATGAACAACACCGATATGGAGACCTTCTGGGCGGTGCTGGAGCACGGCACACTGACAGCGGCGGCCGAAGCGCTGTTCATTACCCAGCCCACGCTGACCAACCGCATCCAGGCCCTGGAGGCCGAGGTGGGCGCGCAGCTGTTCCGACGGGGCAAGGGCATCCGCCACATCGAGCTGACCGAGGCGGGCCAGCGGTTCCTGCCCCTGGCCTATCGCTGGCAGACGCTGCTGGAGGAGACGCGGGGCGTGGCGGAGACCGCCACACGGGAGTATCTGCGCATCGGCGCGGTGTTTTCTACCAACCAGTACATCCTTCCGGCGGCCTATCGCCGGTTTCTCCACCGAAAGCTTCCTGTGGCGCTGTGGGTGCAGACCCTGCCGGGCACCGGCTATGACGGGGCTCAGCCGGTGGCCCGCCGTGAGCTGGAGATGGCGCTGATGGACGGCGACAGCTTTTACCATCCCCAGCTGGACATCACCCCGCTGTGCAGCGAGGAGACGGTGGTGGCCTGTTCGCCGGACAGCCCCTATGGCGACGTGATCTCCCCCAAGGAGCTGGATCCCGCCAATGAGATCGTGGTGTCCTGGCGTAAGGCCGTGCAGGACTGGCGGGATCACTGGTTCGGCCTGACGGCCACGCCGCTGCTGTACGCCGACTCCATGCAGGCGGTGGACACCTTCCTGGGCAACGAGATGATGTGGGCCATCGTGCCGCTGGCCGCCGCCCGCGCCCTGGCGCAGGAGGGACGGGCCCGGATCTGCTATCTGACCGACCCGGCGCCTGACCGGGTGTCCTATCTGATGACCCGCCGGGGCGAGGCCCTCAGCGAGGCGGCCCAGCTGCTGCTGGAGGACATCCGCACGGAGATCCAGCGGATCGAGGGCGTGCATATGGTGCAGTAAAAAAAGGACACATGGCATTGGCCATGTGTCCTCTTTTTACGTTTGTGCGTTCCGCCAGCGGCGCAGCTCCGCCGCCAGCGTGTTCCGGTTTTCCTCCGTTACCGTCAGCACGGTCACCCGGGGGTGGCGGGCGATGCGGTCGAGGAATTGGCTTTGCGCCTGCTGCAGGACGCCGAGGATGGGGGTGCTGCCGTCCAGTGTGCGGAACACCGCCGCCTGGAATCGGAGGGCCGCCTCCTCGTGAGGGCCCAGCTCGTCCATCACCAGCAGGCGGCATCCGGCGGTATCCGCCAGCGCGGCGCAGCCCAGATCGTCGAACCGGGCCGGGTCACCGCCGTGGCCGCAGCGGAACAGAAGGCTCTCCGGTGTGAACGTCCGCTCCTTGGCGGCGCCGCCAAAAGGATAACATACATTGCCGAAACCCAAATGATATTACCCTTATATGTTATGGATGTATGCCCCCAATACCGACCAAACGGCGATGGTTTCCAGCCCTCGCCTTCGAATGAAAATTCAACCGAAAACCAGCCTACGGTTTTATCATCATGGGCAGGATACGATTGTCCATATAGTTCAGAATGTTTGTTGATTACTTTTCCGCCTTCGGAATGATATGTATGAGTACCGAAAATAATGCCGATAATCAATGATGCTGCAACAACAGCCAAATATACAATCCTTATTATCTTCATTTTTTTACTCGGTACTTTTCTTATATCCGCTTTCGCTAGAATATGTTCCTGTGTTTCCATGCTGCACTCTCCTCTTTATTTCATAATCGGTATTATGTTGTAATAAACAGCGCGAATATTCCGCAGCCAAAATAAAACAGTGCAAAAAGCACTTACAGATGCGCACAAAAGCCAAGCCCTATTATCATTTTCAAAAAAACGAACAATAAGGCTTTGATTTTCATGCCAAAATTCAAACAATTCTGAATTTCCAAACTTTTTACAATTAAAGTTCTTTACATTCAAAGTGCTTTATGCTATAATTTGACACATGAATTTGATTGAGTACGTATTTGCATGTGCTCAGTACAACATAATACCGATTATGTATTCGCCGCCGTTCCGGGCGGCTTTTTTCACATAATCAGCCGCATATTCTCCATATATCGGCGGTGTTCCGCCCCGGTAGAAATAATATAAATGCGCGTCGTATCAATGCTGCTGTGGCCGAGAATATCGGCCAGCTTTGCAATGTCCTTCTCAATACCGTAAAATACACGAGCGAACAGGTGCCGCAGGTTATGCGGAAATACCTTTTGCGAATTCACATTTGCTTGCGCACATAACGCTTTCATTTCCCTCCAGATATTTGTACGGCCAACAGGTCTGCCCGTTCTGGTAACGAAAACCGCGCCCGTTGTTATCTTCTGTTCGGATATGTACCCAAGCAGTTTCTTTTGCAATTCACGAACGATAAAAATGCTTCTCCTCTTTCCCTTAAGGAACACTGTTGCCTCTCCCTTGCGAACCGCTTCCACGGTAATAAATTGCAGCTCGCTCACTCTGATACCCGTTCCGCAGATTGTCTGTAAAATAAGGCACAAGCGTTTGTTCTTCTTTTTCTCCGCCGCCCGGCATAGCCGCTCGTATTCCGCTTTTGTCAGCTCCTTTTCTTCCGAACAAAACACCTGCCGCTGCACTTTCAGCGATTTCACCCGCAATTCGTGCCAGCCAAGAAAAGAAAACAGACTGTTCAGCGATGCCAGCATGGAATTTACACTCCGCGCAGCATAACCCCCGCTTATCAAGCTCTGCTTATAGGCAATAACAGTCTCTTTGGTAATTTCATCCGTACAAAACACCGAAAACGCCATCACATCACGGATGTACTTCTTCATTGTATTCTCGCTCTTTTCCTCCTTCTTTAGATAATTATAAAACCTCTCTATCTCCTTATTTGTTAAAAAATGTTCATTCATAATATTCACCTCCGGATAAGCAATGCTTATATATTTATCTGCATGACAAGGACTCTCGTAATCATGCTTCGTGTTTTGACTTCGTGCAGCTTTTTGATTTTTATGTGGTTATCATCGCATATCCGCTTTTGAAGCATTTCAACTGCTTCACGCCAAATGGGATATTCTCTTAACCGGCGCATGACCGTTCAAATGACATGCATAATAAAAATTACAGTGCCTTACAGCATGCACAAACACAATGCGTTATAATTCTGTATACGGAAAAGGAGTAGTCCTTTTCGAACTACTCCAAATCCGTTATCCACAGGCACTTTTTCGCCCGCAGTGTTTTTTAATGCGTTTTGCACCGTTTTTTACACGGTTTTTTATGCGTTTTTCAACGCTTTTTTAATGGTTTTTAACGCTTTTTCAACGCTTTTTAATACCATCTGTATCTGCCGTCCGCAGCCAGCCCGCCCGGAATAACGCTCATATCCACCGGCTTGCCCCTGTCCGCAAGCCCTGCCTCCACCTTTATATTCACAATGGATATTATCTTCGTTTCCAGCTTCAGGCTGTCCAAATATCCGCCCGACGGGCGTATATCCAGCTTTATATCGGAAAAATTCTTATCATCGGTTATATACGCTCCGTCCAGCGTAAAATGATATTCCGAATCGGCACGGAAGTTCTTTAACGCCTTCTCCGGCAGGAATTCGCCCCTGCTTCCGGCATCCGTTACGGAACCCCTTACGGTGTCCGTTATGCCGTCGGTAAGGTTGAATATAAACTGAATGTACTTTATCGGGTCCGCAGTGAAATTCTCGTTTACAAACTTGATATAGTCATAATCCGCAGAATACTTCCAGCCCCTCCATGTCAGCTTTTTGGTCTTTCTTTCGCGCTTAATATAAACCGCATCGTTTTCAAGATACAGCTCGGTAACGGTGCCGTTATTGCTTTGGGTAAGCCCCGGCACATACGGGATATCAAACTTCACCCACCCGCGCACATTGTCCTTTTCATCCACCGTAAAGCGCATATCAAAGGGAATGTTCTCGTTAAACAGCAGCAGCTTTGCATTGAGCTTGCCGGTAAGCCGGTACTGCCGCAGCTCCGCCGTGGCGGCAAACTCGCCCATAAGCTTTTTAAGGCTGTCGGCGTTTATATAGCCGGCAAGGTCGGGCAGCGCAATATTCAGCTCAGGATAGGTTATCTTTACGGCAACATCGGCAGTATTGCTCTGCGACGGGCGCAGCCGCTGCGCGCTCACGCCTATAATCAGACCGTTTTCATAGGTAAAATATACCGTGCTTTCTCCCGCTTTCTCAATACCCGTAAGCTTTTCGGAATCCATCACAAGGGTAAGCCTGCCCGATTCCGCCTCAAGGCTTACAACCGCCTCCAAAAGGCCTTTGGCATCCAGCCCCTTCATATGCTCAAGCGCCGGGTATTCCTTTGCATACTTTTTGAACACCGAAAGGTCTATCTTATCCTCCGGCTTTACCGGCAGCAGCTTATCCAGCAGCTCTATATCCAGCCCCATTGTATCGCTTACCGAAGCCAGTATCGGTATAAGCTGCTCCTTTGCAACGGAGAATTTAAGGCCGTTGTAATTGCAGGCAAAGCGTCCCTGTGCATAGGTCAGCTCCACCGGCTTTTTGTTTATATTTACATAAACATGCGCATCCAGCCCGTCTCCCTTGCGCACCAGCTCAATCGTGCCGCTGCACTCAACGGTCATAACGCCGTCCGCCATGCCCTCCAGCTGCACCTGCAAACGGAAGCTGTTTTTATTGTATGTATTATAAGCAGCAACCAGTGCATCCGCCACCTCCGGCGCATCGGCATATTCGCCCGCGATATCCGTTCTGAACGGAGTATCCGATATCCCGGCAATTTCCACCGTTATGCCCGCCGTCTTGCCTGCCACGGTTATTCCGTCAATGGTAAGCCGCTTATCGTCAAGGCTGCCGGTAAGCTTATCGCTGCCGATGTGCGCTTTAAGCACCGCCTTACCGTTTACATAGGTCAGGCTGTCTATGGCCTCCAGCACACTGTCCGCACTTATTGAGGAAATAAAATCAATATAATCTCCGCTTATAAGCTCGCCCTCGCCCTCCGGCAGTATGGGGGCCAGCTTATCCGCCAGCATATAAATATCCTCTGCCGCCAGCTTCACTTTTATATTGCCGGAGGTCAGATATATAACGCCGTCGCTGTATACTGCCTTTACCGCTATGCCGCTGATCTCCGTATTAAGCAGCACCTCGCCCGTTTCGGCATTTATGCGCACCGTTGCCTCAAGGCTCTTATCCCCCGCATTAAGCGTTACCCTGAACAGTTGGTTTTTGTCTTTAAGCGCCGCCTGCCAGGACTGCACGGTTTCCTTAAGGAATTCATAGGGAATATAGCTTGCAATGTCGCCGGGCAGCACCGCCTCGGCGCCCTCGGGATATGCAAATTCCGCAGCGAATGTAATTGTTTTCTGCGCGCTTACAGGCATATTCTCCAAAAGCACCCTTGTGAGCAGACCGCCGCCGTATTCCAGCGTTACCGCAGTATCCCCGGCCTGCACTCCGGTAAGCGCCCCGGAATCCATTGTAAGCACCGCTTTGCCGTCCTGTACGCTAAGCGATTTCACTGCCGCAAGCAGCTGCGCGGCATCCAAAGAGGCAATATGCCTGCCCACTTCTCCGCTGCCGCTTATAACCGGCTCAAGCAGCTCCTTAAGCCCCTGAGGCAGCGGCGGCGCTTGGGGAAGAAGCCCGTCAAGCAGCGGAATGTCCAGCCCCGTAAGCTCCTTTGCCGCCGCCAGCACGCCCAGCACCTGTTCCTTGGTGGCGGTAAGCTTTATGCCGTTATAAT
>OLOV01002006.1_pt1 | contig 14563 bp, 13 predicted proteins | sample 1672931 | NCBI WGS metagenome assembly OLOV01 (sample SAMEA3136738, study PRJEB25190) | human gut metagenome | biome: human gut; feature: human-associated habitat; material: faeces | place: Austria | collected 2013
ATGAGCGAACCCACGCGGCGCATTTCCTCCTTGAGCAGCCCCACGGCATTTTCCAGCCGGTCGGAGCGCAGGGAGTTGGAACAGACCAGCTCTGCAAAGCCCTGCATATGGTGGGCAGGACTGTATTTTTCGGGCTTCATTTCATAAAGCGTGACTTCGCAGCCGCGCTTGAGCAGCTGCCAGGCCGCCTCGCTCCCCGCAAGACCCGCGCCGATGACATTGACCTTCATGGTAAAATACTCCTTTTTCATCATAAAGCGGGCATGAGCCGCTTTCGTTCATGCCCGCCGGGGATATTGTTATTCCGCTTCCTCCGCAGCGGGGTTTTCCACCTCGACGCGGTGCTTGCAGGTTTCGTTGGTGCAAAGGTGCCAGGTGACGTCCTTCTTGCGGTCGCGCTTGAGCACCATGGGACTGCCGCAGACCGGGCAGCGGTCGTCCACCGGCATATCCCATGAGGTGAAATCGCACTCCGGGTAATGCTCGCAGCCGTAGAAAACACGGCCGCGCTTCGTGTTGCGCACGAGGATCGCACCGCCGCACTTGGGGCAGTGCGCGTCGATCGTGCGGACGATGGGCATGGTGTTGCGGCATTCCGGGAAATTGGGACAGGCCAGGAAACGGCCGAAGCGTCCCATTTTATAGACCATCATCGCGCCGCACTTGTCGCACGGAACATCCGAAACCTCGTCCTTGATTTCGACCTTTTCGATTTTGGATTCCGCGTTTTCCAGCGTCTTTTCAAACGGGCCGTAGAAGTCGGAAAGCACCTTGTGCCAATCCAGCTTGCCCTCTTCCACCTCGTCGAGCTGCTCCTCCATGCCGGCGGTGAAGGCGATATCCACGATATCCGCGAAATACTCCTCCATCATGTTGGTAATCATAATGCCCAGCTCGGTCGGGAAGAGCTGCTTCTTTTCGCGCATGACGTACCCGCGCGCCAAAATGGTGGAGATCGTCGGCGCGTAGGTGGACGGGCGGCCGATGCCCTTTTCCTCCAGCGCGCGCACCAGCGAGGCCTCCGTGTAGCGCGGCGGCGCCTGCGTGAAGTGCTGCGTGGCCTCGTCGCCCAGCAGCTCCGCCTTGTCGCCCTCGTTCACGTCCGCCATCGCGCCGGCCTGCGCCTCATCCTGCGCGGGTGCGTCGTCCGTGCCTTCTTCATACACCGCCGTGAAGCCCGCGAATTTCAGCCGCTCGGCGCTCGAACGCAGAACCGCGCCGCTCTCGGAGGCGATTTCAATCTGCTGGGTTTCATACAGCGCGTCCGCCATCTGGCAGGCGACAAAGCGCAGATACACCAGCTTGTACAGGTTAAACTGATCCTTGGTCAGCGAGGCCTTGATCTCCTCCGGCCGCAGGTCGATGTTCGCCGGGCGGATGGCCTCGTGCGCGTCCTGCGCGCTCTTGCGCCCCTTGTAGACGTTCGGCTTCTCCGGCACATATTCCGCGCCGTAACGCGCCGCAATCGCCTCGCGCGCGGCGGCCACCGCTTCGTCGCTCAGGCGGACGCTGTCGGTACGGATGTAGGAAATCAGGCCCAGCGTGCCGCGCCCCTCGATGTCCACGCCCTCGTAGAGCTGCTGGGCGATCTGCATCGTCTTGGCCGTGGTGAAGCCGAGCTTTCGGCTGGCCTCCTGCTGCAAATTGGAGGTCGTGAACGGCGGGGCGGGATGCTTGCGCTTTTCGCCGCGCTTCACGCTGCGGATGACAAAGCCGCCCTGTTCCACGCGCGCCTTCGCCGCGTCCGCCTGCGCCTGATCGGAAAGGCTCACGCGCTCGCCGTCCAGCGCGATCAGCCGCGCATGGAGCTGTTTGCCGCCCGCGCGCAGCTCCGCGTCCACAAACCAGTATTCCTCCGGCTCAAACTGCTCGATCTCCTGCTCGCGGTCAACCACCATGCGCGTGGCGACGGACTGCACGCGCCCCGCGGACAGCCCCTTCTTGATCTTCACCCAGAGCAGCGGGCTGATCTTGTAGCCCACCAGCCGGTCGAGCAGACGGCGCGCCTGCTGGGCGTTGACGAGCTGCATATTCACCGCGCGCGGCTGCTTGATCGCGCTCTTGACCGTCTTTTCCGTGATCTCGTTGAATTCCACGCGGCAGGCGCTCTCCGGGTCGATGCCCAGAATGGTCGCCAGATGCCACGAAATCGCCTCGCCCTCGCGGTCAGGGTCCGTCGCGAGGATGATGGATTTCGCGCCCTTCGCCTCTTTGCGGATGCGCTCTAGCACCTCGCCCCGGCCGCGAATGGTGATGTACTTCGGTTCAAAATCGTGCTCGACGTCCACGCCAAGCTGGGATTTGGGCAAATCCCGAACGTGCCCCTGCGAGGCCTCCACCTTGTAGTTTCGGCCTAAAAATTTCGAAATGGTGCGCGCCTTCGCGGGCGACTCCACGATAACCAGCTTGTATGCGGGCTTACGACTGTTCAAATCCAATTCCTCCAACGCGGCGGAAAAAACGCCGTATTCTCTTCACGCTTCAAAACACACGCACCTGAGCCAAGCGCGGGAAAATCCCCGCTTTTCACCCCGCCGGCGGCGGGATAAACGCGGCTCAAGGCAACTGCCAAACGTCAAAAAGGATACCAGCCCTTTTTGAATCTGTCAAGGCCGCAATTTGAATTTCGCAGGAAGTTTCTTCATTAGTATGCGGTTTTATGCGCGTTTTCAGCCCGTCATCTGCGTCCCCGGCGCGTATCTCGTTCCGGCCAGCGGCGTGACCAGCCCATCCATTTCCATCTCGATGAGCAGCGCGCCCAGCTCGTCGCTCTCCAGCCCGCTGACCGCGCAGAGCGCGTCAAAATCCGCCTCGCCCGCCAGAAGCGCGGCGCAGATCGCCCGCTGCGTTTCATCCAGCCCGCCGGGGATGTGCGGTTTCCTTTCCGCCGGCGCTTCCATCGGCGCAACCGCCGCCTGCGCGGCCTTCGGCGCGTCCTTCGGCTCGATCACCAGCGCGGAGAGAATGTCCGCCGCGCCCGTCACCAGCCGCGCGCCCTCGCTGATGAGCATGTTGGGCAGCTGCGCGCCGGGGCTGTTCCAACTGGTGAGCGTGCCTACCATTGTCGGCTGCATCGGCGCGCTGGCGATTGTGATTGCCGCCATCGCCACGCCCATTGCCAAAACGCAGCGGGCGCGCGAGGTATGGTTCTATGTGATGTCCGGCGGTGCGGTGCTCAAGATTGCCACCGTGGAAATTGCGAGGATCATTCACTGAGGGGGAAGCACGATGCCGCAGATGAACAAGGGAGGAAAATTCATTTTCGGACAGTCGATCATTCAGGGGCAAAAGACCAGGCGTTTGCGCGCGGGCGTGTACCTGTTTGCCATCATGGAGTGGGTTTCGGCCATCGGTTACCGGATGTTTCCGCTGAGCGACAGCGGCTATGCAGGAGCCTTTCAGGATGTGATGCATATAGTCGTCACCGCGCTGGTGGTGCTGCTGTCCATTGTATCGCTGAGCGTGATCGTCTCCGCCGGGTTGAAGGATAAAAGCTGCCGTTTCTACGGCGTGTGCGCGGCGATTGCGCTTGGCATGATGATTGTTGGCGCGATGGGAATGAAAATCGTGCCTGCGCAGTATTTTGGCGTGGTGGAGCGCTTCAGCGTCTTTGCCGCTACGGGCTTCAATGCCGAGCTGGGCATTCACCTGTTTTGCATGAAGGATGAAGGAGTAAAGTGATGAGCTATGAAGCAGTGATTCTTGGCGGCGTAGCCATCGTCGGCAGTGTGCCGGCAATGCCCATCTGCCGCAGCATTTTCACCGTTCAGGCGGGCGATTCTGCGGGATTGGAGCGTGCGCAATGAAACCGACTGTGATCGACCCGAAAACGACTACCCGCGCGGAGGCTTATGCCCTTTGGATGGACGCGCCCAACCCCATGGTGACCTTTTTCAAAACGCTGGATGTTGCGCCGCTGATTCGCTTTAGCCGCAGGCGCGGGATGAAATTCAATATGCTGCTGTGCTTCTGCATCGGCAAGGCCGCCAGTGAAATCAAGGAGTTTTACATGCTTCCTGTGGGAAGGAAGCTGCTCAAATACGATACGATTGCCGTCAATACCATTGTGAAGAACAAGAACGGCGAGGTCAGTTCCTGCGACGTGCCGTTTTCGGACAGCCTTGCGCAGTTCAACGCCGACTATCTGCGTCTGACGCGGCAGGTGGCCGAGCGCTGTGAAAACCATGATCTGCCCGACAGTATGGTCATCGGCACCTCCGCCATTGTGGATACCGAGCTGGACGGCACGGTGGGCATGAACAGCGGCATTTTTAACAACCCCTTTATCATCTGGGGCAGGTACCATTCAGGGCTTTTCAAAACGACGCTTAAGCTGTCGTTTCAGTTCCATCACACGCAGATGGACGGCGCGCACGCGGGGCACTTTTTGCAGCACGTGCAAGAGAATATCAAGCATATTCAATGAATAATGAGGAGAAATAGTGAACTTAAATCGTCCGTCAGCTTCTTGAAGAAACAGGAATTTATTGAAAAGGCAGAATTATTTAATTCCTACAGAGTTGGAGCAGTTCACAGGATGCGAAGAACAAACTTGGATACGTTAGCTGTAGAACTCCAAAAGGTAAAAGGCTGTTTCGATGAAATATTTGACCTTTATAACGACATTCAAGATGATTTCCGCGTGATATTCCACAGCCTTCAATAAAGATACTTTTGTTGAGTACCTCACAGACAAAGAATACGACGAATATTTTGGATAGAAAAAGAGCTATCTGACTTCATTTGAAATCAGATAGCTCTTTTCTTGTGAATAATGAAATTCTGTTGCCAAATCGTTGCCACGAGGGGCATCAAGGCTCAAAAAGTCCAGTGTTTACGGGCTTTTTTCAAGCTATGCAATCACTCCCACTCGTTGCAGGGACTCGCATCTTAAACAATTTTGTTTAGAAGATATTGTACCTGCTATTCTGATTATTTTGATTACCCATATTATTGTAGCTATACGATGGATGCTTATCAAAATCTTATCAGCGGTGATAAAACACCGCGGGGAGTACACGGTGATTGTTGTGGATTGGTTTAGGTGTATTATAGCATAGATCAACTCAGGAATCCAGATGGTATTATTTCTTTACACAAAATCTATTTGTGGTTAAAACTCTCCCCACTCAACCTTAGGCAATCTTTTAGACAACTCTTCGACCATCGTGCGGGCACCAGTCAAACTGATTGTTTCTCGAGAAGACTGCGCATTTTCCGCTACAATGTGGGAACTTGCATTACCGCCATCGAGCGCAATTGTTTCATTTGCGAAAAGAGCTTCGATATCAGCTGCTGATGCGGTATGCTCTTGCATATACTTCTCAATTTGTGCTTCAATGCTTGCTGCGCCATCAGTGGTTTCTCCACGAATCCATCCTTTTGCCGGAAACAGCTGGACACAAGAATGGACAGCTGTCGCAACCGCTGTTGTAAGTGAACCTAAGTCCGTATAGAAATCCACCAGTTTTCCTGCGGAAACTTTCTCTCTAAATTTCATCAAAAGTTCACGCTTTGCATCTGTATCTTCGCACTTAGCATTTTCTAATTTCCCGATATCTTCAACGAGTATGCTCATAACCGGAATTCCATTTGCAATGGCATAATCATACTCTTTTTCGGTGAAGCCAATTCCGTCCACATCAACCGATCCGTATTTTCCTGCAAGTATCAACAAATAATAATCGCAGCTATCCAACATCATTTTTATGTATTCCATTTGGCTCATATTACTCGCAGGAAACTGTTCCATTCCTACAGGAATAAAGCCCATTTTCAACAAAAGACGGATTACGGCCATACGTTCTTCTTTTAGATCTTTGTAGGTTGAGCTTACAAAAACCTGGTATTTTTTGTTCATATATTATCGACGCTCCTAATTTTGCGGATACTTGTTGGTTAATCCTTGTCTCCTTCGTGCCACTTTTCCAGAACAGCTTCCACCTGTCGAATTAACTGCTCCTTGTTAGGCATATACAGCACATAACGGGAAGCAAAAATGTTATTGGACAGACCACCCAGAGCATACTCCGCCGTAATGCTGTCTTTATCTGTACACAGGATGATGCCAATGGGAGGATTATCATCCGGATCGTTAACCTCGGCAGCATAATAGTTCAAATACATATTGATCTGCCCGGCAGCTTCCGGTGTCAGCTTGATTGTCTTTAGCTCAATCAGCACATAAGCCCGGAGAATCTTGTTATAGAACACCATATCTACATAGTAGTGGGTATTGTTCAGAGTTACCCGTTGCTGTGTGCCAACGAACATAAATCCACGACCAAGCTCCAACAGGAACTTCTCGATCTGCTGTACCAATGCCCGTTCCAAATCGCTTTCCATGACAGGCTTATCTTCTGGTAAGCCCAAGAACTCAAACACATAAGGATCACGGATAATATCCGCGGGCTGAGCAATCTCGTTGCCATGAAGTGCCAGCGCAAGTACCTGTTCCTTGTTGGCATCGCCACGGGAGAGTAACAGGCGCTCAAAGAGGGAACTTTCGATCTGTCTTTTTAGTTCTCGGACAGACCAGCCGGAATTGACTGCTTCTTTTTCATAAAAGTTGCGCTTATCTACATCAGAGATAGACAGTAGCTCACAATAGTGTGACCAACTCAATTTGCCAGACACTGTCTGGCATTTTTCATAGGCCAAATAAAACTGACGCATATTTTGCAGATTAGAGCGAGAGAAACCTTTTCCAAATTCCTTTGTCAGTTCGATGGAAAGAGCTTTCAATGTTTGCTTTCCATAATCAGCTCGATCAGGAATGGTCTGTTCATACTCGCAGATAATGCGACCGATATTCCAGTAGGTTAGTAACAGTTCGTTATTTACCTGCCTGGCAACTTTTTCACGAGCATTATCTAAGATAGATCTGACTTCTTGAACAACCAATGACATCTCGTTGGATACAACAGTTTTGTTATCATCCATGGTAGTGCACCACCTTTCAAGTTAATGGATAAAACTACAAGCCGTGTACGACATCTTGATCCAGAACAAATTTTCGCTCTTTCCAGTCGGGCATATGATTGGACAGGAAAGCATAAAAATGTTTGCTATGGTTCGGGTAAAGAAAATGCACTAGTTCGTGTAAAACCACATAATCAATATAGGGCATTCTGGCCTTAATCAAATAGAAATTAAAGGTCACCGCTTGATGTGCAACACTACAACTGCCCCACAGCGTTTTCATCTTTCTGACTGATACCTTTGGCATCTCAACACCGTATTTTTCTACGATTGGATACCAGTAACGTACCCGTTCAATAAGAATACTCTTTGCTTGTTTACGCCACCAGTTTTCGAATAACTTTTTTACATGCTCTTGGTTATCAGGCATTCGGCAACAAATGTGTATTGTTCTCCCCTCAGAATAAACCTGTTCCTTATCGCATTGTGTTAATACGAAGATCATATCTTCACCAAACATTTTGATTGAGTATCCGTTTTTGATTTCTGTAGTTGCTGCATATCCGACTGTTTTCTTAAAAGACTGTAGCTTCGATTCAATCCAACCACCTTTTTCTGTAAGGAACGACTTCGCCCACTCATTGGGTACGGAATGAGGAAGAGACATCACTATCTTCTGGTCCGGATAAACTTTTAAGCGGCAGGTTTTCATTTTTTTTCGATCCAGGTAAACTGTTGCAATTCTTTTTGATTTGGGCAATGTTATGCTGATTGTCTCCATAGTTAATAGCCTTTCTTTGCTACCATCATAATCTCATCAATGATGATGTCAATTGTGTCCAAAGACCAATCTAATTCATGCTCTTCCATGTAGTCAAACAGCAAATCGTCCAGCGCTTTTTTGATGTTTCTGTGGACAATCACATTGTCTCGCCAGTCGCGTTTAGTATGGCTCACAATAATTGCTTTAACATCTAAAGCAAGTGCACCCATTGAATCGGAAACATCAATTTCCTGATCGCCTAAAGACTTCTTGATACCAGAACATACTGCACCGTAAAAGGATTTTGCATCTCCGTCATCCATAATGTTTTCCGGGTATTTTACAGAACTGCGACCAGTTCGGTAATCCTCGGCCATTTTTTCCATAGAGGACAGATATTTTTCACTGTCCCGTTCCGCCAAATACTCTTTGATCGCCTTATTTATTCGCTCCATAAATGTCATGTACCGAATAGGATCTACATATCTCTGGCTTTCAAGAACCTCTACCTGGCGGGTCTGTATGGCTTCTGCTTTGGCCTCATCAGAACCAAGTCGAGCCAACTGTTCCTGCATTTTTTCCTTATTGGTGATGTCTAATGGTTCGATTAAGATTTTTGCATCTTCTGCATTAACATAGGTGTTGAGCAGTTGGCGAATACCATCTTCATATCTCGAAAAGTCAACACTATCATTAAAACGAAGCGAAACGCTATCTTTTAACTTTTTGAAGAACAGATATTCTTTTCTGTACACTTCAGCCTGATCAAAACCAACCAACTCAAATAACTCATAGCTGGAATACAAAAAGTCTACCATTTTTGCAAAAGCGGACAACTTTTCGTAAAAATCCTTACGAATGTCATACTCTCTCAATCGTTCCTGCCAAACATTAGCGCTGCTTTCATTTCGATCAATCCCGTCAAATATGCTCCACAATTCTTGATAGATTTTTTCGAGCTTTGCTTTTTCCTCATTAACCGTTGAAATGGCAGACTGTATCTCAGCGCTGTCGAACAAATTCATACCAGACTGTTCGTCACTATACAGATCAAGTGCAGAATTCAGCTTCTTGAAAATGCCGATGTAATCTACAACAAGGCCAAAATCTTTGTCAGTATAAACACGGTTTACACGAGCAATTGCCTGCAATAAGGTATGATCTTGCAATTTTTTATCCACATACAGAACTGCAGCAATGGGTGCATCAAAACCGGTAAGAAGTTTGTCTTTTACAATCAGAAGATCAACATCGCCCTCCGGATCAATGAACTGACCTGTTACAGAATCTTCGTAGGCGTCATAGTTGTTTTTGAAAAGGGGATCGACTTCTTTCTTGAAGAAGTCTGCAATGATCTTCAAGGACTGCGGTGTATTGTTTTCGTCATCGCCTTCCTTTGCGGAATTAGGCGTAATTACAACCGCAGGAATTACTCCACCGAGATCCCTGAGTTTATAAAACAACTGTACGGCCTCGGCTCTGGAAGAACAGGTCAACATTGCCTTAAAGCCTTTAGGCTTAACATAGTTGATGAAGTGCTCATGCAAATCGAAAGCAATCATATTTAGACGAGCTTCCGTCTGAGCCAAAGCGACAAAGCGGCTATACTTTACTTCCAGGTCCTGCCGGGCATCTTCGGTTAACCCAACAGTAATATGCTTCAGATGTGCGTTAATCTGCTGACTGGTAACCTGCTGCGGAATAACGCGACCTTCATAAACAATCGGTACCGTAACTTTATCATCGATTGCATCCTGGAGAGTATATTTATCAATCAGTGGGCCGAATTTTGCATATGTGTCCTTTGCAGGAACGATCTTTCGATTCTTATCCTTCGGCTGTTTTTGAATGAGAGGTGTCCCGGTAAAGGCAATTTTCACTGCTTTTGGGAGCACTTTATTCATATAGATATTAAGCTTGCCATACTGTGTTCTGTGTCCCTCATCAATAAAAAGGAACAGATTCTCGCTATCATTACAGTATTCCTGCTTAATGGCAGCCTCAAATTTATTAACCAGTGCTGTTATTACGGTATTTCCATCATCTTGAAGAAGCTCAATCAAGCCCTTGCCGGTTTTCGCCCGGTGAGGACTCATCTGCGTGTGAATGAAGTTATCACGAATTTGTTTATCCAGATTAATGCGGTCAGTAACCATAACAAAGCGAGGCTGCTTGATTGGACTGTCTGGCTTCATGCTTTCACGAATAATCATCTTTGTCAGCATAATCATCGTGATCGTTTTGCCACTACCCTGGGTATGCCAAACAACACCGTTTCTTGTGTTGGCGTTGTCCCGCATCAAAATACGATCCATACACTTTTTGACTGCAAAGTACTGCTTGTATCGGCAGATCTTTTTCACATTATTATCATAGATGATAAAGTTACGAATCAGATCCAACAGCCGCTCCGGGTGCAGCAGCGACACCAGTGCACGATCCTGCTCCTTGATTTGACCATCGGGGGAGCATTTTCTGCACCAATTATTCAGCCACTCTTTGTCGTCTTCATGCCATGACACGAAATATTTAGCCGGTGTGCCACATGTGCCATACAGCACCTTGTCCGGATTCACTGCCATTACCAACTGAGTGTAGCGGAACAGGTGCGGGATATACTCCTCGCCCCAGTTCCGGATGTTCTGCGTTACACCCTCCATGACATCCACACCGGATTTTTTGCACTCGATTACAACAAGGGGAATACCATTGACCAACACAACAATATCCGGACGAGCAAACTTGCCGTTCGGTCTTTCCACTTCAAACTCATCGGTAACCTGGAAGGTGTTGTTTCCGGGTGTTCAAAGTCAATATAGCTGATATCAAAAGATTGACGAGTGCCATCCGGGAGATCTTCCTCCATGCTTTTTCCAGAGCAGAGAAGCTCATAGATTTCCTTATTGGAGGCGTAGAGTCCCGCAGCACTGTACTGGTCTACCACCTGTATCGCTTTGGCGATAGAACCACCGGAAAAAAATCTTCTCTCGCTGCCAAACTGATAGGTCTGCTTGCTCAAAAAAGCCTGCAGTTCTCCTGTAAACAGCACGGCCTTGCGAGAGCCTCGCTTTTGCTCGGCCTCGCTGCGGGGAATAATCGTATATCCCAATCTTTCAATTACTTTCAACGCCCGATCCTGTGATTCAGGTCGCTCATTAAATATTGTGTGGTTAGGCATATGGCTACCTCTCCTTGTCTTAGGAATGCTTAAGCCACAGAGATCTTTACGCCATTGGAAAATTCATTCCACTTGGATTCAACTAAACCCCTGTTCTTTTCCATCCATTCTTTCGCCATCTTTTTCTGTGCCGGAGAGATCTTTCCGGTGCAGGCCAGAATCTCTCCATCATCAATAGCCACAGACATGGATGCGCTGGATGTGGAAACGTGCAGATGTGGTCTATGATGCCCGCTTTGCTCGTTGGTTCTCACTTCAAATTTAAGTCCATTGATCTTCGCAATTTGAACAAAGTCTGTCAGATTGCGAAGAAAAAGCTCCCACTCCAGAAAAATCTTCTTCTCATTCTCTGTCATACTTTCGTCCTCACGATGCCTGTAAGTAGTAGCTTGGCTAATGATGCTTTTCTATTGCAAAGTTCGTTCATTTCTTTTTCAAGTAGATCAATAAACTGATCCTGCTGGTTAAGTAGTTGAGAAATATGCTCAATTTCCTTTTCATCCGTAGGGATAGATATTTCGTATGATAGAATATCCTTAATTGTCATATGCGGTATCGCTGTCGACGTTTTCCGCTGATCAATGTGACGTGCAAAGCGGCTTCCACCGATCCATTGTACAATCAACCCGTTAATATTTGATCGTAACCGAGCCACTCGCTGAACGAGATAACACGGAAGGTCATTGTTACCAATACGAGAAAAACTACGACCAACTTGGGCACCATCCATGGCAATTACAATGTCCCCTTCTTGGCACAGATAATCCGAAATGCTCGAATCTTCGCTCCAATAAGCTGTTATATCTGTTCCCCACGAAAGATTTCCTCGCTTAACATTACTTCCTCTAAGCAGCTTGATGCCGTCATTAAGAAAACTTGCACTTTCAAAAGGATATCCGACCAGATATTCAACTTGCTCACCGATAGTTGTTTCTACCCACGGCGTTTCATATCCCTTAAGGTGTGTTTTGCCAGTTAGAATCCGCCGATAAAGCCAAATTTTCTTCTTTTTCTCTTCCTCAATTCGCTTTTGCTTTAGCTCAATCACCTTATCACATTGCATAAGGATTTCTGCTATGCGTTCCTGCTCGGCCAGAGATGGCCACGCAATTGGCAACCGCATTAGTTCATCATCGGTAATATTCATTCGATCAAACCGAGCGCCATAATTTGCAATTGAATATGCGTATTTATGCCACTGTGCGGACTCTAAATAATAGTGTAGAAACTCAGATTCACAGAATTCTTTTCGCGGGGTCAACACAGTATACAAAGGAGATACAATCCCTGTTATTCCGGTATCGTTGCGTTTAAATGGACCATACGGAGCATTTTCGGAGATTCTTGGATTGTATACATAATCCAGCGGGTCTACAACGAAATACCCTTCGGTATTTTCAGAATTAGCAATATCCTTCTCAAAGTACTCAGATTGAGGGATGATTCCGTTTACTGCACTATTTGTAAACACAGTCTTTACACTGTTCCCTTTGTTCTTTTGGTTTTTTTTTGTGAAGATATATGAAAGTGGAACATCTTTCCATTCTTCGGGCATCAAATGCCACACCTTCGTGTATCCGGCTGGCACCGCACCATCTTGTACAATAGCCAATAATTTTGCGTTTTCTTCGGTCATATTATGACCTCCTATTTTTCTATCAACATACTGTTGCTTACAGTCCCAGTTCTTTCAGGTATGCATCCATCTTAGCCTCGGCTTCGGCGATTTCCTGTTTCAGTCGGACAATGTTTGCCTGCACAGCAGCAATATCAATCAATTCTTCCTCTTCAAAGGAATCTACATATCGAGGAATATTCAGATTGTATTCGTTCTCTTTGATTTCATCCAATGTTGCCATATGAACGAATTTGGGTTGCTCGCTGCGGCTGTAGTACGCCTCGACGATAGAGTCAATGTGTTCCTGTCCAAGTTCATTCTGGTTCGTTGCTTTGATATACCGGGGATTACCGTCTTCATCATTTTTACTGGCATCAATAAACAGAATATCTGTGGTGGGACGATTCTTTTTGAACACCAAAATACAAGCTGGGATTGGCGTACCATAGAACAGGTTTTCGGGAAGACCAATAACTGCATCCAACAGATTTTCATCCACTACACGCTGACGAATTCTGCCCTCGGCTGCGCCACGGAACAACACACCATGGGGAGCAACTGCGGCAATTCTGCCATTTACAGACAGGCTGGCAATCATATGAAGCAGAAATGCCCAGTCACCTTTACTTGCAGGAGGCACACCCCAGTCAAAACGGTGGAACTTATCCAGAGAAGCCTCCATTTTAAACTCTTTCTTTCCCTTACCGGAGGATTCTCCGCCGGGATTGAACCCGGATGCCCATTTGTCTTTGGAGAAAGGCATATTCGCAACGATGGCATCGAACAGCAGCAGATTTCCGTCCGCATCCAGGAACACAGGATTGGCAAGAGTATCACCCCAGCCAATCTTTGCATCACGGATTTCGTGGATATACATGTTCATCTTCGCCATTGCTACGGAAGATCCATTGACTTCCTGACCATAGATGGATACTTCTTTGCTGTTCTGCTTTTTCGCAGCCTTAATCAGCAAAGAGCCGGATCCACAAGTTGGGTCGTAAACACGCTCACCGGGCTGCACATTCACGATGCGAGCCATGATTTCGGAAACCGCAGCAGGGGTATAGAAAGATCCCGCTTTCTTGCCGGCCATGCTTGCAAATTGACCTATCATGTATTCATAAGCATCGCCGATGACATCTGCGGGCACCTGACCTTCTTTAATTTCAATCACAGATGGACGAAGATTTAACGGTTCAAAGTCTTCCAGCAGATCACGCAGGATAGCGTTTTTGTGTTCACGGGTGCCAAGAGCGTTTTCGCTGTTGTAATCCACAGAACTCAAAACACCGGCGAGTTGCTGATTGTTGTCTGCTTCAATTTGACGCATAGCCGCATTGATCAGCTGACCGATATTGTCGGCAAAACGCTGCTTGTACAGATCATAGAAAGAACAACCTTCTGCGACCATGAATGGCAAATACTTTTTCTGGCGTTCCAGTCGAATACCGGAATACTGTTTGCTCAGGGCTTCTACGGCATCAGCATAAGAATCACTTAAATACTTGAGAAACATAACCGGCAGGACATAATCTTTATAGTTCGCCGCATCGATGGTATCTCTCAGCGTGTCTGCACCACGCATCAATGCATTTTCGATATCTTTTCTTGTCGTCATCTCAGCGATCCTCCAATGATCTTTTTAATTGTGGTTTCAGTCAGCTGCCGTTCCTGATCGATTAAGTCCAAGTACATACGTTCTCTTTTGCGGCTGAGCTCGTCAACTTCGATAGCCCGTCTCTGTGTTTCCATATCCGGCACCTCTATCAAAAGATCCATAATCGTACCAAGTTTTACGGTCCGTTGTGCAGTTCCTCTTTCAATTCTCCTAACGTGCTCTTGGACTTCTTTTTGAGAAAGAGACAAACGTAAGAACTCTGGCGATATGATGGAACGGTCTTTTACCTTCAGTATAGCAAGCTGTGACGGGACAAGCAATTCCTTCCGACTCTCATCTATCACCGTGGGGCATAGAGGAGAAAAAAGGCGTATCAAAACATCTCCGGGAGAGGCAAACCATGCGCTGTTCAGCGACTCGTTCGTATAAAAATCTTCTAGGTCGCTGTCGCTAATATATCCGTCT
>OLOV01002012.1_pt1 | contig 14547 bp, 14 predicted proteins | sample 1672931 | NCBI WGS metagenome assembly OLOV01 (sample SAMEA3136738, study PRJEB25190) | human gut metagenome | biome: human gut; feature: human-associated habitat; material: faeces | place: Austria | collected 2013
TGGCTGCGGCTCGCAGACACAATTGCGCGGTGTTGCCCTAAAGGATAAGGGGCCGTCCACAGAGGTTTTCCGGGCAAGTATGCCCCGGTCCTGCCGCCTGTTCTATTTTGTGCTGACTAAAAAACCGACTCAGACTTGCGCTTTACATGCAGTACGGCTGTGCTATAATGGCCGTATTCCAGAAAAAGGAGCAGCGATATGGTTGAGATTCGATTGATCGATGAGGCGCATAAAGGAGACATTTTGCTGAAAAACGACCCCTTCCCTCTTTATGGGCAGATGATCCCCAGTTATGTTGACGAAAAATGGGGATATCGCATTGAAAAGTTCCCGGCGGAGCAGTGCAGCGAAATGTGCTTCCCGGATGAGCCTTATGATTATGATGAGATGGCGCAGAGCACCTTCTTTGTTGGGGCATATCAGGACGGTGTCTGCGTGGGGCTGGCGATTTTGGAGCGGGGATTTTTCAAGTATCTGTATATCTCCGACCTGAAGGTAGCAGCCTCCTGCCGGAAGTTGGGGATTGGGAAGCTGCTGATCGAAAAATGCATGGAGATCGCACGAATTAATCAGATGCAGGGCGTATCCTTACAGGTGCAGGACAACAATCTGGCCGCCTGCCTGTTTTATCTGAAAATTGGTTTCCGCATCGGCGGACTGGATACCGAGGGTTACAAGGGGACCAGTCAGGAGGGCAAGGCGGATATCAGCATGTACCGGGATGTTTGATTCCAATTCTTAAGATTTCTTAATATGGCTTGACAAGATTGGTTTAACGTGTTAAACTTCGAGTATGAGGTTTAACGCGCTAAACCAATTTTTGAATTAAAGGAGACAACATCATGAAAAAGTCAATTTCCATCACTCTTACGATTGCGTTATTTGCCGCACTGTTCGCCTACTTCCTGGCCTTTGCTCCCATGGCGCTGGCAGAGGCACCGGTGGAAACGGCAGCACCCACTGAGCCTGTGGAATACACGCCGGTGATCATCGGCGTGCAGGAGCAGGTACACGTTTCCACTGTTGATGAGCTCCTTGCCGCGCTGAAGCCGGATACGGAGATCATCCTGGACGCCGAATTCTACGATCTGAGCACCGCCACCGGCTACGGCGAGACCGACGGCGAATACTACCGCTGGCAGGAGGTATTCGACGGCGTACAGCTCACCATTCACGATCTGAGCAACCTGACCATCCGCGCCGAGGGCGACGATGTGAAGGAGCACACCGTTTCCGCACGCCCCCGGTATGCCCACGTTATCAATTTTGAAAACTGCTCCAACATCATGGTGGAGGGCTTCACGTCCGGTCATACCGTTGAACCCGGCTCCTGCTGCGGCGGCGTGATTGGATTCAATAACTGCGAGGATGTGCTGGTGAACAACTGCGGGCTGTATGGCTGCGGCGTGGTTGGCGTATGGGCAGAAAACACCAAGGGCATCCAGGTGACCAACAGCGACATCTATGAATGCAGCTGGGGCGGCGTTTACATGATGTTCTGCAAGGACGTGACCTTCAACGGGAATACCATCCGGGATTTGGGCGAAGAATTTATGGGTCAGTGGTCTGATGGCACCCCCTTCATGCTCCACGACACCACCGGAATCATCATCAACGGCGAAAAAATGCGAGACAACTACATCGGAGACTAATCCTTTATCCAAAAAAGCACCTCCGGCTTTGCACCGGATGAAAATGTAAAAAGGAGGAATAACATGGCAGCACCAAAAATCTTTGAAAGTGAATACCGCTTCTGCCTGCTGCTGTGGGACCACGAGCCGGTGAATTCCACCCGGCTGGTGGCACTGTGCAAGGAGCAGCTGGGGTGGTCGAAAGCCACCACCTATACGGTCATCCGGCGGCTGGAGGAACGGGGCGTGGTAAAAAACGAAAACGCCACGGTCACCAGTCTCATCTCCAAAGAGGATGCCCAAAAAAGCCGACTGGACGAAATGATGGAAGATACCTTTGAAGGCTCTATGCCTGCGTTCCTGGCAGCCTTTTCCCGCACCAAGCGGCTGACCAAAAGCGAGGTAAAGCAGCTTCAGGACTTCATCGACAGCTATCAAGAGGAGGGAGAACCATGATCCGGTTTTGTCAGAATCTTCTCACTGCAAGCATTCACGGCAGCGTTGTCATTCTGGCAGTCATGCTTCTGCGGCTGCTGCTGAAAAAAACGCCCCGCAAGTACATCTGCTTCCTATGGATGCTGGCTGGCATCCGGCTGCTGATGCCCATTTCCGTCCAAAGTGCCTTTAGTCTACAGCCCACTTCCATCCGGCTGCCTGCCATCTCCTCTCAGCTGGTATGGATTGTATGGGGATGCGTTGCCTCACTGATTGTGGCAGGAAGTCTACTTGCCTATCTGCGGCTGCAAAAGCAGGTCAAGGGTGCTGTGAAGGTACGGGGCGGTTATGAATCCGACCAGATTGAAACCGCTTTTGTGCTGGGCTTCTTCAAGCCGAAGATTTACATCCCCAGCGGCATGAGCCCCGCCGCCCGCACGCAGATTCTTGCCCATGAGCGCACCCATCTGGAAAAGGGCGACCACTGGATGAAGGTCATCGCCTTCCTTGCGCTGGCACTGCACTGGTTCAATCCCCTGGTGTGGGTTGCCTACCTGATGCTGTGCAAGGACATTGAGATCGCCTGTGACGAGCGAGTGGTGCAGTTTATGGAGCTGGACGAGCGGAAGCAATACGCTTCTGCCCTGCTGCAATGCAGCACCAATCGGATTTACTATGCTGCCTGCCCGGTTGCCTTTGGCGAGGTCAGCGTGAAATACCGCATTAAATCCGCCCTGAGCTATCGCAAGCCCGCCGTCTGGATGAGCCTGATGGGCGTGCTGTCCATTGCCTTTGTATCCCTGTGCCTGCTGACGAATCCCGCCCAGGCGGTTTCCGATCCCCAGGCGGCCTTGCAGCAAAGCAGCCATCAAGCACCGGAAAACCTCAGCTTTGCCGATGCACCGGCGCTGGAGCCGAACCCGGATTGGGGCATCACGCTGTATATGGATGCCACCTCCCCCACCGGCGGTTACTTTGCGTGTGTTGTGGAGGAGCGGTTTATCCTCGGCTCCGAGAGCATGACCATTGACAACTCCCGTCTGGAGCGCTGGAACGGCACATCATGGGAGCCGGTGGAAGGCCTTGACCCTTACTATGATGTGGTAAAGACGAGTATCGGGTTTGCCCAGAGCAGAAACAATAGCATTGGCGACTATGGCCATGACATTGACTGGGCGCTGAGCTATGGTGCCCTCCCCGCCGGTGACTACCGCATCGTAATGACCATCAGCAGCGACACGGAATCCGCCACTTTCCAGACCGGCTTCCGCATTTACCGGGAGAAGCTGCCGGACGCAGAGGAGGACGCACTGACCCGCTGCACCAATGCGCTGAACGCACTGAGCAGCCAAGACCGCTATTCTGTTTTCCTCTCGGAGGAAAGCCCTGCCGGAAACATCCAGCCTGTTTGCCAAATTCAGTATGACAGACGCGGCAACAGTACTGCCACCTATTTTTATGGGGAATTCCAGGTATCTTCCGGCAAGGTGGACGAATATGGCCACCCATGCCTCTCCTGGGCAGAAGATTACCAGTTGAATCAAAACCGGAAATTCCTGTTCCCAGAGGGCAAATCCAAAATCAGCCAGGAGGAAATCAGCTTCTGCTCCGCATGGGCGGATTGCCACGGCAACATCCATCACGGAACCGACACCTTCCGCTTCAAGCCAAACGGAAATCTCCTTTCCGTTGACCGGATTGACGAAACCATGGCAGAAGACGGCATCGTCTCCAATCGCAGCCACATCCGGCTGGATTCCAAGGAGATTTCCACCTCTCTCCCCAGCCAGTATGTGCCGGAGGACTCCCTCACCGCCCAGCAGCGCTCCCCCTGGGGCATCTTCTTCCGGGTGGATGACGATTTGCTCAAGGGCTGGGGCGGCGAGGTATGGTTTGCCACCAACATCACCGGTGTCTCCAAGATTACCACCGACTGCCGCTATTGGATTGAAAAATGGGAAACTGACCATTGGGTGCGGCTGGGTGACCAGAATAAAGAGGGCAGCTGGGGCGAGGAAACCATCCCTGTTATGGGTCGAACCACCATTGTCAATGTGGATTGGTCGGATGCCTATGGAACGCTGGATGCCGGGATTTACCGCATGGGCAAGCGCTTCTATCAGGGTGAGAAATCCATCGTCCAGTATGCAGAGTTCTCCATTCCCCTTCAGGGCGGCATCCATGGCAAGGGCGCAGAGGAAGCGCTGGCTCGGGTGGATGCAGCCATTGAAGCGCTGAAGCAAAAGGGATTCCGCATGGAGATGTACCAAGTATACTCCACCGACTATTTTTCCGCAGAGGATTTGCATGAAGTCATCTGGCGGGACGGCGGAACGGAAGCATATGACATCTATGACTCCACCGGCTACCGGCACAGCTTCACGGAAACCGCAGACTCCCAGATAATGTTTGAGAGCTGGTGCGAACGCAGCTACGGAAACGAGAACCGGGAGAGCTACTACATCTCCAAGGATTACAACGTCATCAGCGACCGGGAAATCAGCTTTGCCTATTCCTACTCCCAGGAGAGCAGCAGTGACCCCATCCGCATTTACACCTATCTATTTGATGAGGACGGCGGTCTTCGGGAAATTCAAACCACTTACCGCTGGCAATCAGGGTGGCGTACAGCTACCCGTTATGTGGTCACGGACACGTCGGAAAGTGAGATTAAAGCATGGGTAGAAAAAGTGAAATCAGGGCAGTAAAACACGCCTGGATTGACAAGGAGAAACGCATCATCTCCTTCACGCAGCTGCCGGAGGCAGATAATTTCCTCGCGGAGGAGCCGGTATTCTGGAAACGAATCATCGCTCTGATGCTATCCGGCTACCGGGTCCAGTAAAGAAACAGCCAGACGCCATTTTAACGTTGGCGTCTGGCATTTTTTCGTGGACAAGCCGACATGGGTGCTGTATAATGGCTCCATCAAATTTATGGAGTGAACGGGATGAAGAAATGGCTTTGGGCGATCACCATTTTGCTGACGGCACTGGCTGTGTTCCTGGGCATCCGTGGGGCAACGGTGCGGGAGGATGCGCCGCCCCGGGCGGAAATGGCCATTATCCATGATCTGGTGGCCAGCCAAGGAAACCCCGCCCCAGGCAAATCCAAGGCGGCGCTATTGGAGGAGCTGTCAGCGGTGAATGCAGCTTCCGCCGCTCGCTGGGAAAAGATCATGGACTGCTGGGAGGCATCCGGCAGCGACATGACCCTGTATCCGAATGCTCTGCCCGACGGGCTGGAGGTCACCGGCAAGCTCTGCATCATCGTGCTGGGCTACCAGCTGAACCCGGACGGCTCCATGAAGGAGGAGCTGATTGGTCGGCTGGAGACGGCAAAGAAAAGTGCCGAAAAATACCCCGACGCCTATATTCTCTGCACCGGCGGCGGGACAGCGGCGGCCTCCACCGTTACCGAGGCGCAGGCCATGGCTGCCTGGCTCGTGGAAAACGGGATCGATGCAGACAGGGTGCTCACCGAGTCCCGCTCCCTGACCACCACGGAGAACGCGCTCTATTGCGGCGAGCTTTTAAAGGAGCAGCACCCGGAGATCACGCAGGCTGCCCTGGTCAGCAGCGACTATCACATTCCATGGGCAAGCATTCTGTTCCAGACCCAGTTCATTTTGGCCGATCAGTCCATTGCCCTGGTTTCCAACGCCGTCCACCCCACCGCCACCACGCTGAGGGGCGCTTCCCTGCTGCGCTATCAGACAAACGGGATCCTGGAAATTGCCAGCTATCACTGATGGAGCTTGGGCAGCTCGTCCATCGTGATGACCTGCTCACTGTTATAAAGCGCGGAAAAGGCCTCCGGCGCATTCCCCTCCGTCACAAAGCTGGTGTGCCAGGTCATGAACCAGGCCCAGGGGGTCGTCGCCAGTTCCTCGGCAGTGGGATTGGTACCGCACTCGTGGAACGCAAAGGGCTTTGCGGTGGTGATCTCACACAGCGCCCGGTAGAGCTTATTCTGCACGCCGCCCTCGTAGCTGTCCGCACCGATCACATCCAGGTGGACTCCTGCTGGGCGCTGAGGGTATGCGCGCCGCCCAGGGAGCAGAGATAGGCATAGACCTTCTGAGTCGCTTCATCCGCGTTGGGGTTGGAAAGAGCGTATACTTGCATGTGCGGTGCCTCCAAATTATTTTTCGTTGTTGTACAGCCGGGGAGCGTCACAAGCAGCGCCATCAGGCGCGCCGCCAAACCGATTCTACCGCGAACCAATGACGGATACCAGATAGAATGGGACGGCGTCCTGGCTGTGGGCTCCCACGACGGTTATTTCCACCTTGTGGCGCTTCTGCTCTCCGTGCACCAGAACATTGTCGATATACAGGCAGTCGCCCCAGTCCTCCTGGAAGTTGGCGTCCAGGAGCACGGCGCGTTCTTCCTGATTGTCCACGACCACCCGTGCAATGGGGGCGGGCTTACGGACGGATTTGCGGTACTGCACCGCGATCCCCGTGCCCTCCACCCAGAAGGTGATGCGGTCACCTGCATGCCAGGCTGTAAAGCCATGGCGGAACATCTGCGTGATATGCTCCTGAGGGGTATCGTCCGGCTGGAATCCCTCCAGAACAGGCTGAGAATTGTAATTCTGGCAGCGGACGCTGTTTTCATACTGGTTCGCTGTCAGGGGTGCGGGAAGCCCCGCCGGCTGGCAGTTCGGCGTACTGGCACTGCGGATGATCTCCAGAAAATGGGTGATCACCGACGCGACCAGGCGGTGCCCCTCGTCGTTGGGGTGCAGGTTGTCCGGGGTGATCTGCCGGTTGGGAAGTCGGCCGGAGGCTACCAGCGGATAGATGGTGCTCCGCATGCTGACGCAGGGCAGCGCATAATGCTGCCCGATCTTCAGATGGACATCCTCGGCGCTTTCCATATTGTCATAGCGGACATTGTGGATCAGCATCACCGCCGCACCGGCGGACAGGATCTTGCGCACAAGGCCCTCGTAGGTCTCCATGAAGAATGCATTGCAGTCATCGTTGACGCTGAACTCCACAAAGATCATATCAGGCCGGTATTGCAGCAGGTCGGCCTCCACCCGTGCCACGCCAAACTGGGAGGTAGTGCCGCCGATGCCCGCGTTGATGAATCGGGCGTTGGGGAAATGCCGCTGCCACCACTGGAACACCAGGGAGGCATAGCAGTTCTCCTGGCAGGAGGCAAGGCTGCCCTGGGTGATGGAGCCGCCCAGGAAGCCGATGGTCACCGGCTCTCCCCTGCCTGCCTTTTTAAATACCTGCTGGATAGCATACCAGTTGCCGCGGTTGACGATTCCCTTTTCAAAGTTGATCATGCTTCGTCCTCCCAAATCTCTTCCCCCATAGCCGCCCTGGGATTTGACCATGAATTCCAGGGCATAAAAGCCCGTTTCATCGATCTGCACGGTGACGGCACAGGAATCGCCGTCATCCTGAAAATCGGTCACACTGCCCTTGCGCTCCACGCGGACATTGCCGGTAAACGTTCCGTCCTCCGCCTCGCACACGGCGACAGTCTGGGGCTGCCAGGCGTCTTCCCCCTGGGCCGGAACAGCCAGCGTTCCCGCAAGGCAAGCGGCAAGCAGCGCCGCAGTGGTCCGTCCGTTTCTCATGTGCGGCTCCCCTTTCCCAGAAAATGGACCTTAATAATTTCTTAACACTTTGTATTTTACATGATAAAAAGCAGAATACAATCCATCAAATTCTTTTTCAGTTGATTGCACAAAATCTACGATAACGTTTTAGTTAATCTTCCAAATGGCTTTTCACATTTTCGCAATAAATGAAAACCTTGGCGCAATCCCTGAGAAATCAGGGATGAACCAAGGCTTTTCATCTGAAAATAATTTATGCTTCCACGCGTTTCAGCGAAATCAGGACGGACTGGAAATCGCCCCATAAGTTTGGAATTGGGAGCCCCGCGTACATCAGCGCGTCGCCGCCATATACCGTATGGGTCTCTTCATCCTGGTAGCGGGCCATGGGGTCAAGTCCCTGGAGCTTCACTCTCCTAGAATGGCAATTGGCCCGGCCCAAGACCTGCACGAAGGTAACAAGGACCTGTGCTCCATCCTTGGCTGCTACCTGCCAGCAATCATACTGACGGTTCTCGCCGTAGGAGGCCAGGCAGTAGTAATCGCCGGTGCGGATCAAGTCATTATAGCGGTGGTACATTGCCACCTGCTGCGGGATCTGCGCCTGCTCCCGGGCAGACAGCTTAGTAATATCCAGCTCATAGCCGAAGGTGCCTGCCAGCGCTACATGGCCCCTGGTCTGGAAGGGGGTGACTCTGCCCACAGTGTGATTAGGGCAGTCGGAAACGTGTGCCCCCATAGTGGACAGGGGGTAGATCAGGGCCGTTCCCTCCTGAATGGACAGGCGCTCAATGGCATCGGTATTGTCGGAGCACCAGATCTGGGGGCTGTAATAGAGCATGCCCGGGTCGAATCTCGCACCGCCGCCGGAGCAGTTCTCGATCAGCAGTTCGGGGTAATGGGTATGCAGCCGCTCCTGCAGCTCATAGACAGCCAGGACATAGCGATGGTACAGCTCTCCCTGGGCATCGGGCGCCAGGCAGGCGCTGCCCAGGTCCGACAGCTGGCGGTTCATATCCCACTTTACGTATGCAATGTTGGCACTGTCCAGAATTGCCCGCATCCGGCCCCAGACATATTCCAGCACCTCCTGCCGGGTCAGATCCAGCACCAGCTGATTGCGCGCCAGACCGGGCGCGCGCCCCGGCACCTGGATCGCCCAGTCCGGGTGGGCACGGTAAAGGTCGGAGTCCGGGGAGATCATCTCCGGCTCCATCCAGATGCCGAATTTCATGCCCAGCTTATTGACCTCTCCCACCAGACGTTCCAGGCCGCCGGGAAGCTTTTCCTCATTGACGAACCAGTCTCCCAGGGCGCGGTTGTCGTCATAGCGGTTTCCGAACCAGCCGTCGTCCATCACCAGCATCTCAATGCCCAATCTGGCCGCCCCCGCGGCAATGGCCAGAAGCTTTTCGGTATTGAAATCGAAGTAGGTGCCCTCCCAGTTGTTGATGAGGATGGGGCGCTTTCTGTCCCGCCAGACGCTGCGGATCAGATGGCTGCGGTACAGGTCGTGGAATGTCCTGGTCATATGGCCCAGGCCGGTGTCGGAATACACCATCACTACCTCCGGGGCCTGAAATGATTCTCCAGCCCCCAGCTTCCAGGTGAAATGATAAGGGTTGATGCCCATCACCAGCCGCACCTGGTCGAACTGATCCAGCCCCGCCTGCAATTCAAAGTTGCCGGAATAGACGAAGTGCATGGCGTAGATCTCGCCGCCGGTCTGGGTCACACTGGGGCTGGTGAGAGCCGCAAAGGGATGCTCCTGGTGGCTGGTTTCGCCCCGCTCCGAAAAGCTCCCCTGCTTCCCGTAGCCGATCTTACGGTACTGCATCCGCCGCTCCCGTGCCCAGCTGCCGTGAAGCGTCAGAAGGGAATAATCCGCATTGTCCATATCCAGGCAGGCGGAAAGGACCTTGGTCAGGTAAACAGCATCTTCCCTGCCGCCCCGGTTGGTCACTCGGACGCTGCGGGTGATCACGTCCACATCACGGAACGCGGTGTACAGCAGCTTGACCTCCAAGTCCAGGACGGGATCAAGGAGGGTGATCTCCAGGCTGTCGCATTCCTGTTCCGCGCCAAAGGTGGCAGGCAGCCCGGCAAGGCCCGGCTTGCCCGCTATCATCCGATGGCCAATGTATTGAAGTTCCACCACATTATACCCGGACTGGGTGCGGACCTCCAGGCAGTGCTCCCGGAAATCGCCGATTCCCCCGGTGGGATATTCAAAGGGCACGCAGTCCAGAAAGCTCAGCTTATCCCGGGCGTTCCGATCCGGCGTATAGGGAGGCTCCTCTGTCCTTGCCAAATAGGAAACATCCCCAGGGTTCAGCCGCTTGCCGTAATAGTAATGCAGCAGGTAGCCAAAGGAATCCTTCACCCCCAGAACATAGCTGGTGTTGGGCGTATCCAGCTGAAACAGTTTCTTTTCCGCGTCATATCGTATGCTCATATCTTTCTCCCATCTCGAGGAACAGCCCCGGGAAAACCGGGGCTGCCGTTATCTCATTCCATCCATCAGGCCCTGATAGGCGCTTTGCGACTGCTCATAGACGCACAGACCTTTTCGGTCGATCATGCCGAATTTTTCCCCGCTGCCGCTGATGCAGCCATTGTCCCACCACAGGCAGGGAATCCCATTCTCCCTGGCCGCCGAGACAAAGGCGACGCACCAGGCATAGCGGTCATCCGGGTTATTCTTATCCAAGCATCCCATTTCATCAAAGATCACCGGGATGCCTTTTTGCACGTACCGATAGCTTACATTTCGGATCAGGCTTCTGATCTCGTTCTCGTCCACCCGATCAAAAGTGGCGTCGCCGGACTTCATATCCAGGGCAAAGCGGTATGGGGTATATGCGTGAAGTGAAACGATGAGACGGTCATCCACGCTGTCCTCCGGCAAGTGAAACGCGCCAATCAATGTGGAATTGGGACTGCCTGCGTACGCGGAGACGATCACGAAGCGATCCGCATTCCTCCCGCCCGTCCGGCGGATGGCATCCAGCGCCGTCTGGTTCAGCTGGTTCACGACCTCGATCGCCGCCATGCACTCCAGGTTCTGAGTGTCGATGTTCCATTCATAGGACACCCCTGTCACCCGGGGCTCATTCATGGTCTCAAATACCAGCTTATGATCCCGGTCAGAAAAGTGGGTTGCCACCTGCCTCCAGATCGCGTCAAGATACTGCCGGGCACTGTCCGCATTTTCCGGGGTCGGCATATACAGCTCGTTGTCGTGGTGGGAATTGATGACCACGTACAGCCCGTCATCCAGCGCCTGGCTCACCACGGTATCCACCCGCTCCAGGAAATCCGCCTCTATTATATAATCCGGGGCGGCGGAAACATGCTTTCCCCAGGAGATCGGGATCCGAATGGTTTCAAAGCCCAACTCCTTGACGAGGTGAAGCAGTTCCTTCGTCGTTACCGGGTTCCCCCATGCCGTTTCCCCGCCCGGTGCGTCGAAAGTATTGCCCAGGTTCCAGCCGATTTTCATCGATGCCGCAAATTCCAGTGCACTCATATGTTCCTCCTGCTCCTCCGTTGACGAAAGGCAGACAGGCTGTGCATTCGCAATCCGCTCACGCGGCGCGGCAAGGGATAGGGCTGCAATAACAACCAGGGCAGCCCGCCAACATAATTAGCCGGGTCTGCTTCATCATCTTTCTCCTGTTTTCCGTAGAATGAACACTCCGAAAAGGTTTTCGGGAGTTGGTTCCATATTACAGCATGAAGCGCCGGGTTTCAATTCACATTTCTTCCAAACAATCGGTTTCTATTTTGGCGGATTCGTCACAGGTATGCCACCATCTCCCCTGCCTCCCGGCAGCTGGTATGGCCCTTGGCTGGGACGGAATTCTCCGCCGCGTAGCCGGTGGGCAGCAGGTTGCGGATGCACACATCCTCCGGCAGGCCCAGGGCCGTCTTTACCTTTTCTTCATTGAAGTAGCCCACCCAGCAGGTGCCCAGTCCCAGGTCTGCTGCCTCCAGCATCATATGGGTGCAGACAATAGCCGCGTCGGTATTGCCAAAATCATAGCCCTCATAGATCATTCCCTTTGCGCTGCGGGATTTGTCATAGCCGATCACGAAGATCACCGGCGCACCGAAAGTGCAGGGGGTCACCTCTGCCAGTGCCTTGCGGGCAGCCTCGCTGGTGACCACATAGATTTTCTGCGGCTGATTATTGCATGCGGTGGGGGCCAGGCTGGCGGCAGCGAGGATGCTGTCGATCTTCTCCTGCTCCACCGGGCTAGACTGGTACTTGCGGACGGAGTAGCGCTCCTGCGCCAGTTTCAAAAAGTCTTGCATAATTCTTCTCCTTTGCTTATTTTTAACCTGCAATATCCCAGGTCAATCTCGGTTCACAATAGGGCAAACCCTTCTCGGTCTGGCTAAGGACTCTGTTGCCGACGAACTGGAAACCGCCATCTTCCATCGGGCGCACCGTCACCTCATGGGAGAACAGGCAGTCGATGCCCAGGTCGGTGGAGCGTGCTTCAACGGTCAGCGCCAACGTCCCATCTGCGTTGGTCCGGCAGGCAGTGACCTCCGGCTCAATGGTATAATAACTCAGATAAAAGGCATAGTCGTTGCTTTCAACCTGCCGCCAGGGATAGCTATCCGTCTGTGCGTCGTAGTCCGCCAGCTGCCGCAGGGTCTGAGCATCCAGCTTAAAGAACGGAAGCACCGCCGATTCAAATTCTGCCGCCGGAATCAAATAGCAGTTACGGCTCTTATCGTAGGCACAACCGTCCGGCCAAAACTGCGTACCCGTGCGGTAACGATAGACATATTCCCACAGGTCGTTAAAGCAGAGCGGTGAAAAATCGTCCTCCGTCCAATCCGTCAGGAAAATGTTGGTCGCCGTGTATCCGCCTGCCAGAATGTATTTGGAATACAGCTCCCACAGCTCCTGATCCGGCTTTTGCAGGCGGATCAATGTGTAATTTGCGTAGTGGCAATCGTCTTCCGGGTTGATCCGATAGTAGAAATTCCCCTGCTCTGTCAGCTCCGCGCCATAAACCTGGTGCATTTCATAATCCGGATCCTCGTCCCCCGCCAGGGAATACACCAGGCTGTAAACATAGGTGGTACCGTCCTGATGGGTCAGCAGCCGATAAGACAGCGCGCCGGAATCACGAATGGCAATGACCTCCTGGCTGGCCTCCTCGTCACGCTGCACCGAATCCCAAAACTGCCGGAAATGCTCCGCGTTCACAAAATATCCCGGGCAGTCGGCGCTGGAATCGATCACATCCAGCCCCCTTTCCAGCAATCGCGCTTCTATGGCGTCAATGCTCTGCTGGGACAGCGTCTGCTCCTCCCACCTGTCCGCCGCCGGTTCCTTCTGCGCACTGTCGTACAGGTCCCGGTAAAGGGACACGATCTGCCTGCACCGCTTCTGGATATCCCGCTCCTGCCCAGCACCAGGCGCCCCACAGGCACACAGGAGCAGACACAGCGCAATCAGGCAGGCAGCAATTCCCTTGTATCGCATGTTATCATCACATCCTTTTTGTTATTATACCATATCCCAGAACCGGCGGGCAACCTTTTTTCTCACATGCACAGCGGGAATTATTTCGTTGCAGCCCTTGCAAATCAGCGTTTGTTGCGATATAATGATAAAAAATGTGTGGCTCTTCCATCGAGGGGCCACATATCGCTGAAAAAGCGCCGCTTTTCATCCCTGTTTCGCTGAAAAGTGGATTGCAGATAAAGGAGATTTTTGTATGAAGCTCGGTATTGTTGGTCTTCCCAATGTGGGAAAATCCACCCTGTTTAATGCCATCACCAATGCGGGGGTCCCCGCTGATAACTACGCGTTTTGTACCATCGATCCTAATGTGGGCGTGGTGTCCGTGCCGGATGAGCGGCTGGACTGGCTGGCGCAGCTGCACAACCCCAAGAAGGTCACCCCTGCTGTCATTGAGTTCGTTGACATCGCCGGTCTGGTGAAGGGCGCTTCCAAAGGTGAGGGCCTGGGCAACAAGTTCCTGAGCAACATCCGCACCACGGATGCCATTGTCCATGTGGTCCGCTGCTTTGAGGATTCCAATGTCACCCACGTAGAGGGTTCCACCGATCCTCTGCGGGACATTGATATCATCAATCTGGAGCTGGTCATGGCGGACATTGAAATGGTGGAGCGCCGGATCGACAAATGCCAGAAGGCGGCCAAGGGCGGCGATAAGCGATTCCTGCATGAGGCCGAGGTATTCACCGATTTGCTTGCCCACCTGAACGAGGGGAAGCTGGCGCGCACCTTTGAATGCTCCGATGAGGATATGGCGCTGATCGGCACCAGCGATCTGCTGACGCTGAAAAAGACGATTTACGTGGCCAATCTGGGCGAGAATGAGGTCAATGAGCCCGAGAGCAACCGGCACTATATGGCGGTTAAGAGCCTTGCGGAGACGGAGGGCAGCCAGGTGCTTCCCATCTGTGCCAAGCTGGAGGCTGATATCGCTGAGCTGGACGATCCCGACGAGAAGGCCATGTTCATGGAGGAACTGGGAGTCAAGGAGTCCGGTCTGGATCGGCTGATCCGCAGCAGCTATGCGCTGCTGGGCCTGATCTCGTTCCTTACCGCAGGCAGTGACGAATGCCGGGCCTGGACCATCAAAAAAGGAACAAAGGCGCCCCAAGCCGCCGGTAAGATTCACACAGACTTTGAACGCGGCTTCATCCGCGCCGAGGTCATCGCCTTTGACGACATGAAAGCCTGCGGTACCATGTCCAACGCCAAGGCCAAGGGGTTGGTAAGAAGCGAAGGCAAGGACTATGTAATGAAAGACGGAGACATCGTCAACTTCCTTTTCAACGTTTAACATGTTAAGGCAACACCGCGCAATTGTGTCTGCGAGCCGCAGCCGTCTTTTTGCCCCAC
>OLOV01002013.1_pt1 | contig 14527 bp, 19 predicted proteins | sample 1672931 | NCBI WGS metagenome assembly OLOV01 (sample SAMEA3136738, study PRJEB25190) | human gut metagenome | biome: human gut; feature: human-associated habitat; material: faeces | place: Austria | collected 2013
CGTCCCTACAAAAATGAAAGCCGCCAAACTGCTGCAACAGTCTGGCGGCACGCCGCGCTTCGGAAAACGCAGACGCCATCTGCAACAAGTCTAACAGAGAGGCCTCCGAAACGCAAGTTCTTTTTCTCTGAATTTGAAATAAGGAGTGTTTTATGAAACGATCTGACTACACCGACTACGACCAACTTCCGCTGTTCCTCAACGCAGAAATGGCGGCCAAGCTCCTGGGCATCTCCCTCTCCAGTGCCTACGAGCTCATGCACGAAGAGGGCTTCCCGGCCCTGCGCATCGGCAATCGCATCGTCGTCCCCAAGGAAAAGTTCTGCCGCTGGGTGGACCGGCAGACGGGAGGTGCCCGATGAAGCGCACCCTGCCGTGGCAGACGCCCGCCCGAAACTACTACCCCCTGCCGAAAGTTCTTTGCCAGCTGGGCCTGTCCCCCGGCGAAATTGCCGTGTACTCGTTTCTCATGTACTGCGAAAACCGCACCACCTACCAGTGCTACCCCAGCTACCGCACCATCGGCGAGGCCGTGGGTATGAGCCGCAACACCGTTGCGAAATATGTCCAGCTGCTGGAGGAAAAAGAGCTCATCCGCACAGAGCGCACCACCGTCACGTTGAAGGACGGACGCAAACGGAACGGCTCACTGCTCTACACGATCCTGCCGGTGGAGCAGGTACTGGCGCAGCACAATCAACACCAACTGCACCTCGCGGAGATGGCCGCCGAGCGTCACCGCGCCCAGCAGAAGTTGACATGTCGTTGATCATGGAAAGGGCAAGCTCTTTGGCGGTGGCGGTGTCGGTGTAGGAGTTGACATAGCGGGTATCGACCTTGATGTCCGCGTTGGTCGCCTGCGCACCCTGGATGAAGCCATACAGGAAGTCGTTGATGACGGGGCTGTCCACGCCGCCGACAAAGCCGACGACAGCCTGCTCGTTGATGTTGGCAACGGAGGTTTCAGTGGTCATGGCCGCCGCAAACACGCCCACGAGGTAGCCCATGTCGTTCTGCTTGTAGTTGATGTTCACAACGTTGGGCTGGCTGGCTTCGGAATCGTAGATGAGGTACTTCTGATCCGGATACTTCGCAGCGATCTCGTTGAGGTATTCGGGCATCTGATACGTACCGCAGATGACAAGGTCATACTCGCCGGAGGAGGAGACATCGTCAAGGGTGGTCTTCCAGGTGGGCTGGTCGGCATCCGTGCCGCCCATCTCGATGGTCTTGTAGGTGATGCGGCCCGCATCAGCCAGTTCCTTCAGGCCGGACTCTGCGGAGTCGAAGAAGGATTTGTCGCCAAGGTTACCGTTCACAAGGTTTACAACGTTGTAGACCTTCGCGCCGTCGCCTTCACCGCCTTTTTCATCATCGGCGGGCGCGTTGTTGCAGCCGAACGCAGCGACTGAGAGAACCAGGGCAAGCATCAGGGCAATCAGTTTTTTCATTGTTCGTTCCTCTCTTTTCATTTTGTGACATGATTTTCATCATCCGGAGACCTGAAATCGGATGAATCATATGGACATAGTATACATCCAAATGTGAAATCCGTCAATTGGCTGCGCGGGGTTTCAGGGGTGCAGATTGCATGTCATTTTGCCGCACCCAAGAAATATTTATGGCCCGGCAGTCTGCGCATCCTTTTCGCGCGCGTACATATTCTGCAAAGTTTGCAAATATGCATGAAATTTAATATCGCTTTGGCCGGGGGGCCGCAGCGAAACGGCATTCGGGCCGCTCACAGCCCGCGCATCCACTCGGACTTAAGCGCCCGGCGGCCTGCAAGCGCCGCATCAAGTTCTGCAATGAGGCGCGGTTTGTCCGCGTTCAGCGTGCCGCGCAGGTTCAGGTAGTTGGAGGCGTGGTTCGCACGCAGTACGCTGCCCTCGCTGTCCGTATGGGCGATGAGCGTGCGAAGCTCCCGCAAAAGCCCGGCCTGATCCGGCGGCGCAAAGCGCCCTGCGCGGTAGTCCGAATACAGCGGCTCGTCCCCTTCGAGCATGAGCGTCAGGAGGCCGATGTACTCCGGCTGCATTGCGGAAAGGGCTTCGCCGGTTTTTTTCGCATGCTCCTCCGATCCGTCCGCGCCGCCGAGGCCGATGATGGCCGTCACCGAAAGGCGCAGGCCCGCAGCACGCACGCGCTGGCCCGCAAGGATGATTTCCGCCGCTGTCGCGCCCTTGTTCATGCGGGAAAGCACTGCGTCGCTCCCCGATTCAAGGCCCATATAGACCATGTTAAGCCCGCCCGCCGCAAGCGCTTCCAGTTCATCCTGTGTTTTCGCTCTGATGCTTGCGGGCGAAGCATAGCAGGTGATGCGGCCGCAGCGGGGCAGGCGCGCATAAATGTGGGAAAAAATCGCAAGCTGCTCCTCCGTCTTTCGCATAAGCGCGTCGCCATCGGCCAAAAACACGCGGGAAAAGGCGTGCGCCCACGGCCCTGCTGCGATCTCATCCACATCCGCACAAACGTCCGCGAGAGGGCGGATGTGGAACTTCTTTTCCTTATACATACTGCAAAACGCGCAGCCATTCTGGCTGCAGCCGACGGTGGATTGCAGGATCAGGCTGTCCGCCTCACTCGGCGGACGAAAAATGCGTCCTTCGTATTGCATATCAGGCAATCCCTCCTATAAGAATAAACACGAGCGTGTAATAAACCGCCGCAAAGAACAGTACGGAGCCGAGCGCTATTGTAGCCGCCATGGCGCCACGCTCCTTCCGCTTATGAAAGCGCACTGCCAGAAGCACCGTGCAGAGGGCGAGCGCCGCTGAAAGCACGAGCGCCCCGATCAAGCCGATGAAAAAACCAGATGAATCCATATCGCCGAATCTGCCTCCGTTCACATTGGTTCGCACCGATTTGTTTTCAATTCTATCACATGTTGTGAACGCCGCACAGCTTTTCTTTCCCTGCAAAATGATGTATTCTATATGTATAATTCATTCTGGTACGTTGCGCCTTCGCACGCGGAGGCACAGATAAAACGATCGATCGGAGGCATCAACCATGAACTTTCTGAAAGACGCAAAAATGTGCGCCATTACAAGCGCGGTGCTGTGCATCGTGCTCGGCCTGCTGTTCCTCCTGTTCCCCGCCGTTTCGGCCAAGCTTGTTTGCTATATTCTCGTCGGCGTGTTCATCATCGCCGGCATGCGCTTCCTTGTGCTGTACTTCCGCAGCCGCCTGCTTTCCTTTTTCCCCACAGAGCTGCTGCTTGGGCTTTTGATGCTCGCCATCGCCTGCGTGCTCCTGCTTGAGGCGGAAGGCATCGCGGCGCTTTTGCCGGTCATCCTCGGCGCGGCAATCGTGGTTTCAAGCTTCATCAAGCTCTGCCATGCCTTTGAGCTCAAGCGCGCCGGCTGGAGCGGATGGGTCTCTGTGCTCGTGCTCTCCCTCATCGGCCTTGTGTTCGGCGTGCTGATGCTCATCAACCCCTTTAAAGTGGCGACCACGGTGATGATCCTCATCGGCGCCGGCCTTGTGTACAGCGGCGTTACGGATCTCGTTGCAATTCTGTTCATATCGCAACAGATCCGCCGCGACATGAACGCGCCCGGCGGCCCGTTCGCCCGCTGAACCGCAGGACAAACCATTATGATAAAAAAACATCTGCATAAGGCATTTTCCTTTCTGCTGGCGCTCCTGCTCGCAGCGGGCCTTGCCGTTCCTCTTGTGGGCTGCACGGAGGAGGATGCGCTTGATCTGCTTACCGCCGTTGTAGAAAACCTGCCGGAGGAGACCGAAGCGCCGGCACAATCCGAAGCGCCGGCAGAGACTCCCCCGCCGGCGGAAACAGCCGCGCCGGAACAGAGGCCGGAGGAAACCTCCCCCGCGTCTTCCGTAATTTACGGTGAAGCCTATACCGACCCCTACGATGTTGCGGATTATCTCCATGCCTACGGCGAACTGCCGCCGAACTTCATCACCAAAAACGAAGCGAAGGAGCTGGGATGGGACAGCGCAAAAGGAAATCTGTGGGATGTGGCGCCGGGCATGAGCATCGGCGGGGACCGTTTTGGCAACCGGGAAGGGCTGCTTCCAAAGGCAGACGGCCGCACCTGGTATGAATGCGATGTGAATTACGAAGGCGGCTACCGCGGCGCGGACCGCGTGCTTTATTCCAACGACGGCCTGATCTACTGCACGTTCGATCACTACGAAAGCTTTACGGTAATCTACGAATAGGAGCGGCGCATGAGCAAAACAATCCTTGACGGCGCGCGGATGGGTTCGCGCGCAGAACTGCACGATGCGCTTGCGGCGGCGTTTTCGCTGCCCGCGCATTATGGGCGTAATCTCGATGCGCTTTGGGACTGCCTGACGGAGCGCAGAGAGGGTACGGAAGTTATCCTTACCTCGCCCGAAGCCATGCCCGAAGCGCTGTTCGCCCCGCTTGCGGCCCTGTTTCTCGACCTTGCGCGCACGGGCTGCGGCTGGCGCTTTTCGATTGAATCCCCGGCTGCACAGCCGGGGCGCTACCGCCACTTTAAAGGCGGAGAATATGAGTGCCTGGGGCTTGCGCTCCATTCCGAAACGCTTGCCCCCATGGTGGTTTACCGCGCGCTTTACGGAAGCAGCGGCTTGTGGGTGCGCCCCGCCGCAATGTGGGCAGAACAGGTCAACACGGCGGAAGGGCCGCGGCCGCGTTTTTTGCGCTTAGAGGATTCTGATGCGTAGCGCCTTGTTTTCCATTGACCCCAAGGGCGCGCCCACGCGCGCCTGTGCAGGGTTGGTGCTTGCGTCCGCGGCAGTGCGCCTTGTTTGGTTTTGCATTTCCCGCGGCACGGCAGCGGATGCCTACACGCTAATTGTGCATCTTGTGGTGCCGTTTCTTTCCTGTGCGCTGCTTGCCGCGTTCATTTTGCGCGGCGCGCTGCGCCTCTGCACAATTCCCGTGGGGCTCGGCTGCCTGTTTTTTGTACTGAAGGCGCTTTCCTTCCCCTCCCGGATTCACACGGTGCTCTGCTGCATCCTGTATGCACTTGTGTTTTCTCTGTATGCGGCAACGGCGTTCGGGCTGCTGAAAACGCGCGTGCCGCTCGGCCTTGTATTCACGCTGCCGCTCCTTTACCACATTTTTGTGGAGGATCTTGCAAAGCTGCGTGCCCCTGTGCCGCCCACGCTTGTGGAGTGGATGCCCGAATTTTCCGTGCTGCTGATTATGGCGGCGCTCGCCACCGCCGCATGGGGAATGAAAAAAAGGGAATAGTGTGCGCCGCCCGCGCAAGCGGGCTGAGGATTGTCCTTGTTCCCGCAAAGGTCGCGGTTTATGGCAATCCTCCGTCAGCACCTTTCTCCCTTACCACAAATACTCCCCAAGGAGGACCCATGGCCGGTATTGCAAACGTATGGCTCCGCATGAACCTCAGGCTCTCGGCGTTTTTGATGCGCAAGGGTGGCATCCCGTTCGCCCGCGCTGCGCAGGATAAGCTCGGGCGGCTCGGCGCGCGCGCCGTAGGCGCACGGGTGGAGTTTGTGCCGCATGCATTCCGCGAGTTTCAGGCGGCCTGGATTCTGCCGCAGGGCTATGACCCGGAAGGCGGCGCGATCCTTTACCTGCACGGCGGCGGGTACACCGCGGGGAACATCGAATACGCCGTTGGGTTTGGAAGCGTCCTTGCTGCAGCAACGGGCTGCCGTGTGTTCTCTGCAGCGTACCGCCTTGCGCCGGAGCATCCCTTCCCTGCGGCTGTGGAGGACGCTTATACCGCGTACCGTCATCTGCTCGACAGCGGCCTTACGCCGGGTGAAATCGTGCTCTGCGGCGAATCCGCCGGGGGCGGCCTTTGCTTTGCGCTCACGCATAAGCTCAAGCAACTCGGACTTTCCGTGCCGCGCGCCATCGTGGGCATTTCCCCTTGGACGGATCTCACGCTTTCCGGCGCCTCCTGCCGCGCCAACCGGAGGAACGACCCTTCACTGCGATACGACATGCTTGCCTCCTATGCGCGCATGTATGCGGCGGATGATTTGAAGAACCCGCTTGTTTCCCCGCTGTTTGGGGATGTTTCCGGCTTTCCGCCCACGCTTCTGTTCGCCGGGGAAGCCGAGCTTTTGCTGGACGACGCTGTGGCCATGGCGCACGCGCTTAAACGCGCGGGCGTACCATGCGAACTGCACACGGCAAAGGGCATGTGGCATGTTTACGTGCTTTACGGCGTGCGCGAGGCACGAGAAGCGCTGCGCCGCATCGTGGAATTTTTGAAGGACAACCTTGCGGTGCGCGATCTCCCGCCCGCCGCCGGGGATGATGAAGAAGAATGAGCAAAGCCGAACAAAGCTGGATGCGGCTGGACAATGCCGCAAAGATTTATCCCGCTTCCATGCGGCGCGACTGGATGGCCATGTTCCGCCTTTCGGCCACGCTCGTGGAACCCGTTGACCCGGAGGTGCTCCGCGCGGCGCTTGCGCGCACGCTCACGCGCTTCCCGTGGTTTGCCGTGCGCATGCGGCGCGGCATGTTCTGGTATTATCTTGAGCACAACGATGCGCCGCCCATCGTGGAGGAGGACGTACGCAATCCCTGCCTGCCCATGCGCGCGAAGGATAGCCGGGGCTATGCGTTTCGCGTCAGGTATTACGGAAACCGCATCGCGGTGGAAATCTTCCATGTGCTCACAGACGGCACGGGCGGCCTTTGCTTCTTAAAAACGCTTGTTGCAGAATACCTGACGCTGCGTTATGGCATTTCCATCCCGCGCGGGGGCGATGTGCTCGATTGCGACGACCCGCCCGACCCCGGGGAAATGGAGGACGGCTTTCTTGCCTGCGCCGGGAACGTGACCCGCAGCCGCAGCGAAGCGGATTCCTTCCACCTCAGCGGCACGCGGGAGCGGGACGGCTTTATCCACGTGACGACGGGAGTGATCCCGGTCGACGCCCTTAAGGCGCGCGCGGAGGAAAAGGGCGTGAGCCTCACGGTGTATCTTACGGCCGTGCTGATCCTGGCCTTTGACGCGATCCAGCGGCGGAAGCACCCACTGCGCAACACGCCGCGCGGTGCGAAGCGCTTAAAGCCCGTGAAGATCTGCGTTCCGGTGAACCTCCGGCGTTTTTTCCCCACGCGGACGCTGCGCAATTTCGCCAATTACGTGAACCCCGGCATCGAACCAAGCTACGGCGTTTATACGCTGGATGAAGTGCTTTCCATCGTCATGCACCAGATGGGCATGGAGCTTACGCCAAAGGTGCTGGGCGCAAAGTTCACCACAAACGTGCGCTCCGAGCAGAACGCCGTGCTGCGCGTTGCCCCCCTGTTCCTGAAGGACCTTGCGATGCGCGCCGCATTTTACATGACGGGCGACAAAAAAACCGCCACCTGCTTTTCCAACCTTGGCAATGCATCCCTCCCGGCGGAAATGGCGCTGTTTGTGACGCGGATGGAGTTCATGCTCGGCCCGCTTTCGCGCAACCCCGTAGCCATCGGCACGCTCTCCTATGACGGAACGATGTATATCAACATCACGCGCACGATCCGCGAAAGCGACCTGGAGCGCGAATTTTTTACGCGGCTCGTCAAGCTTGGCGTGCCGGTTCAAATTGAAAGCAACCAGAGGTGAAATACGATGTCTTATTGTGTGAACTGCGGCGTAGAGCTGGAGGCAAGCCTGAAGCGCTGCCCGCTTTGCGGCACAGAGATCATCAATCCGAATGAACGGAGTGTGCCCGACCCGGCCGCACGCCCCTTCCCAAGCAAGGTGGAATTGCTGGAGCGCAGGGCTGCGCGCCGCTTTTTCACCGTGATGGCAACGCTGATGCTGCTGATTCCGCCCATCGTTTGCCTGATCTGCGATGTGCTCGGCGCGGGGGCGATCACCTGGTCGGCCTATGTGATCGGGGCAACGGCGATGGCGTATGTTTACGTGCTTGTTCCGTTTGCTGCGGAAAAGCCCCATCCCTGGCTCTGCCTTGCGCTTGACTGTGCCGTAACGCTGCTGTTTCTTTATGCAATTGCGGCCCATTCCGCGGGGGATTGGTTCCTGCCGCTCGCTCTGCCGCTTACGCTGAGCGCCGCAGCGGCGCTTGCCGCAGCGCTGCTTTTGTTCCGCAAATGCCGCGCCAAATTCGTGCGCCTTGCGGGGCTTCTTGCCGCGGCAGGTCTTTTATGCGCCGCAATCGACCTTACTGTGAGCCTGTATACCGGGCGCAGCCCCGTGCTGTATTGGTCGCTTTTCGTGCTCGCGCCATGCCTGATCCTGGCCCTTGTTTCGCTCGTGCTGAACAAGCGCGTGCAGTTCAAGGAAGAAATGCGCAGAAGGTTCTTCATTTAATCCATATGGGTGGTTTTATGAAAGAATACAAGCATCTATCGCTGCGAATTGATGAAGAAATGCTCCGGAAGTTTCGCTATGTGTGCAAATATGAAGGGCGCTCGGCAAATCGCCAGCTTCTGATTTACATTCGCGATGCAATTGGGGCTTTTGAAAAAGAACATGGCTCGATTGAGCCGGAGCAGACGGAACCCTGAGGCATGCCGCGCGGACAAACTGCACATACTTCCCCTATCAGCTTTTGGAGGATACACGGAGGTTTTATGAGTTCAGAAGTGCCAATCGGTTTTTTGATGTCCCTTTCACAGGATATGGAAGCAATGGAACGCTTCATGCGGTTGTCCCCGGCCGCACGGGATGCGCTGGTTCAAAAGGCGCGGCATGCACATTCGCGCGAGGAAATGGATTCGATCATCCGAGGGATTTAAAGGGCCCAAACGCTCTCCGCCGTGGTGGAAACGGCTACCGCCCCCGCGCCGAGCGCTGCGACGACCTCTTCCTTTGTTTTGATGAGCCCGCCCGCGATGAGGGGCGTGTTCATGCCGTGCGCAAGCTCTGCGATCACGCGCGGGATCACGCCGGGCAGGATCTCAACATAATCCGGCTTCCCCTGCGCGGCCTGTGCCTGCAAACTGCGGACGGAACGGGAATCCAGGAGGAAGCCGCGCTGGATGGTGGCAAGCCCAAGCTGGCGCGCGCGCTTGACCTGCGCTGCACGGGTGGAAATGATGCCGTCCGCACGGGTCAGGGCATGGATGGCGTCCACGGCGATCTCCTTGCCGGAAAGGCCTTCGATGAGTTCGAGATGCACCATCGCGGCCTTGCCCGCGTTCTTCACCGCATCCACCAGCGCGCCGATGCTGAGGATGTCCCCCGAAAGCAGAAACACAACGCCGCAATCGCTTGCAAGGGCGGCGGGCAGCCGCTCCGGCTCCGCAACCGCCGCGATCACCGGGTTTTCGTTCAGTTTTTCCGCAATGGCGTTGCGCATAGCCGCTCTCCCGCCTGTTTTTTATTTAGACTACCCCGGCGCGTGCGCAAAGTCAAGCCCATTCCCTGTTGACAACCGCGCTGCGGAAATTCTATAATAAATCCAACAAGTGAAGATTTGTTCCAGGAGTATTTGAGACGGGAACACGGATGCGCGGCAACGGCGCTTCCTGCCCGTTTTTCTTTTTTCTGAAATCAACCGAAAACGGAAAGGGGAACCACGCCAAATGAAACGCTATATCCTTGCTCTGGATCAGGGCACCACTTCAAGCCGCGCCATCCTGTTCGACCGGGAGCAGACGCTCGTGCAGGTCGCGCAGCGGGAATTTACCCAGCATTACCCCAAGCCCGGCTGGGTAGAGCACGATGCGCAGGAGATCCTTTCCGTACAGCTTCGGGTGGCGCGCGAAGCGCTTGAAAAGGCGGGCGCCGCAGCGGAGGACATCGCGGCCATCGGCATCACAAACCAGCGGGAAACGGTCGTCGTTTGGGATAAAAAAACCGGCGCGCCCATCTGCCCTGCAATTGTCTGGCAATGCAGGCGCACGGCGGAATCCTGCGATGTGCTCCGCGCAAAAGGGCTTGAACCGCTGTTCCGGGAAAAGACCGGGCTTTTGCTGGATGCATATTTTTCCGGCACAAAGCTTCATTGGGTGCTTGAGAACGTGCCCGGCGCACGGGCGCGCGCCGAGGCGGGCGAGCTGTTGTTCGGCACGATCGACACATGGCTCATCTGGAACCTGACCGGCGGACGCGCGCATGTAACGGATTATTCCAACGCTTCGCGCACGCTGCTTTACAACATCCACACGCTGCAGTGGGACGCGGAAATCCTCTCCATTCTGGATATTCCCGCCTGCATGCTGCCGGAGGTAAAGCCCTCAAGCTGCGTTTACGGCGAAACGGATGCCGCGCTTTTCGGCGCGCCCATCCCCATCGCAGGCGCGGCGGGCGACCAGCAGGCGGCGCTGTTCGGGCAAACCTGCTTTGCGCCGGGCGAAGCGAAAAACACCTACGGCACGGGCTGTTTCCTTTTGATGAACACCGGGAACACGCCCATCACCTCCCGCAACGGCCTTGTGACGACCATCGCCTGGGGCATGGAAGGCCGCGTGGATTATGCGCTTGAAGGGTCGATCTTCGTTGCGGGTGCGGCGATCCAGTGGCTGCGGGATGAGCTTGGGCTCATCCGGAGCGCCGCGGAATCGGAGGACTGCGCACGCCGCGTTCCGGATACCTCCGGCTGCTATGTCGTGCCCGCGTTTGTGGGCCTCGGCGCGCCGCATTGGGATGCTTATGCCCGGGGTGCGATCGTGGGCCTGACACGCGGTGTAAACCGGGATCACATCGTGCGCGCAACGCTTGAATCCCTTGCGTACCAAACCGAGGAGGTGCTTTCCGCCATGCAGGAGGATTCCGGCATCCGCCTTTCGGCGCTCAACGTGGATGGCGGCGCCTCCGCAAACGATTTTCTAATGCAGTTCCAAGCGGATATGATCGGCGTGCCCGTGTGCCGCCCCGCCTGCGTGGAAACGACCGCCTTCGGCGCGGCCTGCCTTGCGGGCCTTGCCGTGGGCTTCTGGGAAAGCCGCACCGCGCTCAGGCAGGCGCGCCGCATGGAGCACTGCTTCGCGCCCGCGCTTCCGGAATCGGAGCGCAAAGCGCGCCTTGCCGGTTGGCAGAAAGCCGTGCGTTCCACGATGGGCTGGGCCAGGGAGTAAAGGGATTGCGTGCTGCCGCCCCGGCTGAGGTAAGAACAATCCTCAGTCCGTTTGCGCGGACAGCTCCTTTCAAAAAGGAGCCTTTGGGGTTGCAGCGTCCCGTAAGCCTCCTTTCGTAAAGGAGATGACAGCACCGAAGGTGCTGACGGAGGATTGCCGTATCAGCGCATCCCTGACGGGGGGTTGCCCTGCAAGGCGGCGCCGCCAACCGGTCAATTTTTCAAAAAGGTGGAGATAGATTCTATGCTTTATGACGTGATCCTCATCGGCGGCGGCGTGGTCGGCTGCGCCACGGCGCGCGAGCTTGCGCGCTACAGCCTTTCCGTTGCGCTGCTGGAAAAAACCGAGGATATCTGCAACGGCCAAAGCAAGGCCAACACGGCGATCGTCCATGGGGGATACGACGCCGCGCCCGGGTCCAACAAGGCGAAATTCAACGTGCGCGGCAACGCCATGTTTGAACGCATCACAGCGGAGCTTTCCGTGCCGTTTTCGCGCAACGGTTCGCTTGTCGTTTCATTTGAAGAGAGCGGCATCCCGGCGCTTCTCGCGCTCAAGCAGCGCGGTGAGGCGAACGGCGTGAAGGGGCTTTCCATCCTTGGGCGGGAAGCGCTGCTTGCGCGCGAGCCAAACCTGAACCCTGCGGCGCAGGCGGCGCTCGATGTGCCCTCGGGCGGCATCGTCTGCCCTTATGAGCTGACCATTGCCTATGCGGAAAACGCCGCGCAAAACGGCGTGACTTTTTTCCGGGATGCACCGGTGACGGCTGTTTCGCGCAATGCGGATGGCACCTTCCTGGTGTCCTCCCCGGCTGGCGCGTTTGCAGCGCGTGCGGTCGTGAACTGCGCGGGCGTGCATTCGGCGGAACTCAACAACATGGTTTCTGAAGAAAAGCACAGCATCACCGCACGGCGCGGGGAATACTACATTGTGGATAAGGCCTATCGGGATGCGTTTCATTCCACGATCTTTCAGCTCCCCACAGCCATGGGCAAGGGCGTGCTGATCGCCCCCACGGTGGATGGCACCATCCTCATCGGCCCCACGGCGGATGATATCCCGGACAAGGACGACACGCGCACCACGGCCGAAGGGCTTGCCCGCGTGCTCAGCCGCGCAAAGCGCTCCTGGCCCGCGCTCCCGGCGCGCGCGTTTATCACAACCTATGCGGGCGTGCGCGCCCATGCGGAAACGGATGATTTCATTCTGGGCGAACCTGCGGACGCACCGCTGTTCTTCAATGCGCTCGGCGTGGAATCCCCCGGCCTTTCCGCCGCGCCCGCGCTGGGCGAATTCCTTGCGCAGTCGGTCGCAGAACGCCTCGGCGCAAAGCCGAACCCGGCCTTTGACCCCATCCGCCCCGGCATCCCGAAATTCCGGGATATGACGGACGCGGAGCGAGAAGCGGCCATCGCCCGGGATCCGGAGTATGCGAAGATCGTCTGTCGGTGCGAGCTTGTGACCGAAGCGGAAATCCGCGCTTCCATCCGCAGGCCGGTCGGCGCGCGCACGGTGGATGGCATAAAGCGGCGCACGCGCGCGGGCATGGGCCGCTGCCAAGCAGGCTTCTGCCTGCCCCGCACGCTGGAACTGCTGGCAGAGGAGCTGGCCGCATCCCCGCTTTCCATCACCAAATGCGGCGGGGAAAGCCGGTATCTTGAATCCAATCTGTTTTCCGGCAAGGCAGGTGAATGAACATGAAAACAAAACGCGTTGATCTTCTCATCATCGGCGGCGGCCCGGCGGGGCTTGCCGCAGCCTGCGCCGCGCGCGAAGCGGGCGTAACCAACCTTCTGATTGTGGAGCGTGAGGATGCGCTCGGCGGCATCCTCCGCCAATGTATCCACAACGGCTTCGGCCTGCACACATTTAAGGAGGAACTGACCGGCCCGGAATATGCCGCGCGCTACATCGCCCGCGTGCAGGAGCTCGGCATCCCCTATGAATGCGGGGCGATGGTCATCTCCCTTTCCCCGCAGCGCAGGGCGGTTTACGTGAGCCGCACGGAGGGGATCGTGGCCGTGGAGGCGGACGCGGTCATCCTCGCTATGGGGTGCAGGGAGCGCCCCCGCGGCGCGCTCGGCACGCCCGGCTGGCGCTGCGCGGGCATTTTCACCGCAGGCACGGCGCAGAAGCTTGTGAACCTTGAAGGCCGCATGCCCGGAAAGCGGGTCGTGATTTTAGGCTCCGGCGACATCGGGCTCATCATGGCGCGGCGCATGACGTTCTCCGGCGCAAAAGTGCTCGCCTGCGTTGAGATCATGCCCTATTCCTCCGGCCTGAAGCGCAACATCGTGCAATGCCTGGACGATTACGGCATCCCGCTCCTGTTCAACCACACCGTTGTGGATATCCACGGTCGGGAGCGGCTCACGGGCGTAACCATCGCCGAGGTGGACGGGAAGAAGCGGCCCATCCCCGGCACGGAGCAGGAGATTGCATGCGACACGCTGCTGCTTTCGGTGGGCCTCATTCCGGAAAACGAGCTTTCCGCAATGGCGGGCGTGGCGCTCTCCCCCGCCACAGGCGGCCCCGTGGTGGATGAAACGCTTGCAACGAACGTATCCGGCATCTTTTCCTGCGGCAACGTGCTGCATGTGCACGACCTTGTGGATTTTGTTTCAGCGGAGGCCGCGCGGGCCGGTGAAATGGCGGCGCGCTTCCTCAGCGGCGAAAAGACCGCGGGCGAACGCATTCCCCTCATCGCCGGAAACGGCGTTTCCGCGCTTGTGCCGGAGGTGCTCTCCGAACGCCCAGAGGCGGATGTAACGTTCATGTTCCGCCCGCGTGCGGTGTACCGAAACGCACGCATTGCTGTTTTCCGCGGCGGAAAGCAGCTTGCCGTAAAGCGGGCGCGCATTCTTGCGCCCGGCGAGATGGCGGAGATCACGGTGAAGCAGGATGCTTTCTGCGAAAGCGAAGGCGAACTTACGGTATCCGTCGAGGAGGTGGGCGCATGAAACGGGAACTGACCTGCATCGGCTGCCCGATGGGCTGCCGCCTTACGGCGGAGTTCAACGGCACGGAAGTAACGGAGGTTACGGGCAATGGCTGCGCCGTGGGCGCACGCTATGCGCGCGAGGAGTTGACGAACCCAAAACGCATGGTAACCGCGCTTGTGCGCGTCGTGGGCATGGAACTCCCGCTTTCGGTCAAGACGGAGGCGCCCATTGAAAAGCGCCTTGTGTTTGATTGCCTTGCCGCGCTCGGCGCGGTTGCAGTCGCTCCCCCTGTGCGGATTGGGGACGTGATCCTTGAAAACGTTTTGGGCACGGGCGTGAACGTCGTGGCCACGGAAGACATCGGCGGCTGAGGGGCGGAGCCGGACGAGTGCAGTGCGGGATGCAGCCTTTCAGGGGATTGCCATATCTCAACGAAAAGCAAACGCTGTGAAAATCAAAGGAGCTGTTGCAGAATTAAACCCCTCTGCAGCAGCTCCTTGCATGTCGAAAAAGTGGCGGCGGCCACTTTTTCGCGTGTTTCACGGCTTTTGCTTCTCGCTCCGCTCCCGGGCAGCAAAAGCCGCAAGGTACGAAAGCC
>OLOV01002015.1_pt1 | contig 14510 bp, 12 predicted proteins | sample 1672931 | NCBI WGS metagenome assembly OLOV01 (sample SAMEA3136738, study PRJEB25190) | human gut metagenome | biome: human gut; feature: human-associated habitat; material: faeces | place: Austria | collected 2013
ATTAGCCCTGTAGCGTTTCATTGCCATATCCGTAGCTGTCGGATATTTCAGAATGGTTCGGAAACGCTCGCCACCTTGCTTCCCGTTATAACCTGGAGTGGCAGGAGGGTCTTGGCGCACCTTCATTCGGCTGGAGTTCTTGCTCCCGCACAGGAACGTATCTGATGAATGTGTATTTAGTTGTCAAAGTGCATCGAGTTTTTTCCCCCTCAAAGAGTAGCCAGCGAGAAAGGCCAAAATGTGCGGGTAAATCGAAAAAAGTTGAAAAAATTTTTTCATAGACACCTCCGGTAAATAAAAAAAGCACCACATCAGAACGATGAGGTGCAATAAAAAAAGATAAAAAAATATTTCTCCTGCAGAAAGCGACACTTTTCTAAAATAGAGTATTGAAATGAAAAAGACTTTGTGGTAAAATTTCTAAGATTACGCAAGGGGGAGTGATTTCACGGGAAATTTCTCCCTTTTTATGCGGAAAAAGATATAAACAGGCTGTAAACAGCCTACATAAGAAAAAAGAAAGGAAACGGAATGATGAAAGCTTTTTTAATACTTGAAGATGGACATGTATTTACCGGAACCAGCATTGGAGCCAAAAAAGAAGTCATCAGCGAGATCGTGTTCAATACTTCCATGACAGGTTATCTGGAAGTACTGACAGACCCGTCTTACGCAGGACAGGCTGTATGTATGACTTATCCGCTGATCGGCAATTACGGTATTTGCTATGAGGATACGGAGTCTTTGAGACCATGGCCGGATGGATATATTGTAAGAGAACTTTCCAGAACACCAAGCAATTTCCGGTGTGAAGATACAATTCAGAACTTTCTGAAACGATTTGACATTCCGGGAATCGCAGGGATCGATACCCGCGCTCTGACCAGAATCCTGAGAGAAAAAGGAACCATGAATGGTATGATCACAACGGATGAAAATTAAGATCTGGATGCTATCATTCCGAGACTGAAAGCATATACTACAGGAAAAGTAGTGGAGAAAGTAACCTGCTCCGAAAAGACCGTGCTGAAAGGCAGCGGAAAGAAAGTAGCCCTTCTGGATCTGGGTGCAAAAAACAATATCGCAAAATCTCTGAATCAGAGAGGATGCGAGGTAACTATTTATCCGGCATCCACCACAGCAGAAGAGATCCTGGCTGCAAACCCGGACGGTATCATGCTCTCCAACGGCCCTGGAGACCCGAAGGAGTGTACGGAAGTGATCAAAGAGATCCGTAAATTATATGAATCCGACACACCGATCTTTGCAATCTGTCTTGGACATCAGCTGATGGCACTGGAAACCGGTGCGGATACCCATAAGATGAAATACGGTCACAGAGGAGGCAATCATCCGGTAAAAGATCTGGAAACCGGAAGAGTGTATATCTCTTCTCAGAACCACGGATATGTGGTAGACACCGACAATCTGGATCCGAAAGTTGCCGTTCCGGCATTTATCAATGTCAACGACGGAACCAACGAAGGACTGAAATATACAGGAAAAAATATTTTTACAGTACAGTTCCATCCGGAAGCCGTTCTGACAGAATACGGGCATGAGCTTCTGGAAAATTTCTGCCGGATCGCCGAGCGTGAAGCTGTCAAAAACATTGAAAGTACGCCGCAGGAGCGGACGCAATTCTGGCGCAGTGTTTTGAAACAGGATTTACTAAATTTAGTTATGGCAGGTAAGGCTGCTCAAGCAAAGGAGAAGGTATTAGATGCAGTTAACAGTTTTAGGACTCAATCACAGGACCGCCCCCGTTGAGATCCGTGAACGTTTTAATTTTTCCAATGACAGGGTGGCAAGTATTCTGCGCCGCCTGCGCAATTACGATAATATTCCCGAAGCCATGCTGCTTTCCACCTGCAACCGCACTGAGCTGTACATGGTTATCGAAAATCCGCATGAAGCAATTCCCTTTATCAAATCATTGCTCAAGCATTTAGCAGGTGAACATTACCAAAGCGATTATTTTTATAATCTGAGCGGAACAAATTGCGTCAAGCATCTCTTCCGTGTAGCCTCCAGTCTGGATTCACTGATTGTCGGTGAAGGCCAGATTCTCAGCCAGATTAAAAATGCGTATCAGATTGCCCGCAATAACGGTATGACAGATACTATTCTCAATACCATCATGAATAAGGCAATTGCCGTCGGCAAGCGCGTGCGTACCGAAACAAAAATTGCTTACAGCAGTGTATCCGTTTCCAGTGCCGCTGTTGACCTGGCCATCAAAATTTTAGGCGACCTGAGCAAGGCCCAGATTCTGGTGGTAGGTGCCGGTCATATGAGCGAGCTCACCGCACAGCATCTGTTGGACAAGGGCGCGCAAACCATCTGCGTCAGCAACCGTCACTATGAAAGAGCTCAGGATTTGGCAGACAAATTCCATGGTACGGCTATTCCCTACCGTGCTATGTTCGAGCATGCCGCCGATGCCGATATTATCATAACTTCTACCGGTGCGCCGCATTACGTGCTTACCGTAGAAAATTTGGGACCTCTGCTCCCCAAGCGCAACGGCAGGCCGCTGATTCTGATTGATATTGCCGTTCCGCGTGACGTCGATCCAAGACTTGCCGATGTTGACGGCGTAACCATTTATAACATTGACGATTTGGAAGGCGTTGTTGATACCAATAAAAACTTCCGTGAAAAAGAAGCTCACGTTGCCGAGCAGATTATCAGCGAAGAAATTGGTGCCCTCAAGGAGCGTCTGCGTTATTACACCATGCGCCCTGTTATGGTACAGCTGCATGATAAAATGAATTTTCTGCGCCAGAAGGTTTTGAAGAAGGCCTTTATTAAAATGCCGGAGCTTACCGAACATGAAAAGCGCATTATTGACCTGATGACCCAACGTCTGGAGCACAAATTCCTGCGCGAGCCTATGAAGGCTATGAATGCTGTAGCAGGCACCGCAGAGGAAGAACGCTATAAAAAGATGATGTGTGATTTATTTTTATTAAACGAAACCGGAGAGGAGTTTGGTGATGAAAGCAAAATTGACGATTGGGACTAGACAAAGTCTTTTAGCGCTTTGGCAAAGCAATCATATTGCAGCCTTACTGCGCAAGCAATACCCTGAATGTGAGGTTGTACTGAAAAAAATTGTCACCAAAGGCGACCGTATTTTAGACGTACCCCTGGCGCAAATCGGCGGCAAGGGCTTGTTTACCAAGGAAATTGAAGAGGATCTTTTAGACGGTACTATTGATTTGGCAGTTCATAGCCTAAAGGATATGCCTACCGTGCTGCCGGAAGGCCTGTGCCTGACAGCAATTACCGAACGTGCCAACGTCGGCGATGCTTTTGTCAGCAACAAATATGGCAGCTTCGAAGAACTGCCGCTCGGCGCTGTAGTCGGCACCAGCAGCCTGCGCCGCAAGGCACAGCTGTTAGCTAAGCGTCCGGATTTGGAAATCCGTGACCTGCGCGGCAACGTTGATACCCGCCTGCGTAAGCTGGACGAAGGACTGTACGATGCTATTATTCTGGCAGCTGCAGGCTTAGATCGTCTGGGTCACGGTGACCGCATCTCCAGCCTGATTCCTGCTGATGTCTGCCTGCCGGCTGTAGGCCAGGGAGCATTGGCAATCGAAGCACGTACCGAGGATAAAGAAGTACGCGATATGCTGAGCTTCTTAAACGACCTGAACACTAAACAGGCTACCGATGCCGAGCGTGCCTTCTTGGGCTTACTGGAAGGCGGCTGTCAGGTTCCTATCGGCGTACATGCCGACGTTGAAGGTGAAAACATTCGCATTGAAGCAATCATTGCTGCCTTGGACGGCAGCACTATTCTGCGTGATACAATAACCGGCAAGGCTGATGACGCTGTCAGCCTCGGTCAACAGCTTGGCAAAAAAATGCTGGCTGCCGGCGGTCAGGAAATTCTGGCCTCTATTCTTTAAGGAGAGTGACATCATGACAAAACAAGGTAAAGTATATTTAATCGGTGCAGGCCCCGGCGACCCGGGCCTTCTGGGACTCAAGGCCAAGGAATGCCTGCAGACTGCAGACGCTGTTGTTTATGACCGTCTGGCAGATCCGCGTATCCTGGCCTTCGCCCGCAAGGACGCAGAAATGGTTTACGTTGGCAAAGCCAGCGCCAACCACACCATGCGCCAGCCCGATATCAACAAGCTGCTGGTAAAACTGGCTGCCGAAGGTAAGGTTGTAGCACGTTTGAAGGGCGGCGACCCCTTTGTATTCGGCCGCGGCGGCGAAGAAGCCATCGAACTGCGTGAAGCAGGCCTGCCGTTTGAGTTCGTTCCCGGCGTAACCAGTGCTATTGCTGTTGCCGAATATGCCGGTATCCCTGTTACCCATCGTCATGTAGCAACCTCCTTTGCCGTTATTACCGGTCACGAGGATCCTACTAAAGGCGAATCCACCATCCATTGGAAAGGTCTGGCAACCTCTGTTGACACTCTCGTTTTCCTCATGGGTGTAGAAAATATTGAAAAAATCAGCCGCGAGCTCATCGCTAACGGCCGCAGCGCCGACTGCCCGGCTGCCGTTATCCGCTGGGGCACTCATCCCGAGCAGCGCACTCTGATTACCACCCTCGGCAAAGCTGCCGCTGACGTTAAAGCAACCGGCATGAAGCCGCCTGCTATCTTCCTCGTTGGCGAGGTTGTACGTCTGCGTGAGCAGCTGCAATGGTTCGATAACAAGCCTCTCTTCGGCAAAACCGTTATCGTTACCCGCGCACGTGCACAAGCAAGCGCTCTCACCAAAAAGCTGGAAGCACAGGGTGCCAAGGTTATCGAAGCTCCGGCAATCAAAATTGTTCCGGCAGCAGATTACGCTCCGCTGGACAACGCTATTGCCAATATCAATGACTACAAATGGCTTGTCTTCACCAGCGCTAACGGCGTAGATTACTTCTTCGAGCGTCTGGGCGCAGCTAAGAAGGACGCACGCGCCCTGGCTAACGTTAAGCTTGCCGCTATCGGCAGCGCCACCGCCAAGGCTCTGGCAGAGCACGGCCTCACCGCCGACCTCATTCCTTCCGCTTATAAAGCAGAGGAGCTGGCTGAAGCACTGGCAGGCGAAATCACTGCCGGCGACAAAATCCTGCTGGCACGCGCTAAGGTTGCACGCGAAGTATTGCCCGAATCTCTGCGCAAAATCGGTGCCATCGTTGACGTCGTAACTGCTTACGAAACCGTTGCCGACTGCGAAAACAAGGACGAGCTCATTGCAGCCCTCGAAAGCGGCGAAGCAAGCATCGTAACCTTCACCAGCAGCAGCACCGTAACCAACCTGCTCGAGGTTCTCGGCGACAAGAAGGAACTGCTGAACAAGGCTGCTCTGGCTGCTATCGGCCCCGTAACCGCAGATACCCTGAAAAAGCATGGCTATACTCCGGCTATCAATGCCGCTGAATATACAATCGACGGCCTCATGACCGCTATCACAAATTTTTATAATAAATAAGGAAGTGTATCAAGATGAGTATTACCGGTTTTCCTGTATACCGTCCGCGCCGCACACGCGCTACTGAAAATCTGCGTGCAATGATCCGTGAAACCGAGGTTTCCGTAAAAGACTTAATCTATCCGCTTTTCGTCGTTCCCGGCGAAAACGTTAAACATGAAATCGAATCTCTGCCCGGCAACTACCACTGGTCCATCGACCGCGTTATGGAATGTGTTGACGAAGTTGTAGAGCTGGGTATTCCCGCTGTCCTGCTCTTCGGCGTACCGTCCTACAAGGATGCTGTCGGCAGCAGCGGCTGGGATATGAACGAGCCTGTACAGCAGGCCTGCAAGCTGATTAAGGAAAAATATCCCGAGCTGGTTATCATTACCGACGTTTGCCTGTGCGAATACACCGAGCATGGTCATTGCGGCGTGCTGCAAAACGGCTGCACCGTCAACAACGATGAAACCTTGCCGCTGCTGGCTAAGGTTGCTGTTTCCCATGCTCAGGCCGGTGCTGACATGATTGCTCCTTCCAACATGATGGACGGTTATGTTAAGGCTATCCGCGAAGCACTGGATGCAGCAGGCTTCAACCATATTCCTATCATGGCTTATTCCGCAAAATTTGCTTCCGCATATTACGGTCCCTTCCGCGCCGCAGCAGACTCTGCTCCGTCCGCAGGCGACCGCAAAGGCTACCAGATGGACCCCGCCAACAGTGACGAGGCTCTGCGCGAGGTTGCTCTGGATATTGAAGAAGGCGCAGACATCGTCATGGTTAAACCGGCTCTGGCCTTCCTCGACGTTGTACAACGTGTACACGAAACCTTCAACCGTCCGCTGTGTGTTTATAATGTCAGCGGCGAATACGCTATGGTTAAAGCTGCAGCTGAAAAAGGCTGGATTGACGAAAAACGTATCGTTATGGAAACCATGCTGGGCTTCAAGCGTGCCGGTGCCAAAATGATTATTACCTACCATGCGCTTGATGTAGCAAAATGGCTGCAAGGCAAATAAGGAGATATAACAATGGAACATACAAAATCTCAGGCTGCTTTTGAGGAAGCACGCCAATATATCCCTGGCGGCGTAAACAGCCCCGTGCGCTCCTTCCGCAGTGTCGGCGGTATACCGCCGTTCATTTCCGGCGGCAAGGGCAGCAAAATCTATGACATCGACGGCAACGAATACATCGACTACGTTATGTCCTACGGTCCGCTGCTCATGGGCCATGTGCCTGACTGCGTAACCGACGCTATCAAGGCTGCTGCTGAAAAGGGCACCTCCTACGGCGCTCCGACAGTTGCCGAAACCGAGCTGGCAAAATTAGTCTGCCGCCTCGTTCCGTCCATGGATATGGTCCGCATGGTCAACAGCGGTACTGAAGCAACTATGAGCGCTCTGCGCTTAGCACGCGCCTACACCGGCCGTGACTGCATCATCAAATTCATCGGCTGCTACCATGGTCACCATGACAGCCTGCTTGTTAAAGCAGGCAGCGGCGGAGCTACCTTCGGCGTACCTGACAGCCCGGGCGTACCCAAGGCAGTAGCAGCAACCACTATTACCGTACCGTTCAACGACCTGCCTGCTCTGGAAAAGGTTTTTGCCGAACGCGGCGAAGAAATCGCCTGCGTTATCATGGAGCCTACTCCGGGCAACATGGGCCTTGTACTTCCGCACGAAGGCTTCCTGGAAGGCGTGCGTGCCATCACTAAAAAGTATGGCGCTCTCCTCATCTGTGATGAGGTTATGAGCGGCTTCCGCAGCGCTCAGGGTGGCAGCCAGTCCCTCTATGACATTGACCCCGATATCACCTGCCTCGGCAAGGTAATAGGCGGCGGTCTGCCTGTTGCTGCTTACGGCGGCAAGCGCGAAATCATGCAAATGGTTTCTCCTGCTGGCCCGATGTATCAGGCAGGTACCTTAAGCGGTAACCCGCTGGCTATGGCTGCAGGTATTGCAGCACTCACCTATATGGAGCAGAACGATGTCTGCAACCGCGCAGAAAGCCTCTGTGCTATTCTGACCGGTGGCTTGGAAAAGGCAGCGGCTAAGGCCGGTGTACCTGTACAGATTCATCGCCTCGGCAGCATGTTCACCGTTTTCTTCAGCGATAAACCGGTAACTGATTTTGACAGTGCTGCAGCCAGCGATCTGGAAGCATTCAAAATCTACTTCCACTCCATGCTGGAGCAGGGCATTTACCTGCCGCCGTCTCAGTTTGAAACAAACTTTGTTTCCGTTGCTCATAGTCCCGAAGATTTACAAAAGACTATCGACGCAGCAGAAGTTGCCTTCGCTGAGGTTGCCAAAGCAAGAAAATAACAGTTAAAGCATTATAAAAAATAAGCGTGCAGGCTTGCACAAGCTGACATTCGTCAGCTGCAACCTGCACGCTTTTAGTTTTAAATTTTAAAATCTCATCTTAGCCACGAATCAGTTTAATAGAAGGTACTGCCGCTCTGACAAATTTCCACAGAAGCACGGAAATACTGCAATCCATAACCGAATGCAAAACGGTACCCGCACCCACCAGCACAATACCGCTCATTACAAAGCCGTTGGACAGCTGCTCCGGCGTAAACATATAACCGCTGAAGAAGAAGGGGGCTACCACCAGCACCTCGCCCACAGCATGCAATACAGCAAGTCCAAGATTCAGACTGATACCGGCTGCAAAGCTCTCCATAATATCTGGATAACGCTTAATGATATAAGCACCAACTAGAGCAAAAATAAGATGGGTTGCCGCACGCGCAGCGATAATCAGAGGTGTAGTTACAAAAAAGCCCATCGTTGTACCAAGGCAGACAGCAGCTGCCACCTTAGGCGAAATAAACATTGCCAAAAAGATTGCCACATGCGCACCCAAAGTAAAGGACATCGGTCCGATAATCACCTTCGGCATAACCATAGGTACAACCAAGCCTATAGCGCACAGTACACCGGCGAGAACAAGTTGATAAATATTTTTATGTTCCAACACTATTTCCTCCCAATCAAGTATTAGCTAGTGATTATAGCACTATTTGAGATAACTTACAAGTACTATGTAAAAATGATTTTTTAATACTATGTTATTCACTTCTCCCGGTGGATTTATCCCGATAATTTTCCACTTATCCCCAGTTTTTCACAAAAGTTATCCACAATGTGCATAACTTTTGTGGATTGGTGGATAAAAGCTGTGCATACCCTTTATAAAAATCTGCCTATCCATAAACTCTTCCGTCTTCTGCTTATTATTCTGCTAACCAAACCTTCTCGATTTGACTTATTATCCATAATAGCATATAATTTAAGTAGGTTTACAGATAATTACCGAGTTTAACTCAAAGGTGGAGAATCAATGAAAATATCAACAAAAGGACGCTATGCCCTGCGCATGATGCTGGATCTGGCTGAGCATCAGCAGGACGGCTTCGTTGCCCTCAAGGACATTGCGGCAAGACAAAATATTTCCAAAAAATATCTGGAGCAGATTGTTCCTATTCTGAATAAATCCAACTTCCTGCAGGCCAACCGTGGCTTTCAGGGCGGTTACCGTCTGGTAAACGCACCGCGTGAGTATACTGTCGGCAGCATTCTGCGCCTGACAGAAGGCAACCTTACACCGGTAGCCTGTCTGGACTTTAACCCTGTAGGCTGCGAGCGCCGCAACGAATGCATTACCTTACCGCTGTGGCAGGGACTGAACAAGGTTATTGCGGATTACCTGGATAACATCACTCTGCAGGATATTCTTGACAATTACAAAGCGCGCAGCATTGATAATTATTCCATTTGATGCCAACCGCCGGTTTCATAAAGCCGGCGGTTTTTTCCTCTCCAAATAAAAGAAAGCAGTCCGCGCGGACTGCTTTCTTTTGGTTAGGAAATGGGATGTGATATGTATTTTATCTGCTTATTCAGCAAATAACGGAGTGGAGAGATAACGCTCGCCGGTATCAGGCAACAACGCTACGATAACCTTGCCCTTGTTTTCCGGACGTTTTGCCAGCACCGTTGCCGCATATACGGCAGCACCGGAGGAAATACCTACCAGCACGCCTTCCTTATGGGCAATAGCGCGACCAGTTCTAAAGGCATCCTCGTTTTCAACAGCAATAATTTCATCATAAACCTTGGTATCCAGGGTATCCGGCACAAAGCCTGCGCCAATGCCCTGAATTTTATGCGGACCGGCAACGCCCTTAGAAAGCACTGGGGAACCAGCAGGCTCTACAGCAACAACCTTCACATTGGGATTTTGGGATTTCAGGTATTCGCCTACACCGGAAAGAGTACCGCCGGTACCTACGCCGGCAACAAAGATATCAACCTTGCCTTCGGTATCCTGCCAGATTTCCGGACCAGTAGATGCTCTGTGGGTTGCAGGGTTAGCGGGATTGGTGAACTGGCTGGGAATAAAGCTGTTTGGAGTGCTTTCCGCCAGCTCCTGAGCTTTTGCAATAGCACCTTTCATGCCCTTAGCGCCGTCAGTCAGTACCAGCTGTGCGCCATAAGCCTTCAGCAGATTGCGGCGTTCAACACTCATGGTTTCAGGCATAGTCAAAATAATTTTGTAACCGCGGGCAGCAGCTACGGATGCCAGACCGATACCGGTGTTGCCGCTGGTAGGCTCAATAATAGTAGCCCCCGGCTTAAGAACACCCTTAGCCTCTGCATCATCAATCATTGCTTTGGCAATTCTATCTTTGACGCTGCCGGCGGGATTGAAATATTCCAGCTTGCCCAGAATCTTTGCTTCCAGCTTGTTTTCAGCTTCGTAGTTTTTCAGCTCCAGCAGCGGAGTGCCGCCAATCAAATCAGTAATGCTAGTATAAATTGCCATAATAAATCGCTCCTTTGTCTTCATCTAATCAGTAAATTATCGTTGTATAGTTTTCCACTCTTATATTAACAGGTAACCAGAGTCAACATCGTGTATCAAAATGCAAGCTTTTCATTAGTATAATCCCTCATTTTCTCTGTTTTGTAATCTCTAGTAATCATAGTTGATTTATAGGTATTATTATACTGATTTTTTTTGGCCTGTCAACAAAAAGAATTAAAATTTTCTTCGCTTGACAAAAAAGCAGTCGTACTGTACCATATGAAACATATTAAGACAGTAGGAATTGAATTTTACTCAAAATACGCCGCAAAAAGATGATGACTCTGTAAATCTCACGTCGGTAAGCGTATAATATAAAAGTAAAAGCAGGATTTCCGCTATTGAAGGAGAATGTTTTACTATTATGAAGCAATTTATCTATGCAGATAATGCAGCTACAACTAAAATGAGTGACGTTGCCGTCAAGGCAATGCTGCCCTATCTTCAGGAAATATATGCCAATGCTTCCAGCGTGCACCTTTTAGGTCAGCGCAGTGCAGCAGCTTTGTTTAGCGCACGGCAGCAGGTGGCACAGGTACTTAACTGTGCGCCGAAGGAAGTTTTCTTTACCTCCGGCGGCAGCGAAGCCGATAACCAGGCGCTTATCAGCGCCGCAGCTATTGGCAAAAAGCAGGGCAAATGCCATATCGTCAGCACTGCTATGGAGCATCACGCTATTTTGCATACGCTTGAAGCGTTGGAAGCACAAGGCTTTACAGTGACGCTGCTGCGTCCGCAGGCTGACGGCATCGTCACCGCTACGCAGGTAGCAGAAGCTATTACAGATACCACCTGTCTTGTTTCCGTCATGTACGCCAACAACGAAACAGGTGCCATCCAGCCTATACGTGAAATCGGAGCGCTCTGCCGCAAGCACGGTGTACTTTTCCATACCGACGCTGTGCAGGCCGCAGGCCATCTTGCTATCGACGTACAGCACGATAATATCGATATGCTTTCGCTTTCCGCACACAAATTCCATGGGCCGAAGGGCATCGGCCTTTTATTCGCCAAGAGCAATATTCAGCTTACAAGTCTTATCCGCGGCGGCGGTCAGGAGCGCGGCAAGCGTGCCGGTACCGAAAATCTTCCCGGCATCATCGGACTTGCCGCAGCGCTTAAGGACGCACAGGAAAATATGCAGGCAAACACTGCTTATATCACAGCCCTGCGCGATGCTCTGCGCAACGGCTTAGATAAAATTGACGGCGCCAGCTTCAACGGCAGCCGTGAGCATTGCCTGCCCGGTACTGTCAACTACAGCTTTCAGAGAGTAAACGGTGAAGCGCTGCTTTCACTGCTTTCCAACGAAGGTATCTGCTGCTCGTCCGGCTCCGCCTGCTCCGCAGGCTCGCTCGAACCCAGCCATGTACTGCTCGCCCTCGGCCTGAGCCACGAAACAGCACAAAGCGCTCTGCGCTTTTCGCTGTGCGAATACAATACTATGGACGAAGTTCAAACAATTATAACTAAGGTTACAGAAGCGGTAAACCGCTTACGGAGGTAAAAATATGCTGTCAACAGCTGCCAATTTAATAAAAAAGCTCGCCTGTGAGCATAATCTGAGCGACGCAGAGCTGTTGACGCTGATAACAAGCACTGAACCTGAAATCAACAAGCTGCTCGCCTGCGAAGCGGATAAACTCCGCCGTCAATATTACGGCGACAAGGTCTATATCCGTGGTCTGATTGAATGCACCAATTACTGCAAAAACAACTGCTACTACTGCGGTATCCGCGCCGGCAACAGCCTCGCGGAACGCTACCGTCTGACACAGGAAGAAATTCTGGCCTGCTGCGCCGAAGGCTATAGGCTCGGCTTCCGCACCTTCGTGCTGCAGGGCGGCGAGGATGCGTATTATACGGATGACAAAATCTGCGCCATCGTCAGCGCCATCCGCAAGCAGCATCCCGACTGCGCCATTACATTGTCCATTGGCGAAAAAAGCCGTGCCAGCTATCAGGCATACTTCGATGCAGGCGCCAACCGTTATCTGCTGCGCCACGAAACTGCGGATGCGGAGCATTACGCCAAGCTGCATCCCGACTGCATGAGCCTGGAAAACCGTAAGCGCTGCCTGTTCGACCTTAAGGAAATAGGTTATCAGGTAGGCTCCGGCTTTATGGTAGGCTCCCCCTACCAGACACCACAAAACCTTGTCAGCGACCTGCGCTTTCTGCAAAAGCTGCAGCCTGATATGATTGGCATAGGTCCTTATATTACGCATGAACACACACCTTTTAAGGATATGGCAAGCGGTACTTTAGAGCAGACGTTGCGCCTGCTGTCTATCCTGCGACTGCTCTTCCCTTACGCACTGCTGCCTTCGACAACAGCGCTCGGCACCATCCATCCCAACGGACGCGAACTGGGGTTGCAGGCCGGCGGCAACGTCGTAATGCCTAACCTTTCTCCGATAGGAGTACGCAAAAAATACGAGCTTTACGCCAACAAAATCTGCACCGGCGAGGAGGCAGCCCAATGCCGTGGCTGTCTGGAGGCACGCGTAAAAATAGCAGGCTATAACATAGTAACCGACAGAGGCGATGTACGCCGCACTTTAGATAAACCAGAAGGAGAAAAATTATGAACAAGAAAGCACTAATCGCCATGAGCGGCGGCGTTGATTCCAGCGTTTCCGCATTGATGATGCTGGAGCAGGGCTACGAATGCACCGGTGTAACCATGAAGCTTTTTGCCAACGAGGATATCGGTGTTTCCAAAGCCAACAGCTGCTGCTCCATTGACGATGTAGCAGATGCCCGCAGCGTAGCAACCAGCCTTGGCATGCCTTACTACGTTTTCAACTTTGCCGACCGCTTTGAACGCGACGTTATCGACCGTTTCGTTGATGCTTACGTTAACGGCAGAACACCTAACCCCTGCATTGACTGCAACCGCTATCTGAAATTCGACCAGCTCTTCGTGCGCGCACAGGAGCTTGGCTGTGACTATGTTGTCACCGGCCACTATGCGCAAATCAGCTATGATGAAGCCAAAGGCCGTTACCTGTTGCGTAAGGCAGTTGATCCTTTGAAGGACCAGAGCTACGTACTCTATTCGCTCACACAGGAACAGCTGGCACACGCTATGTTTCCTCTCGGAGGTCTGCATAAGACACAGGTACGCGAAATTGCCGAAAAGCATGGCTTCGTCAACGCTCAAAAGCATGACAGCCAAGATATCTGCTTTATCCAGACAGGCACCTACGCTGATTTCATCGAAGCACGCCTGGGCAGGAAATTCAAGCCCGGTAACTTTGTAGACGAAGCAGGCAACGTGCTCGGCAGGCACAAGGGCATTATCCATTACACCGTAGGCCAGCGCAAAGGCCTTGGTCTGGCACTGCCGCAGCCTATGTACGTTAAAGAGATTGACACCAAGAACAATGCTGTTATCCTCACAACAAACGAGGGACTGTTCACAAAAAATGTTACAGCCAAGAATATCAACCTCATCGACTGCGACGCTATAACCGAACCGCGCCGCGTGAAAGCACGCATCCGTTACCATCAGCAGGAGCAATGGGCAACCGTTACCCAGCCTGACGCAGATACTCTGCAGCTCGTTTTCGACGAGCCTCAGCGCGCTATCACCAAAGGCCAGTCCGTGGTAATGTATGACGGTGACGTAGTTGTCGGCGGCGGCACAATCGTATAAAGCTGAAAACTAAAAGCATCAGCAAGCTACAATAATTGTAGCGGCTGATGCTCTTTTTTATATTTATGCTGAGTAAGTAATAATTTGCTAGCTGTTAACAACGTCTTATTGCTTGATCCTTACTCATTACCTTTATCATGTTTTTGTTGTACTTCTTCAATTTTATGTGAAATGTTATCTTTAGCATTTTTTACAACAGCAACGGTATTATCTGTTCCTCTTTTTAACATTTCCTTAACGATAGTACCATCATCAGTTTTAAACTCCTGTACAGCGCTAATATTCTCAGGATCATAGAACGGTGCTTCTGGAAAGCCTAATGCTCCAGCATATAAAGCCTCTGGTAAGGAATTACGCTTACTATTATAACTAGCCACTGCTTCATTATAAATAATACGGCTACGATTTATCTCTTCCTGAATATAGGAAACTTCATCCATCAGCTTATGGTAAGTTCCATTCGCTTTAATATCAGGATACCGGTACTTTTCCGCGTTTGAGCAGCTTTTATGGGCCGGTGTGCTGCTGGTGA
>OLOV01002030.1_pt1 | contig 14424 bp, 17 predicted proteins | sample 1672931 | NCBI WGS metagenome assembly OLOV01 (sample SAMEA3136738, study PRJEB25190) | human gut metagenome | biome: human gut; feature: human-associated habitat; material: faeces | place: Austria | collected 2013
AGTTTCCTTCGATAAGCTTTGCTCCAGCCTGTTCTGCCATCTTCGCAAGCTCTTTCCATTCCTCTACGCTTGAGCCCATTATTGACGCTACTGTGATGTGGTCAGGATAGTCTCTGTTTAATCTGTACATGAACTCGAAGTTCTTCTCTGTCGGTTTATCTGATATCTGCTCCATGTTCTTGAAGCCTACCCATGGTAATCCTTCCTTGTTTGTCTGGTCAAATCTCGGTGAGCATTCGTCTGCCACGAAAATTCCCACTGTCTTGAAGAAACATCCGCCCCAGCCTGTCTCATAGCACTTTGCAACCATATCGTAGTTGCCGCCTACAGGTGATGATGATAAGAAGAACGGATTGATACAGTCAACGCCTAAGTATTTTATTGATAAATCTTTCTTAACTGCCATTCTACTTCACTCCTTTCTCTAAGTATGCAGCTATTGCTGCTGCTGCTTCTTTTCCTGCTGCTACGGCTTCTACCACTGTCTTGCCTCCGTTTACTATATCTCCGGCTGCAAATACCTTTGCAACGTTTGTCTTGCCTTCTTCTGCTGCCACGCCGCCTTTTTCGTTTGCTGCTACGCCCTCTACAGGCTCTGCTTTCTGACCTATTGCAAATACCACTGTATCACATGCAAGCTTTAACTCTGATCCGTCAAGCTTTCCTTCTCTTCCTGTGAATGTCATTGCCTCCACCTTGCCTGCTCCCTCGATTGCTGCAGGTGCCATATTGGTTGTCATTCCGATTCCAAGTGATAATGCATACTGGAATTCATTCATGTTGCCAGGAGCCTCTTCCAGAGTTCTTCTGTATACTATTCTTACATCCTCTGCTCCAAGAAGCTTTGCTGTTACTGCGCAGTCAACTGCTACGTCTCCTCCGCCTATTACAACAACTTTCTTGCCTTCCTGTTTGCCGCTTGTTCTTGCCGCTTTCAGGTAATCTGCTGCTGCATATACTCCCTTTAACTCTGTTCCAGGGATTTCCGGAAGCTTTGTTCCCCACAGACCTGTTCCTACAAATACTGCGTCATAGTCGTCTACGTCTGCTATTGTTACTTTCTTTCCGAATTCGAACTTAACGCCCATTGCCTCTACCATTGCAACGTCGTGGTCAATTACGCTCTGAGGAAGTCTTGACGGTACGATTCCGTATGTAAGCATTCCACCTGCTTTTTCCTCTTTTTCGAATATTGTTACGGCATAGCCTGCTTTTCTCAGCTCTGCTGCTGCTGCAAGTGATGCAGGGCCTGCTCCTATGCATGCCACCTTACCAGGTTTTGCTTCGCCTGCTTCAAGTGTCTTCATTCCGAAGATTTCTTCCTGTTCGATTGCGTATCTCTGCAGTTTTCCTATTTCAATAGGTCTGTCGATACCGCATCTTGAACAGGCTTCTTCGCAAAGTCTGTCATATGGACATACTCTTGCGCAGCTTCCGCCTAATACGTTGTTTGATCTGATTGTTTCTGCTGCACCCTTTACGTTTCTGAATCTGATTGATCTTACAAACTTTGCAGGGTCTGTTCCTGCCGGGCAGCCCTTGCTGCATGGTGCGTCATGGCACAGTAAGCATCTTGCTGCCTCTTCGATAGCAGTTCTGTGTGTGAATCCTGCTACAGCTTCAGCAGTATATGCCGCTTTTACTACTTTACTCAATGTAACTCCTCCTTTAAATGTATATATCATCAATGAGAAACCGGCGAAGGATCACTCCTTCGTCGGTTTTATTAACTTGTTGCTGTTCAGTTTATCTTAATAATATTAGAATTCGTCGCTTGCGTCGCATTTAAGAACTGCATTAAGAGTTGCTGTTGCGATAGCTGTGCAGTCTTCGTCTGATACGTGTTCAGGTTCGCAGTGTGATAAACCGTCTTTAGTTCTTGCAAATAACATAGTTGTAGGTATCATGTATGCACAGAACTGAGCATCGTGTCCGGCACCTGATAAGATCTTCTGCCATTTAGCTCCCATTTCTTCCATTGATTCTTCTACGAATCCAACTAATCTCTTATCGAAGTATACAGTATCTCTTACCCACTGTTCTTCGATATCTGATGTGCACTGGCACCAATCCTGAGCTGCCATTTCTTTAAGAATATCCATACAGTGTTTTCTTACCTCTGGATTTGGATGTCTTACGTCAAGTGAGAATTCAGCTTCATCGTTGATGCAAGTATGGATTCCAGGGTGAACATAGATTTCACCTGTTGTATATACGAATTCAGGTTCGCCTTTCTTAACTACTTCTGCATTGTATTCATCATATCTTTTGTGCATTTCACATAAGAAAGCTGCTGCTGCATAAAGAGCATCATGTCTCTTAGCCATTGGGAAGGTACCTGCATGAGCTGTAAATCCATGGAATCTTACTCTGTAGTTGAACATACCCATTACTAACTGTACAGCACCGATTTCATTGCCGTTGTCTTCCAGGATAGGTCCCTGTTCAAGGTGTGCTTCAAACATTGCACAGTATTTGTCAGGGCTGATTCTGTTTTCTTTAGGACCCTTAAACTTAGTTGCAGCTAAAGCTTCACCAAAGTTTGCATATGGAGATTCGTCCATTGGCTTTGAAGCCATCATATTGTCATATTCAAAGTTAACAGCGAGTTCCTTTGGAAGATAGTCGTGGCAGATGATACCTGATACCATCATTGCAGGCGGATATAATGAACCTTCTTCGTTTGTCCAGATCATAGCTGTTAACGGGTGTTTATGAGGAATATTCTCAGCAACCACTGTTTCAAGAACTTCCATACCTGTCATAACGCCTAAGATACCATCGTAGTTACCACCGTTTTTAACTGAGTCGCAGTGTGAACCCATAACGATTCTCTTAGCATTTGGATCTGAACCTTCGATTGTTGCATACATGCAAGCTACGTCGTCGCACTCAACCTTGGCACCGATTGCTTCCATTCTTCTCTTGAATTCTTCTCTTGCCATATGAGCTTCTGCTGAAAGTGAATATCTGGTAATTCCACCATGTCCAGCATCACCGAACTTTGACATTGTTTTGATTTTGTCTGACATTCTTTCTAAACTACACTTATACATAATTCATCCTCCTTGAATCTATATAATTTAATAACACAATTCAAATCCAGTATTGAAACTGGTTACATTTAAATACTATCACATTTTATAAAAAATGCAAGTGCCAAAGATAAACTGTCTTTAACAATATGCGTATTTTAAAAGGTTTTGGATAGAAATTTTAAAAAAAAGTTTTTTCAGACAAAAAACAGGCTGCTATTTTGAACAAATAGCAGCCAATCTTATAGCAAACTAGTATATTTTTGTTTTATAGCTTTAATTCAAGCTTTTTTTCCGGACAGATAAATGTGCATAATCCGCAGCCGGTGCAGTATCTGTCATTAACCTCAACTCCGCCTGCATTTCTGGTTATTGCACCGTACATACACGCCGCCTCGCACCTGCGGCACTCTGTTTCACAAGGTATATCATCTATATTGCAGATTACAGGCTCGGCTTTCATTTCATCGAAAGATTTCATTTTTTCGAGGGCCAGTCCTCTTATCTGCTCCACATCTGAGATGTTTTTTTCCTCTGCCCACATTTCAAGCTCTCTGCTTATCTCTCTTATCTTCTCGGGACCGTTTATCATAACCGCTGTTCCTATCTGTACGGCAGAGGCTCCCAGCATTATATATTCAAGCACATTCCTGTAATTTTCAATGCCTCCGATACCGCACACCGGCACATCTACGGCCTGTGCAATAGACGCTACCGCGGCAAGTCCTATAGGTCTTATAGGCGCTCCCGAATAGCCTCCGTAGGTAGGAAGCATAGGTCTTGCATTTTCTATATCAACCCCCAGTATGCATCTGATGGTGTTGATAGCGCTTATGGCAGCGGCGCCCGCCTCTTTTGCGGCCTTTGCAACTGCCGTTATGTTGGTTGCAGTCTGTGAAAGCTTGACCATTACAGGTATTTTTACGGTCGATACAACCTCCTTTGTTATTTCAAACACAACATCTGCGTGAGAGGCCGCAACCTCTAAAGATTCTCCCATAGGATTGGAAATGCTTATTTCTATGGCGTCGGCTCCGAAGCGCTCCATTTTGGCAGCAAGATAAGCAACCTCAGACGGAGTATGAGCCGACACACTGGCAATTACAATGCCGCCGCCGCTTTTGGCAATCTGCATTTCTCTCTCCCAGCCCTCTACCTGTATGTCACTGTACAGTCTTATGTTCTGCGCGCCTTTGCCGTCATATGCAATTCGGGGACTTACATCCATTATGGCATCGCTTACTATACTCTCGGTTATAACTGCTCCCGCGCCGGCTTCGATGGCCTTTCTGATGCTGTGTCCGTCTTTGTTCCACGGACCTGCAGCTACGATCAGGGGGTTTTTCATATTAAGGTTCAAAAAGTCGGTTTTCATCAGAACATTTCTCCTATTCTTTCTTTGTGTCCGCACGATTTTCTTATTTTGAGCTTAGGCAGAAGAAGTATTTCTTTTTTGGTACTGCCAAAGGCATCGTCCTCTCCCTCTATGAAGTCAAACAGAAGTCTTGCTCCCATAACTCCCATTTTGTGGAGAGGTTTTTCCATTGTAGTAAGCTTAGGTGTAACAAGGTTTGACATTCTGATGTTGTCAAAGCCCACCAACGCTATATCGGAAGGTATTGAAAGTCCGCTGTCCGCTGCCGCATCAATCACTCCGAAAGCAAGGGTATCGCTTGTCGCAAGAATTGCTTCGGGACGCTCTTTCATCTCAAAGAATTTCCTGGCTCCTATATACCCGCCCTCTATTGTATTCGGAGCATACACTATATGCTCGGGTTTCAGATCAAGTCCGAAATCAACTATGGCCTGCCGAAATCCCTCCAGTTTATGTCTGTTTTCTGCAAGTGGCGTCCTACCGCAGAGCATTCCTATTGATTTATAGCCTATGTTCACAAAATGTTCAACTACTCTTGCAGCCGCATCGGTACTGTCTATTCTGACCATATGTACATTTGAAACATCACTGTTTTCACCTATTACAACAGACGGGATTTTGTTGTCCTCAAGTATTTTGAAGTCCTTTTCCTCAAGGTAAGGATGAATCATCACTATGCCGTCTATATGTCTGTGAACAAGCTGCTGCATATATCTTCTTTCTTTTTCGATATCGTTTTCGGCATTGCACATAAGAATAGTATATCCCTTGCTGTGAGCCACGTCCTCAACACCTCTTGCAACCTCTATAGGCGCGGGATTGAGTATATTGGGAATCATCAGCGCAATGGAGCCTGTTTTGTTGAAATTAAGCCCTCTTGCAAACCAGTTTGGAGTATACTCCTCTTCTCTGATTATGTCTTCGATTTTTTTTCGGGTTGCTTCTGCCACAGTTTCGGGGTGGTTCATAACTCTTGATACCGTAGCTACGGAAACACCTGCCTTTTCGGCTATATGACGAATATTCATATCTTATTCCTCCAGGAGATCCGGGTCATGAAAATCCGATCCTCTTGTTATTTTAAGATTGTATTTATTCGCAAGCGATACAAAACGCTGCGCTTCATCATCCGTATGTTTCGGATAATAGCACTCTACTCCCTCAAGTCCCTGTGATTTAAGCCTTGCTATGAGCCTGTCCATATTGTCAAAGAATTCATCGGAGCCCTTTTCTCCAAGCCCTCTTGCCACTCCCGGATGAGCAAGCACCGGAATTCCTCCCGCTCCTATGATAAGCCTTATTATCTCATCTGTTGATGCAACTTTCCTTTTGATGGCGCGAAGTCTTTCTGATTTGAATACCTTTTCGGTAAAGGCGTCTTTAATATCATCTATATATCCCTTGTTTACAAGGGCTCTTGCAAATATAGGCTTGCCTATGAAGTCCTGCCCCTCTCTCATTTTAAGGTCTGCTCTTGTCAGAGGATATCCCATATCCGCAAGTTCTTTGATAATCTTCTCATTTCGTTCTTCTCTCCACGCTCTGATATCCTCTATTCTATCCAGCATAGGCCTGTTATGAGTGTCTATATTATATCCCAGCATATGAAGACCTATATTCTCCTCTGCCGTCCTTGTCGAAAACTCAATTCCCGGAACAACTTCAATGCCAAGTTTCTTACCCGCAGCTATACCCTCTGCAACTCCGCCCACGCCGTCATGGTCTGTTATGGCTATGCTTTCGTAACCCAAATTCTTAAATCTGGTTACAACCTCCGCAGGCGACAGACTGCCGTCCGAATAGTATGTATGAATATGGTAATCCACTTTTTCCTGTCTGTTAAAAATCATATCATCAAAAGCTCCTTTCTGATTTCATCTGCGGCAGCTTCTCCTTTGACTGTTCTGATTATCTCAAGAGCAAACTCCATAGCTGTCCCCGGACCCTGCGATGTAATTATATTCCCGTCGGTCTGAACACGAGAAGAAGAAACTTCTGCATCTCCCAGATGCTCCTCCATACCCGGATAGATTACGGCCTTTTTTCCTGAAAGTATTCCGCAGCCTGCAAATACCATAGGCGCTGCACATATTGCCGCAAGGCGTTTGCCTGATGCGTTGAATGATTTAATCATATCAGTAAGGCCGCTGTGCTGTGCCATATGGAGAGTTCCCGGCATACCTCCCGGAAGAACTATTATATCGCATTTATCGTAGTCGGCTTCTTCAAAGGTGGTATCTGTTTCTATGACGATGCCGTGAGCGCCGGCCACCCGCGTTTTGCCTGTGATAGAAACAGAAACAGCATCAATGCTGCTTCTTCTGAGTAAATCTATAATTGTAACGAATTCTATTTCTTCTGTGCCTTCGGCAAAATGAATATATATCATCTGAAATATCTCCTCTCGTTAAATATATCTCTTGATTTGGTGCAAAGCCATGTAACATACATAACCGCAAGTGACACTATAACGCAGCCAGCTGTAATAACCAACGCCGCATTCTTTAATATCTGAGTGCCGAGTATCTGTGAAAGCACAGTTCCCTGCGGTATTCCCAGCACTGTATGATTTACAAAGCCTGTAACCGGAGGAATAAATCCGTATACTAAAACGACCAGTATAATTCCAAGCATTACAGCCATGGACCATATAAATTTCCTGCGGTAAAGAGCTTTGGTATCATATCCTCCCTTGACAAGCACAAGGAATATCATCACACTTGCTATAAAGCTCATAATTCCCAGTACCACCGTAATATTATCAAACAGCTTTACCCTGTCAAGAATACCATAGTCGTCATCCGTAAAGTTGGCAGCCTTGCCTATATAATAGTCGTAAAGCTCGTTTGTCTTGTTTACGGCATAGAAGCTGTCTGCGCTTCCTTTCATATAGTCCGAAATCTGCTGAGCCATCTCCGCAGGCTCTACAAATATGCCTGCCTCCTCCAGAGTCTGAAGCGGCAGCTCCTCTCCATCTTCGAGTGCCTGCTTTGCTTCAATGGTCTTGTTGAATTTCCATTCATACATATCAGGTACTCTGGTTATAACGTTTAAAACCAGTGAAAATATAAACAGGGGTATCAGTGCTATCAGAAGCGAAGCATACCATCTGCTCGGTTTTTTTCTCTGATATCCGTCAGGTACGTAATACATATACTCTCCTAATCATCTATTCTAATTATTGTTGCGCCCAGTTTGCGGAATTTCTCCACGAAGTTCTCATAACCTCTCTCAATGTGATATATCTCCGCAATCTCAGTAGTGCCCTCTGCAACAAGGCCCGCAAGCACCATGGCTGCGCCTGCTCTGAGGTCGGTTGATATGACCTGCGCTCCCTGCAGCGGTCTGCCGCCGTATATAATCGCGCTTCTGCCGTCTATTTTGATGTTGGCGCCCATACGGTTAAGCTCCGCAACGTGCATAAATCTGTTTTCGAATATGTTTTCGATTACAACGCTGGAACCCTCCACTGTTGTAAGCAGCGCCATAAACGGCGACTGTATATCCGTAGGAAATCCCGGATACGGCATTGTTTTTATGTTAGTTGAAACAAGAGGGTTGACATTGCCCTTAACAAGCAGCCCCTCGTCTGTTTTTTCGACTACGACTCCACATTCTATCAGCTTTGCCGTAATTGCCTTGACGTGATCGGGCACGGCGTTTTTAATCAGTATCTCGCCTCTGGTGATAGCTGCCGCAACCATAAATGTGCCTGTTTCAATTCTGTCTGGTATAATTCCGTGCTTGCAGCCTCCAAGCTTCTCAACACCCTCGATTTTGATGGTCTCTGTGCCTGCGCCCTTGACTCTTGCTCCCATTTTGTTGAGGAAATTTGCAAGGTCAACAATTTCGGGCTCCTCGGCCGCATTTTCGATTATAGTGGTACCCTCGGCAAGCACTGCCGCCATCATTATGTTCTCGGTAGCGCCCACGCTTGGGAAGTCAAGATATATAGACGCTCCCTGCAGTCTGTCGCAGGACATCTCCACAAAGGATTCTATTTCGTTGTTTATTATTTCGGCACCCATAGCCTGAAAGCCCTTGAGATGAAGCTCCACCGGTCTTGCTCCTATTGTGCAGCCGCCCGGCATATATACTCTTGCGTGTCCTGTTCTTGCAAGCAGAGGTCCTGCCACAAGAAATGACGCTCTCATTTTTTTGACAAGCTCAAAAGGTGCTTCATATGTGTTGATATTCGGTGTGTATATATTTAAAGTGTTTGTATCTGCCTTTTTGACAACAGCGCCGATATGGGTAAGAAGCTGTGTCAGCACGTCCACATCTCTAAGCGCAGGCACATCAAACAGCGTGCATTCTTCTTCAGAAAGAAGTGCCGCCGCCATTATTGGCAGGACAGCATTCTTTGCTCCGCTTATTTCAACCTCTCCGCTGAGAGGATTGCTCTTTTGTACAAGATATTTAGCCAATGTTTTCCTCCAGAATATTATTGTCTTATATAGTATACCATTTTTTCACCGTTTTTCAATGGCAGATATGCGGCAAAAAATAAAGATGGCCCGCTTTTAAGGCGAGCCCTGAAATACTATAACGATTTTAATTCATCGATACAGCTCTGGCATACATTCTTGTCGTGTATTCTATGTACATCATCGCCGCTTCCGCAGAATATGCACGCAGGCTGATATTTCTTTAAAATAATCTGATCTTCGTGAACGTAGATTTCAAGAGGATCCTTTACATCGATACCTAAAGTTCTTCTGAGTTCGATTGGAAGTACAATTCTTCCCAGTTCGTCAACTTTTCTTACAATACCTGTAGCTTTCATAGTGTTCTCCTTTCTGTTTAAACAGTGTTACTCCACTGTACTATCGCCCTTTGTAAAAAAGCCTTTAATAGTCGCAATGGAATTAACAATAACGCTTATGGCGTTTACTGCATTTTGATTGCCTTTAAGTGTTTCAGAGATGTTTGCAACTGATTCTGATACAACCCCTATGATATTATCAACTTCCCTGGTCTTGTCCGATATTGCCGAGGATACCACGTTGACATCTTCGAGTATGCTGTTGACGCTTTTGAGTGTCTTAACAAGCTTTACTGCTGCCACACACAGTATTACCAGCAATACTATACCTGCAAGTACCAGAAGAAAATGTCCTACACTTTCCAGGTTCAGAGTAATCTGCATAACAATACCTCCTTATTTTTGTCCTGTCCCTATTATGTAACAAGTGGAAAATAATTGCAACATTTTTTTGAAAAAACATCATATATTTTTTTGAGGTGATAATTTTGATGAACTATATATGGTCGGCAATGATAATCACAGGAATTATTTTTGCCTGCATAAACGGACAGATCCCTGTTTTTTGTGACGGTCTTATGCAAAGCTGCACCGATGCCATACAGTTTATAATAAGCATCGCGGGAGTTATGGCTCTGTGGACCGGGCTTATGAATATTGCCGATAAATCAGGCCTTATAGCCCTTATTGCAAAAAAACTCCAGCCCCTGATGCGATTTATATTTCCCGAAGAAAAAAATCAGAAAACAATCGCTATGATGGTTATGAGCTTCATTGCAAATATCTTCGGCGCCGGAAACAGCGCAACGGTGTTTTCGCTTAAGTCGATGGAAATGCTCGATGCCGAAAACGGCCGCAGTCCGTATGCCAGCAACACAATGTGCATGTTTATTGCCGTAAGCACCACTATGATACAGCTTGTGCCTGTGACAGTGGTAAAGGTGCGCACTGATTTAGGCTCACAGGACCCCGGAAGCATAATAATCCCATCGATTGTCGCAGGCCTTGTTTCAATGGCTGTCACTATATTAATTGCCAAACTGTTCGAAAGGAAATCAAAAAATGTCAGCGGTCTTTAGCACAATTTCAGGATTTTTTATTCCTGCTATAATTATTGTCATTCTGTCCTATGGTTTATACAAAAAAACTCCGCTTTATGATGTGTTCATTGACGGAGCAAAGGACGGTCTTAAAACAGTTGTCGAAATAATTCCGTTCATACTTGCCGTATTTGTCGGAATTACGGCTCTGACCTCGTCAGGCGTCATGGACTGGCTGCAGAAAATTTCCGCGCCGCTGTTTAACATTATTAAAATTCCGGAGGAGCTGATTTCCCTGATTCTGCTTCGCTCGGTATCGGGAAGCGGCTCCCTTGCTGTGGCGCAGAACATAATGCAGGTTTACGGCACTGACAATCTGATAGGCCGCAGCGCCTCCGTAATGGTCGGAAGCTGTGAAACTATTTTTTATGTTCTCGCGCTGTATTTTGGTGTTACCTCCGTAAAAAACATGCGCTATGCATTTCACGTCGGTATAATAGGATATATCGTGTCAATTCTGGCTTCGGTATATATCTGTATGATTATCTAAGCCCTCTCATATATCTGCTGTATTTCGTCTGTATAGCTGCCGTCACCGTTATATACATACAGATCCGGAAGCAGCCTAAGCTCCCTGCCTGCATTTTTGATGCAGTGTATAAGCACTATATTGGCAGCCTGCCCCGATTTGGGACATACAAATCTCACAGTCTTGGGCTCCAGTCTGTACTGCCTTGAATAATACATAATATCCACAAGCCTTGAGGGTCTGTGGACCATAAAAAATTCGCCGCGCTCCTCAAGCAGAAATGCAGCGGCGGCTATAAAGTCCTCCAACCCTGCATAAACCTCGTGACGCGCTATGGTTTTGGCGCTTATGTCATTTACAATTGCGCTTCCCTGCTCCATATACGGCGGATTTGAGGTAGCCGTATCAAAGCAGCCTTTAAGGCTTTCGTCAAGGTTCTTTACATTGCAGCAAATCATCTCAAGTCTGTCATCAAGACCGTTAAGTCTGACATTGCGAATTGCTCTCTCATACGAGTCCTGCTGTATCTCAACTCCGCATATTTTCTCTGCGGAGGTCTTGTGACTGAGTATGACCGGAATTATGCCCGTACCTGTGCCGAGATCTATGATTGCTAATTTTTTCTTTGCGATACTTGCCGCAAAATCGGCCAGCAGCACAGCATCCACTCCGTAGCAGAAATCCTGCGGCTTTTGTATCAGCTTCAGTCCTCCGAAACCTATTTCATCAAGTCTTTCACCGTCTCTGATATCCATTGCTAATCCTTAATCAGTTTTTTGATTTCAGCTAAGGTTTCGGCATCCATATCGTCATCTATTATATCATCATTACGTTTTTTACGGTTGCCGTGTCTTCTGATTTCCTCTTTGGTATAGGTATATATATCGTTGCTGAGTTTTTCCTCCTTGTCTCCTGAGGCTTCTTCCTGAACAAGCCTTACCTTTATTTTGTTTTCGAGTATGCTTGTATCGACAACAACTGCATTGCCCTCTTTGGTGCGTATTCTCTCGCCCACATCAGGCATACCTTTTTTCATTTCACTGTAGACATCGTTTTCATATTTCAGGCAGCACATAAGTCTGCCGCACACACCTGATATCTTGGCAGGGTTAAGCGATAAATTCTGCACCTTTGCCATTTTGATGGATACCGGGTGGAAATCCGAGAGCCAGCTTGCGCAGCAAAGGTCCTTGCCGCAGCAGCCTATGCCTCCTAGCATTTTGGCTACATCTCTGACACCTATCTGACGCAGCTCTATTCTCATTTTAAATACGCCTGCAAGGTCTTTTACCAGTTCTCTGAAATCTACTCTTCCGTCTGCCGTAAAGTAGAATATAACCTTGCTGTTGTCAAATGTATATTCAACGTCTACAAGCTTCATATCAAGCCCGTGTTTTTCGACTTTTTCCTGACATATATTAAGAGTTCTCTCTTTTTTGGCGAGATTTTCTTCGTGTTTTTTGCAGTCGTTTTTGTCTGCAATCCTTATAACCTGTTTGAGCGGAGTCACGATTTCTTTTTCGGAAACCTCTATTATGTCACTTGAAGCCGTTCCGAATTCCGTACCTCTGGCAGTCTCGACAATAACATTGTCCTCCTCGTGTATATCGAAATCGCCCGGGTCAAAATAATAAATCTTACCGGCATTTCTGAATTTGACACCAACTACTTTTACCATTATCTATCCTCCGATTTTAATTATCATTTCTTTCAGGGCATAAGAAATATTCATATTCTTCAGGATTTTGCGTCTGGCCTCCTCTATGGCCGAAATACTGCTGTAAATGCTGCCGCTGCTGTATTTCACGCTGCCCTTTATAATAAAATCCCTGTATATCTTCTCCAGGCAGTCAAGCACTGCCATGGTTTCACGCCTGTCCTTTGCAAGTTTTTCGGCATAGGCTTTAAGAACATAAAACGGCTCTTCCTCATATATCATTGTTTCAAGCTCTGCCGCTCTGCTCATAACTCCCGCATCTGCCCTGCGCCCTGTGCTTTCCAGTCTGTAAACCGCACATCTTGACAGTATTGTCGGGAGAAAATTCTCTATATTATCCGCCAGCAGAATTATCACGGTTCCCTCAGGAGGCTCCTCCAGAGTTTTAAGGAGTCTGTTCTGAGCCCATCTGGTCATAGTATCCGCATTTTCTATCACGGCTATGTTTCTGCTGCCTGCAAAGGGCTTGTTTTTGAGTTTTTCCTGGAGTTTTTCTATGTCCTCGTCCTTTACGCTGTTTTCAGGAGAAATGATAAACAGGTCCTCATAATTGCCATTATCTATCTTATGGCAGACAACGCACTCTCCGCAGCCGCCGCTGTCACACAAAACTGATTTTACAAAGTTCATTGCAAATGCGGTCTTGTCTACGGTATAATCACCTTCAAAAATATATGCGTGTGATATATTGCCGTTTGATATGGCGCGATTAAGCCTCTCGGCCGCTCTGCTGCCAAGTCCGTCACTTATCATCAATAAGCCTTTCCAGATATGTTCTGATTTCATCAAAAATATCTTCAATACCTCCCGATGCATCTATGCCTACAATTCTGTCCGCATAGGTTTTTTCGAGTTCCTCATAGCCGTTATATACTCTTCTGTGGAAGTCAAGCTTTTCGAGTTCCAGCCTGTCCTCCTGTCCCGGTACAAGCCTTCCCTTGCCCACCTCGGGGTCGAGTTTCAGCAGGAATGTGATATCCGGGATACAGTCCTCAACAGCATAGCTGTTGATAATCTTTACGGCTTCTCCAAGGTTTCTGCCATACCCCTGGTATGCAATAGATGAGTCTACAAATCTGTCACATATTACTGTAATTCCCTCTGCCAGCGCCGGTTTTATGACCTGCTGCACATGCTGGGTTCTGGAGGCTGCATAAAGCATGGCCTCTGTCATTGCGTGCATCTCGGAGTTGTTCCTGTCAAGAATAAGCTCACGGATTTTCTCTCCGATTGCAGTTCCTCCCGGCTCTCTGGTAAGCAGAACGCTCATACCTCTTGCCTCAAGGAATTCTTTTACTTTGTTTATCTGTGTTGATTTGCCGGAGCCGTCTCCGCCCTCAAAGGTAATAAATAAATTTCCTGTCATTATTTCACCCGCCTGGATTTGCCGATAACTTCTTCCATTGATTTAGTAAAAAGTATCAGAGCCAGATATCCCACAGGTATGCAGAGCATTATTGCAAGCAGTATTCTAAAAAATATCATAAAGCTCCTCCCTTCGTACATTATCCGCTCTTTTTACAGAGCCAATGTGCTTATTATATCATAAAATGCAGTGAACCTCTACCTCAAAGTAAAACCGGCGCCTAAAAAACTTTCACGCGAGTTTCAGTTCTACAAAAAAACAGGCAATCCACCTTACTACAGTAGATTGCCTGCATAATGCCCATTTACATATCAAATTTTAAAACATCTATAGTTTATCTATTTCCTCTGTAGATAAACCTGTATACTTTGAAATTTCATCAATAGGCTTATTATCGTTCTTCATGGCCCTGGCCATCTCAATAGCTTTTGAAGCTTTGCCATCGTCAAAACCCTCACGTTTCATAACCTCTCCGTATTCCTCTACCGTTATTCCCTTAAGCATACCCTCGACCTCCGTTGCATACTTATTAATAAAATCCACAAGAATACCTGCTCTCTTTGCTCTCTTTACCGCAGCAGCTACAGCATCTTCAAG
>OLOV01002031.1_pt1 | contig 14407 bp, 20 predicted proteins | sample 1672931 | NCBI WGS metagenome assembly OLOV01 (sample SAMEA3136738, study PRJEB25190) | human gut metagenome | biome: human gut; feature: human-associated habitat; material: faeces | place: Austria | collected 2013
GGTTTTATTTACTGCCAGGGCCGCTTAGGCACTGGAAAAATTAACGAACTATTGTTAGTTAGATAGTGATAAATATTCTTTATTAAACGTTTTGTATGGTTTGTTATGTAACTATCGCAAAGGAGCACCTGACGGATGTTAAGATATTCAATAGTCCAAGCTTCCATTTTGTAACCAGAATCTACTAACCAACAATTCAAAGTTACGTAGTATTGTTGATGAATATTCTTTTCCCTTAGATAAAAGTTTGTCAAAAAGATTGAATAGTTGTTCTAAAGGTTGAATAGTGAATGTTTATACCGATATCGTGTGAATAATTATTGCTCACAATGCGTAAGTTATCATTTGGTAAGCCAGCCTTTCGGATCCGTCAGGGAGATTGATCACTCCGCAGTAGGAGAAACCAGCCCTTTCTATGACGTGCCGCATGATCCGGTTGTCCCGGTGGGTGTCAATCCGCAGATTGCCGGAGACTGAGAGGGCATATTCAATGATCCTTCGGAACACGCCGTGGCTCTCGGGGGTGCTGGCGATGCGGTGGATCACGAAGTATGGCGCCGTGTCATCCAGCCATTTGCCGTTGATTGATGAATATGTCGGTTCGGGCGAGGGGAGCAGGGCGAAGTAGGCGACCGGTTTTCCGTCTTGCTCAATGATGTGCGCTCCGCCCATGCTGATGTCCGTGCGTACGATGCCGGCGTCAGGGTAGCCGTCTCCCCACTGGGTGCTGTTGCCGTCCGAGCGCATGATACTTTTAGCGGCGGTGAATAGCTCCATCGCCGCCGGAATGTCTTTTTCTGTCGCCTTTCGGATCATTATTGCACTCCGAGCAGTTCGATTTCGAAGATCAGCGTCGAGTTGGCCGGTATCCCCGGTTGGGAGAAACTCCCGTACCCCAGTTCGGACGGAATGTAGATCTCCCATTTGTCTCCGACACGCATCTGCTGCATGGCGATGACCCAGCCTTCGATCAGATCCCGGAGCCTGATGGCCAGCGGATAGCCTCCGAGGCTGGTGTCGAAGCACTTGCCGTCAATGGTCCGGCCAAGATAATGACAGCTGACCACGCTGCTTGGAGTCGGTTGCTTTCCGCCTTCAGAACCTGATTGGAGTACCTTGTAGCAGACTCCTTTAGCCAGCCGCGTCACGCCCTCCTCTTTCCCCTTCTCGGCCAACCACTCCTTGTTGGCACGGGCATATTCATTCTTGTTCATTACTGGTTGAACCTTTTGGCCTGCTCCTCGATGAGAGCCTTGTCGTTGAAGTAGTCGATCTTCATCGCCTTCTTCACATCGTCGAGAGTGGCGGCGGCGACCTCCTCGGCGGCCTCGCTGCCCTTCTTGAGGATCTCGTACACGGCAGGGATGTCCTTCTCATATTCCTTTCTCCTCGCCCTGATAGGCTCAAGCTCCTCGTTGAGGATCTTCTCAAGGAATCTCTTGACCTTCACGTCGCCGAGGCCGCCTCTTCTATAGTGATCCTTCAGCTCGTCGAGGTTGGCATATTCAGGAAGATAGAGGCCGAAGTGCTCGTCGCGGCAGAACGCGTCGAGGTAGGTGAAGACGGTGTTGCCCTCCACGTGGCCAGGGTCGCTGACATTGATGTGCTGAGGGTCGGTGTACATCGACATCACCTTCTTGTGCATCTCGTCAGCTGATTCCGCCAGGTAGATGCAGTTGCCAAGTGATTTGCTCATCTTCGCCTTGCCGTCGGTTCCAGGGAGGCGGAGGCACGCCGCGTTGGAAGGCAGCACAGCCTTCGGCTCGACGAGGGTCTCGCCGTAGATGCGGTTGAAGCTGCGCACGATCTCGACCGCCTGCTCAAGCATCGGCTTCTGATCCTCGCCCACAGGCACATCGGTGGCCTTGAAGGCTGTGATGTCCGCCGCCTGGGAGATCGGGTAGCAGAAGAAGCCCACAGGAAGGCCACTTCCGAACGCCTGCTCCTCGCCGTCTTGGCTGAAGCCGCGCATCTGGATCTCCGCCTTGACGGTCGGGTTGCGCTGGAGCCGCGCCACCGTGACAAGGTTCATGTAGTAGAATGTCAGCTCGGTGAGCTCAGGAATCATGCTCTGGATGAATATTGTCACTTTGTCAGGGTCGAGGCCGACTGACAGGTAGTCGAGCGCCACCTCGATGATGTTCTGACGAACCTTTTCCGGGTTGTCGAAGTTGTCGGTAAGCGCCTGCGCGTCAGCGATGAAGACAAACATCTTCTTGTAGTCGCCGGCATTCTGGATGGCCACCCTGTTCCTCAGGGAGCCGACGTAGTGGCCAATGTGGAGGCGTCCGGTCGGACGGTCGCCTGTCAGTATTATCTTGTTTGACATATCGTTATGTTTTTTAGTTCGTTATCGTCATATTACCTGGACCATCATATTCCCGAACCGCTCTATTTGTTGAGCCATCATATTCATTGATAGGTAATTCCGTGGTTTACCTGATCAGGTTCAGGAATTCGTTCCTTGTCCTCGCCGAGCTGAGGAAGACTCCGGAGAACGCCGATGTGGTGGTGATGGCATTCGCCTTCTGCACGCCGCGGATGGACATGCATGTGTGCATCGCCTCGATGACCACAGCCACCCCAAGAGGATGCAGAGCGTTGTCGATGCAGTCCCTGATCTGGACCGTCAGCCTCTCCTGCACCTGAAGCCTGCGCGCGAAAGTCTCCACGACGCGGGCTATCTTGCTCAGCCCCGTGATCTTGCCGTTGGGAATGTACGCCACGTGGCACTTCCCCAGGAACGGCATCATGTGGTGCTCGCAGGTGGAGTAAAGCTCTATGTCTTTCACCAGCACCATCTGGCGGTACTCTTCATCGAATATGGCGGACTGGATGATCTTCGCCCCGTCCTGTGAATATCCCTGCGTGAGGAACTGCAACGCCTTGGCGACCCTTTCCGGCGTCTTCACAAGCCCCTCTCTGTCAGGATTCTCGCCTAACAGCCGGAGGATTTCCTTGACGTGGACAGCGATCTCCGCGGTCGTCTTTTCCTCGTATATTTCCTTTTTCTCGTATGACATATTCCTAAGCTCTTCTTTTGGTACGGTTGTTGAAACAGCTTCCAAGCCTACAAAATTAGGCAAAAAATACTTATTGTTATGATTTTTTGCATATCTTTGGGGCAAATAGAGCCGCTTTTTGCGACATATTGATTTATATTAATGATTATTAACAATTTAATTGTTCGAGAATATGTATTGGACACTTGAACTTGCCAGTAGCCTGGACGACGCTCCATGGCCAGCATCAAAGGAAGAACTTATCGATTACGCCAACCGCTCCGGTGCCCCTGAGGAGGTCATCGAGAATCTCACCGAACTTGAGGACGACGGCGAAGTCTACGAATTCATCGAAGACATCTGGCCCGATTACCCCACCAAGGACGATTTCTTTTTCAATGAAGAGGAAAATTGATTGATTTTTAATAAGTTACGCTTGGTGAAGTTCGCTTAAAGTCCAAATGTTCGATATTCCTTATTTTTAAGGAGGAAGAATATTTCAAGACATAAGCGACGATTCCAGGCAAGACTTTACAAGATTGATAGCCGCGGCGCCAAGAGCCCGCAAAGCGAGTTAGGTTATATCGCACCTGACTCGCTTTTTTGTTGTTCTGTGGGGAGAGCACTGTTTGTCCGGACAAAGTTACAGAAAATCTAAACTTGTCCGGTGGGTTGGCATTTGACCGGACAAACTGGATCCGGGCAGCGTTTCCTCCGGGGAAACGGGCTTTGGGTGGACGAAATGATATTCGATTAAGGTTATGGGGATATTCAAAGAAAGGGAGAGGTGTTGCGAGGCGACATTTCGGGATGGCGGACCGTATTATCCTTGGGGGACCGGGCGGTATTATTTTCTGGACTGGCCTAAGGGTAAGACGTTGGCTCGGATATTTGTGGACGAGAGGAGAAGAATGTTCAGATGCCGCACTCCGCTGCTTCCGGGTGAGTGGGAGGTTACCAACGGTTATGTTGCTCCATGGAACTACTGCGCCATCAAGTTCGGTATGTCGATGTTCAAGGACGCGCACCATTACTTCGCTATGGTCGGCAAGAACGTGGAGGCGTATGCAGAGTTGGCTGTCGGACTTGAAGATGGTGAGTTTTTGACGGATACGGAACTGTTTGCCCGTTTGAGCGTTCTGGTTCGGTCCGACTACGGAGGTGCCTCCATTAAAGACTTGACCAAGCCTCAAAGATTTGACCAAGCCTCAAAGATTTGACATCGCCCGGAAACTCCGCTACGACTTCCGTTCCTCGAACGGCCAGATACGCAGGGTGCTCGGGCTGTCACAGTACGAGATCGATTCGCTTTTCCCTCTGACGGCGGAAAAGTGAGATCCGCTTTCGGCGATGCCCGGAAAACAGGAGGCTGAGATTTTGTCCGAGAAAAGGCCGTTTTGCAGGACAAAGGGAGGAATCAAAGGCAATTATCCGACAGAATGGCGTTTCACCTGACGAAGTTATTAGGGATGAAGGTTTCTCCGAAACCCCGTCTCAGATTGACCTGACGGCTGCTTCGCACTTGATTTCGGAAACAATCTTTCTGCAAAGATAGGCCTTGCTGTAAGACAAAACTTGACACACAAAAAAATCTATCTGCCGTGTTTCGTCAGATATTATGCGTTAACTTTGCCGGAGAAAAATCAATACACTATGTTGGCTGAAAAGATAAAGGACAGGATCCGGCTTATGGCGATCATCGATTCGTTCGGCGAGAGAGGGAACGCGCCCTGACGACTGGCTCCGTCTGACCTGCATCAACGCTTTCCTGATGGGGAATATGCTGACCGACGACCGCTTCCCGAAGGACCGGGTGTTCATCAGCGGCAGCTACAACAATGAATATGCGAGGGTGGTGGCGAGAGCCATATCCCTGAACAGGGTGATATTCGTCAGACACAAACACCTATATCAAAAGTTTGTGACTATCAAGGAGGAAAATATTCAGTACCCCGTGGAGGTCCGGCCAGAGATCCTTGAGTTCGAGTTCATTCCGTTCGCCCTGTCGTACAATTCCTGCTGGTATATGTTCGGAATGAGACCTGGGGAGGGCGAGCTCCTTGTATATTCATTGCAGAACTCGGCCGAAATCCGCGTGTTGGACGTTACCGTGGATCCGCCGGAGGATTTCCGTCTTGACGAGATCACGTCCGACTTCCGGAATCGTTTCCCCGTCAGCGATGACTATAACGACCGTGACGACCGGCTCCAGTACCTTTTGTCCAGCAACCAGTCTATGTACAAGATATTCTGACGTCAAGTTAATTCAAAGGAATATGATGATGTAGTTCCCTTGTTTAGTTAAGGGACATTTTTGACGCAATTGTAAACAAAAGATAATGAACGAAATGAATTTTGAAAATTTGATAACTGCCGTAAAGTACAGTTGGCGGGATGAGAGGATTCAGAAAATGTATAAGGAATGTAAGCATGCGTGGGTGAGTGAGTTCCAGAAAAATCTTTAGGAAAAGCTAAGTTCGGGGGAGAATGGTTATACTTGGGACACCGAAATGCGATCAAACTTCAATGGGAACAGACGTAATGTGTAAGAGTAGTCAACTCGTATATAATTACCTTTTAATATGCCTCACCCTCTCTTATGTTTTGTCCGGTGGAATGGCCTTTCACCGGAGGAAGCATGGGATTGAATTCGTTTGTCCGGAAAAAAAGGGCTTTCCCCGGAGAAAATGCCGGATTGAGTTCGTTTGTCCGGTAGGAAGGGTGCTCCGCCGGACAAACAAAAAAAGTTGAGCGGGGAGCTAAAAAGGATAGTTTTTCGTACATTTGCCCTGACTTATCAAACAATGGTATATGGAATATCTGTCTAAGGAACGCTACGACCAGATTGTCGCGGAACTTAATCATCTTATTGATGTTGAATATCCTCGGATCAAGGACGATCTGTCGGACGCACGCGCGCAGGGGGATCTGAGCGAGAACGCTGAATATCGCTCGGCGAGAAGGGCTCAGGCCAAGGCCATCAGCAGGATACGTTTCCTGCAGAAAGTCCTGCAATATTCAAGGATCATCGACACTTCGGCATTGCCGAAAGATCAGATTTCATTGCTCAGCAAGGTGGAGTTCACGAATATGGCCTCCAATGCCAGAATGACATATACCATTGTGAGCCCGCACGAGATGAACCTTGAAGAAGGCAAGATTTCCTGCAAGTCCCCGATTGGTGCGGCGCTGATGGGACGGAAAGAGGGCGAGATCGTGGATGTCCAGGCTCCGTCCGGGACTTTCAAGATAAGGATCGAGAGTGTGTCGGTCGGACAGTGACACTCTCCGCAAGAAAACGAGAAGCCACATACCACATTGGGCCAAGCAACAAACTGCCCTGCCCAACAATGCCATTGTGCTTTCTCTTTTAGATTAACATTCTTTCACGCCAGCATAAAAAGAAAGGTAATTATATACGAGTTGACTACACAGCCAGATTGCGTCGGTGCACATTAAAGTCTGCACTATGACCTGTAAACCAGTAGTTATCAAGCGGGTGTCACCGTGATCATCCCTGTCTACCTTCTGATCTATCCTCCGACGCAGCCGGTGATGGTCTACTCGACAGGTGCGAACCTGTGGTGGATGCTGTGTCTGGTGCTGTTCTGCACGGTCGGTCTTTACCTCCTGCAGATCATCGTGTTGAGGAAACTGTCTGCGTTCACCGTCAACCTTACCTACAATCTTGAACCCTGCTACACCGTCATAATCGCCTTCCTCGCCTTCGGAGAGGCCCGCGAGCTGAACGCCTCCTTCTACATGGGCATTTCCCTGGTGATTCTCAGCGTGTTGCTCCAGACGGTCAGGGCGTTGCGGAAGACCGCTTCGTAGATGGTGCCTTTAAGTCAGCCAACTCCTCCTACGAATCCCAGACGGTCAGGGCGTTGCGGAAGACCGCTTCGTAGGCCGGTGGCTGGCGGATGAAGTCGCTCTACAGGCTCAGTGATCGATGCTCAGTAGCCGATGCGGTGCCGTAGCTATTGCCGCCGCTCGGGAATGATTACGTGGTGGTTCCCGATGGGGGAGCGGAGAAAGTAGTCCGCGAGTCCTGGCGCGTCCACCAGTATCTGCGTCCTGCAAAGGCAATCATTGTACTGGTTTTCAAGAATTTCCACATCTTCAAGGAACATTTCCGAGCAATCCGGAGAGAGTTTGAATATCCTTGCGGCTCCGGCGGGCAGCACTCCATGGACCGCCACGCCGATTCCCGACTCGAAGTGGGTGTCGTAGGAATATTCCTCCACCATGTTCAGAGGAACGGTGCAGTGGGCGAACAGCATCTTGTCGCCGTCGATGCGTGAAAGGTTCGCTTGGAAGCCGGAGATTCCGAACTTCTGGTGGGTGATGCACATTGACAGGAGCGTGGGTATGTCTCCCTCGCACGTGGCCACGACCCCCTGGCTGTTCAGGATTGCCAGAGCCATGCAGCCGGTGTTGCCGAGGGCTGTCAGCAGGTCGAAGCAGCGGAGTGACACCCCGGCCAGCCCGTACCTCTCCACCAGCGTCTTCATGGCGCAGTAGATGTCCATTGAGCCACTGAAGTCTTTTCCTGAGATGCTCTTCCCGAACTTCGGCTTGTTAGGCGGGTTGAGTTTCAGCCCTTCCAGCCATTTGCGGTCAGGCTCTTCGGCCAGCCCCACCAGTTCGTTGATGTCGATGTCAACAATCTCGACGCCGAGCCTCTCCTTGGCCACGGCGTAGTCTACGTCGCTGGAAATCAGCCAGTCGGAAGGCTTCCCGATAACTCCCACCTTGTAACCTTCCAGAATGCGGCCCATGTCATATTCCTTCACATGGTTTTTCCCGCCCTTCGTGAAGCCGCCTCGGAGCCTGAGGGCGATCTCCTCCGCGCTTCCGTGAAGGATCTCTCCCGGCCATCCGGCCCGGTTCAGGAACGATAGGATCTCCATCGACGCGGCGAGGGAGTTGCTCTTCCCGCTGGTAAGCAGCCTGACCGGCATGCCGTCAGGAATATTCAGAGACCCTTCCTTGCAGAAGATGCTTTTGAATATTCCCTCCGTCCCTCCGGTCCTGACGTAGATGATGTTGTTCCGTGTCCTGGAATATTCGGAAAAGTCGGTGCGACCGAACTCAAACGCCTCGCCGAGCGCCTTCTCAATGTCCTGAATGAATCTTTCGTCCGCAGGCTCCGCCACCGGCTCGCTGTGCAGCTCCGAAGTCAATGAGTAAAGTGTGTACATATTCGCTTATTTGGTAATCCTTGATGCTTACTAAAAGTCATTGTGTCATTTGATTCTCTCCGCCAATTCCAGTGACGGCAAATCTCTCTCTATCATGGCCGGATTGTTATGGTATATCATGGCCGGATTATTATGGTCGGGCAACTTTGGCGAGCAGCTCTTAAGCGCTGAAGCCGGTTCCACCGAATGCGTTCTGCCTCTTTCTGAAGGACTTGCCGGAGGAAGTGGCCGTTCAACCCGCGCGGAATCCCGCTGACCTTGGGTGGCTAACCATTTTTTTAGGTTTTGCCGAAGGACGTGGCCGTTCAACCCGTGCGGAATCCCGCTGACCTTGGGTGGCTAACCTTTTTTAGGTTTTGCCGAAGGAAGAGGCCGTTCAGTCTGCGCGGAATCCCGCTGACCCGGAGGGCGACTATCCTTTTCTGAAGGTCTTGCCGAATGGGGTGAGCGAGAGGTGAGCCATCTTGAAGTGCTGGGGACCGAAAGGGATGCCGATGATGGTGATGCAGCAGATAAGACCGAAGACGAGGTGCGTCGCGGCGATCTCCCACCACCCTAGCAGGATCCAAAGCACATTCATGAATATGCTGAGGCAGCCTCCGGCGTTGTTTCCGTCCACAACCTCGGTTCCGAATGGCCATAGCGAGAACACTCCGAACTTCCACAACTGGTAGCCGAACGGAATCCCGATGATGGTCACGCAGTACAGAAGTCCGGCGATGAAGTAGCCCAGACTGACCGGCAGCCCGCCCAAGATGAGCCAAAGAATATTTCCGATGATTCTCATTGATGCGAAGATAGTGTTTTTCTTAATGCTTTCGTCCGCAATTTACAACAAAAGCCCCAGAATCCGAAACTTTCGTGCGCGGAAATCCGATCTTCGCTCCCGCGGCAACCTTGGCCGACCCTCCCGTGCGCAAACCAGACCTCCCTGCTCCCGAGACAACCTCGACAGACCCTCCCGTGAGCAGAACAGGCCTTCCTGCTCCCGAGACAGCCTTGGCCAGTCCTCCCGTGAGCGAACCGGGCCTTTTCGCTCATGAGACAGCCTTGGCTGGCCCTCCCGTGCGCAGAACAGGTCTTCCTGCTCACGAGACAACCTCGACAGACCCTCCCGTGAGCGAACAAGGCCTTCCTGCTCACGAGACAGCCTTGGCAGACCCTCCCGTGCGCAGAACAGTCCTTCCTGCTCACGAGACAACTTCGACAGACCCTCCCGTGAGCGAACAAGGCCTTCCTGCTCACGAGACAGCCTCGACAGGTCCTCCCGTGAGCAGGGCAGGCCTTCCTGCTCACGAGACAACCTTGGCAGACCCTCCCGTGCGCAAACCAGACCTTCCTGCTCACGAGACAACCTTGACAGACCCTCCCGTGAGCGAACAAGGCCTTCCTGCTCACGAGACAGCCTTGGCTGACCCTCCCGTGCGCAGAACAGGTCTTTCTGCTCACGAAGAAGGTGTTAGGAAGTACGTTGTGAGGAGAATGATCGATAACTGATGGCGAGGAATAGGGTTGGAGACATGGCAGAGCCTACGGGGACATATTCATAAAGAATGAATGGTGTTTTTTCTTTGGATGACGGTTGGATTATCAGATTATATTCATATCTTTGCTATTGTGGTACGACCGTCGGGAGTTGAACGCCCTGCCGACGTACTCAAGATAGATGTTCACGCAGAGTTCGGCACTTTTGCTGTCACGGATGTGATTTATGCAGGGCTTTTGCTTGTGGACGCTATCGGAAGACTGAATGCCGCGGAGCATGGAATCCGCAAAGCGAGTTGGGTTATATCGCACCTGGCTCGCTTTTTTGTATAAGGTGGGGAGTGAGTGACTTGCGGCTTATGTAAAAGGTCTCTCACGTGATCTGGGACACTGGAGGGAACGTGAGAGTGGATAAATAACCATTCGTGCGTAGACAGTGCTATAACTCGCACGAAGCAAACTGCTTAGATTATGAAACGACTTCCTTATGCGGACGCTGAGAAGAAGTGCGCAGTCTCCTTTCTTGGTCATGGAGATTGGTGGCATCTTTACACTCCGGGGAACTTGACGGAACTGCTGTTCAGAGACGATGACGACTATCGTTACGTGATGAATCTGATGGCGAGATGTCTGGCGGAAGTGCCGGGATTGGCTGTCGTGGCCTTTGAGGTTATGAGCAACCATCTGCACATTGTCATATGTGGATCCGAAGTTGGGACAAGGCTTTTTTTCGAGCTGTTCCGCAAACGGTTAAGCAGGTTCATGGCCACAAGGTATGAGTCTGCTTTATCTGCTCGATTCCAGATGAGCCTCAAGCCTGTTCCGGATCTCAAGGCATTGAGAAACACCATTGTCTATGTCAATCGCAACGGATACGTCGTGACTCCGGAATGCACCCCGTTCTCTTACCCGTGGGGTACCGGACCGTACTATTTCTGCCGGTTTTTGCCCGATGCAAGGCTGTCTGATCTGAAAGATAGAGCGGCCCGAAGAATGTTCAAGGGGCGAAATCCGCATCTCCCGGGAGACTATCTTGTGATCAATGGACACATCGCACCGCCTTCGTACTGCGACATAAGACTCGGAATGGCGATGTTCCGCGACGCACATCATTATTTCTGGATGGTCAGCGAGGATGTCGAAGCCTATGAAGAGATTGCGAAAGACTTGGATGACGGGGAATTCCTAACTGACACTGAGTTGTTTACGCAACTATGGAAATATGTCAAGTCAGCCTATGGTGTCAGCAGCCTCAAGGAGTTGAGCCAAGCTCAGAAAATCGATTTGGCGAAACGACTCCGCTATGACTACCGCTCCTCCAATGGCCAGATCCGGCGTGTTCTTGGGTTGTCGCAATATGAAGTGGACTCGTTGTTTCCTCTTGGTGCGCATGCGCCGCAGTGACAGGACTCTGATCCAGCGTTTGAGGGTTCCTTTTTCTCGCGGACGATAAAAAGGGTGGTAACGGGAGAGTGGAAGATGGTAAGCGACCGTCCGCGGTGGTGGGCGGTGGTGAGCGGTGGTGGGCGACGTTGGGTGACGTTGGGTGACGGAGAGCGATGGTCCGCGGACGGGAGATTATGCGTTTTTACGGGAAGCGTATGCCAACTTACGAAGGATAAGAATATGAAAGATCAAGTCTTGGGCAGGAGCCTGGGATTATATGTCAAACAACTAAACATTAAGTAATTATGAAAAGAATTTTGGAAGTGCTGCAGGATGGAGACGGCCAGTTGAAGTTCAACACAGACATCAATGTCTGGAAAGATCCGATGGTGTCGATGGACATCATCCAGAGCGCTATGCTGTCGATGTCAACGACGCTGTGGGGAGGAAACGAGCAGTCAGTTCTCGCGATGATACGCTCATTGGCGATAGCGGATCTGGCTCTCAGTACGAACCGTGACGAGATGATAGAACACCTCAAAGACGCTTCACGGTCTCTCGCCGATGCCTTTAATTCAGTGCTTCAAGAGGAACGACCCCGCGGTTCGGTGACCATATTCCCTCCCAATGTGAGGGCGCGTCCCGAAAAAAGCTGACCAGCCATGTTCTCCAGTGAGCAAGGATAGCCCCAATTGCTCACGGGATAGCTGGCTAAGGTTGTCTCGTGAGCAGGAGGGCGCGGTTTGCTCACGGGATAGCTGGCTAAGGTTGTCTCGTGAGCAGGAGGGCGCGGTTTGCTCACGGGATAGCTGGCTAAGGTTGTCTCGTGAGCAGGAGGGTTCGGTCTGCGCACGAGGCAACCTTGGTAGGATTTAAGCGACAGCTCCATATTCAGCGCAAGTGATCACAACGCCTCGGGTAATAATCCGAGTGCTGAAGGGATCACTGTAACAAATGGGCGGCTTTGAAGAGAAACGACCGACAATAGTATTTCAAAATACTATTTGCAAAGTGCCTGTGCAAGAGCATCTACACCTTCTGCGCCAGGCAGGGTCGGATATGCGGCTTTAAGTTGTGCGGCGAATGTCGCAGCATCAGGATGAGATTCAAGGAGTTCACGGACTTTGGTAAGATAGGATATTTGCAGGTGAGCCCCAAAAACAAATTATAGGTTATTCCCCGAAAACTCTTAAATTTGCAGATGATTGATAATGAATGGCAGAAAGTAGTTGAAAGTGGATCCGATAGAATGGGCGGCGGCATTTGAAAACGTAATCGTTTAAGTGGAGCAAGAAGAAAACCTTGCTTGCGGAATGAGGAACTGAATGGCGAACGCCGGCCGAGATTAACCCAAGAGTAGTTTTCGATTGACTATGAATAAAGAAGATTTCCAGATTCGTTACAAATTGTTAAAGTTGGACGGACCGACGATTGACAGAATCCGTCAGATGGCGGAGGGGGAAGACCGGGATGCCCGATATGGTTTAGGACGATATTTGTATGTGGTACGTCCGGAGGAGGATTGGGGAAGACCGCGCTTTTGAGTATCTTCAGAAGGCGTATGCCCAAGGACAGTCGGATGCCGTCGCTGCTTACACAGAAGGATGTCTCACAAAATACGCGTCTGAAATGGAGAAAGTCCATATTCCTGCCTTTGATGCTGATGACGAGGATGTGGATTCTGATGAAGATGACTATCCGGACGACGACGGTCGTTTTGATGCCTATGCGTAACTTTATTGATGGATCTATGAATATCTTCCGGAAAATCAAGTTGTCGGCCCGGTATGCCAAAGCGGTGTACCTTGTGTCAGCGGCATATTCATTCACCGCTGCCGGACTGTGCGTCTTTGATCCTACCTTGACTCCCACATTCGTTCTGCTGAAGCTGCTGTTTATCCCTGTCATCTGGTATTTGTTCAAGTCCTTCCAGAGAGGGCAGACCATCTATTTCTATCTGAATCTGGGGATCAGCAGAACTGAATATTATTCTATTCCGTTTGTTGTTGACTTCGTGGTCTTCGTCGCGCTATTAACCTTTTCAATATGTGTTGGCAATGTCATCAGATAGGATAAATAGAATGCTTGTTGACAGCGTGCACCTTGAATTCGGAAAACTAACGGTGCTTCAAAGCGCTTTCGTCACATCGGAACGCGGCAAGGTGACGGGTGTCCTGGGGAGGAACGGTACGGGAAAATCGTGCCTGTTCAAATGTATTATGGGAGGCATAAAGCCACAGAACATCTTCGTAAGGTTCAACGATGAGCAAAGTACTGACTATGGGCATATCGGCGACAGGGTCAAGTACCTTCCGCAGAATCTCTTCATGCCGCCGAGGATGACCTTGGACGAAGCCTTCAGACTGTATGATGTTGAATATGACGGCTTGGTGTCGTTTGATCCCAAGTTCCATACCTTTCAGAAGAAACAGTTTCGGGAATTATCCGGTGGCGAGGCTCGTGTCGCTGAAATGTTCATCATCATCAAGTCACCCTCTGATTTCTGCATCCTGGACGAACCTTTCTCCAACATCGCCCCTATTCATGTCGAGAAGATGCAGTCGCTGATCCGGGAGGAGAAAGCAAATAAAGGGATCATCGTATCTGACCATTTGTACGAAGCGATCATTCAGGTTTCAGACAACTTGTTCCTGCTCCGTGACGGTTACACATTCCCCGTCAGATCAAGAGAAGACCTGATAAGGCATGGGTATATTCGATAAGCTGTTCACTGATCGGATCCGTCCCGTTACTTTGCGAAGACCGTCTCGTTCACCAGGTGGCCGGTAGCCATCAGGTAATCCGTCTCGGCGATACGGGACTGCGTGAACGCCTCGATAAGATTACTCCTGGCCTACTGCCACTGGAACTGCGCATCAAGATAATCCGAGAGAGGACACATGGATGCGTGATAACGATTCTCTGTAACTCTAAGATTATCATCTGCTTGAGCCTTCCCATCCATGGCCGCTTCGATAAGGTTGTAGCTGTCGGAAAGATTGAATGCCGCCGGCCAAGGCATCCTCTACGAAAGGTTCGGCGATTGCCGCCGCCTGATTTCCGGGCGGACCGCCTTGTTGAATGAATATCACGGATTCATCTCGCGCCTTTCCTCTGAGTTGGCTCCCGGCTCGCTCATCATAGACTGCCACTCGTTTCCTTCGGATCTCGCCGACATCGACATCTGCATCGGCTATAATGACGATGCAAGCAAGCCTGAGCAGGAGATGATCGACAACGCGACGCACCTGTTTGATCGCGCCGGATTTTAAGGTACGTGAATTTAACATATTTTTGTATAATTAACTATCAAGTTTGACGGTCTTTGCC
>OLOV01002032.1_pt1 | contig 14406 bp, 9 predicted proteins | sample 1672931 | NCBI WGS metagenome assembly OLOV01 (sample SAMEA3136738, study PRJEB25190) | human gut metagenome | biome: human gut; feature: human-associated habitat; material: faeces | place: Austria | collected 2013
GCTCTTCCGATCTCCGCTTGTCTGCTCGTTAAGCTGCATATCAGCTTCCACAAGCACAAGTCCTTCACTCTCTGAATCAAGAAGATTCCTTGCATCAAGCAAGGCATTTTCTGCTACCTGTGAGTCACTTACATATCCAAGTTCATTGCCGTTAAGCACTACCATATATCTTGAATCTACAGTGTACTTATTTCCATCGCCGGACACCCTGTTCACAAAAGGAATTGCAACTAATGTGAATAATACTGCAATTACTGCTGTTTTAACATAGGACATATTAGATTTCAAATAACTCTTTAATGCTTTCATTGCTGCTCCTTGATTGTAACATTTTTGTAACAAATTGAATTTTAACAGAACTTTGCTGTCTTGTAAACCCCTTTATAGTTTTTTCTTACTCATTTCTTTGAAATTTCACAATTAACGGTACCAAAGTACCAACTGTTTCTTCAATGGACATACCATCAAGCGGGACTGTTATATCTGCATATTTTTCGTATAATACGCATCTTTCATCATATAAGTCTTTAAGTGTCTGTCCTTCTTTAATTGCAACGCCACGTCCTTTGAGATTGGACAACCTTTCATTAATTGTGGCAAATTCTGCTTTAAGATATACCACAATTCCAATTTCTTTAAGGTGTTCCATTGCGTTTTTACCATAGATTACACTTCCGCCCGTGGCAATAACCGTCTTATCTGCTTCGAGTTCGGAATTAATTCTGTCTTCTATTTTAAGAAAGCCATCGTTACCGCACTCTTCTATAATGTCACTTAACAATCTGCCTTCCTTGTGCTGGATAACGATATCCGAATCAACAAAATGATACCCCATTGCCTTTGCGAGAACAACCCCCGCACTGCTCTTGCCAACACCCGGCATTCCAATTAATACTATGTTATTTTTCATATCATTATTTCTTTCTTACTGAATATCCAAATGTTCCTATTTTTTCACCTAATGTAAAATATTCTCCATGGGAATAAGCAACAAGGTCGGAATCATTAAGATTAAATTTGTTGTTTTCGTCCATATATCTGTCATCAACCGTGACATTGACAACTTCTGCAATAAACATATCGTGTGAACCAAGTTTTTTAACTTCCACAACTTTACATTCAATATTTACCGGGCTTTCCTCAATTCCTACCGCATCAATCATCTTTGAAGGGAGTGGAGTGAGATTCATTTCTTTAAATTTATCAACATCTCTTCCTGATCTGACTCCGCAGTAATCTGTGGCATAAGTAAGATCTTTTGTTACAAGATTAATAACAAATTCACCTGTTTCTTCTATAATATCATGTGAATATCTTTCCGGTCTTACGGAAATTGACACCATTGCAGGATCCGAACATATTGTTCCTGTCCATGCTACAGTTACAATATTCGGTTTCTCACCCTTTCTGTTACAACTTACCATTACAACAGGCAATGGATAAAGCATATTGCCCGGTTTCCAACTTTGTTTACTCATAATTTCTGTCTCCTTACTGTGTTATTTCCATCATAATTTCAGGAACCACCTGTTTCTTTCTTGATACAACTCCCGGAAGATAAACAACATCATCCGATCCCTGCACACCGAAAGCGCGCTCAACAAGTTCCATTGCACCATCACCTACACATAAAAGTTCTGTTCCCGGTTTGATAATATCCGTAAGCATAAAATAAAGCATATTGACGCCAAGGGATTTGTACTGTTCCTTCATATATGTCATTACTTTCTTCTTTACCTGATCCAGTTCTTCACCATCCATACATGACACCTGACCGATACCAAAGGTCGTATCTCCGATAGAAAATCGTTTGAAGTCTCCGGTAAAAAGTTCTTTTGCTGTCTTTTCGCTGATATTGCTTCCGGCAAAGAACATCTCATGTGCATGTTCTTTTATATTAATTCCTGCAATTTCAGCCAGTGCCTTACCTGCTTCCCTGTCCATTTCCGTACAGGTTGGACTTCTGAATATCAATGTATCCGATATAATCGCAGAACACATCAAAAGTGCAATCTTAGGTTCTATCTTAACACCTGCATCCACATACATTTTATATATTATGGTTGCGGTACATCCAACCGGCTTATTATAAAAAAATACAGGAGAAATTGTCTCCACAGCGCCAAGCCTGTGATGATCTATTATCTCTAAAATATCTGCACTTTCTATACCGTTTACCGCCTGATTAGCTTCATTATGGTCAACCATAATAATCTTTTTCTTATCAACATCCAAAAGATTACGTCTTGATATCATTCCCACATAATTACCATGTTTGTCAAGTATCGGGAAATCACGGTGCCTTTTTTCAGCCATAACTTTTCTGATGTCATCAACAAAATCATCCAGTCTGAATGTTACAAGACTGTCCTTTTTCATTACATGACCGATTGGCACACTCTGAAAAATAAGTCTTGATACTGTCAGGGCATCATGTGGTGAACTGATAATTGTACATCCGCATTCCGTTGCAAGCCTTGATATTGTTATTGATACCGGTGCTTTTTCACATATAACAAGACATCCTGCTCCCATCTCTATAGCACAAAGCTGTGCCTCATATCTGTTTCCTAATATAACTATATCACCGGTCTCAATGCTTTCTTCTATTATGTCAGGAGTTGCCACAGCCGTTATAACCTTACCGCTTACGCATGGACGATTATGGTTAGTGCACACAATCCTTCCTTCAAGTGTCTCCGCAATCTGCTTGTAGGTTGTCTCCGCCTCCTCAAGCATATGGTTATCAACAACTTCCATATAAGATGTTGCAATATCCGTTATTGTGATTAGTCCCTCAAGCTTCTTATTTTTGACAACCGGAAGCGTAATAACGCCTAATTCTTTCATCAGATTCCACGCATTTTTCATGGAAATGGTTGATTTAACACTTTCCGTTTTTCGTATCTTAAGGTCACTCACCTGTACACGCACATCCTGTAAAAGGGGTGGTACGGCAACATCACATTTTTTCAGGACAAACTGGGTCTCCTCATTAAGCTGTCCGGCCCTGTATGGATGATAGTCCTCTGTTCCTGTAATTTTATTTTTAAGATTAGCATATGCTATTGCTGAACATATCGAATCCGTATCCGGGTTACGATGTCCTACTACATAAACTTCGCTCATATGTTACTCCTGTTTAACTTAGTTTCTGTTTTATCATAGTATCATTTTTTCTAAACTTGTCAACTCTCATACTATGCCCATCAGAGCAGTTCCGGATGATTCTCAAGTCTGTCTGCTTCAGTTAATTTCCTAATAACCCTGCAGGGAACTCCCGCAGCAATAACTCCTTGCGGGATATCATGGGTAACCACACTTCCTGCCCCTATTACAGTACCTTCTCCGATTGTTACTCCTCCGCACACGGTTACATTTCCCGCAATCCAACAGTTATCACCTATTACAATAGGTCTTGCATACTCTTTATCTGTAATTGTCCCATCTTCCCTTGTATACACGTTTCTATCCTGATACATAAGGGGATGAACCGGTGTCAGAAGTGACACATTCGGTCCCATAAAAACATTTTTTCCTATTTTAACAGGTGCACAATCAAGACATGTCAGATTAAAATTCGCATAACTGTTATCTCCTATTTCGGTAAAACATCCATAGTCAAACTGGATTGGTCCTTGAAGATACACATTTTTCCCTCTGTTTGGAACAAGTTTATCAAGAATTTTGTTCCTGTCATCATCATTTTCATATAAATCATTATATTTTTTACTGAGTATATGTGCAGCCTGTCTCATTTCTGCCAGTTCTTTGTCTGCCGGGTCATATATAAGGCCGGAAATCATTTTTTCTTTATCTCTCATAAAAAGTACCTTCTTATATCCATTATATTAATTAAAAAAGGGAATATGCCCGACAGACACATTCCCTGCTTGAATTTTCAATTAAAGGAGCATTGGTATTGATGAAAAATATGGATAGAAATGACCAAGGAAGAGTGTTCCTACAAGGTAATCTCCGATTACAAGACCTGCAACAAGAATAATTGTTGCCAATACATATTTATTTTTTTCTGAAACCATGCCACGGATAATTTCAAGTGACTGTAACAGTGCAACAACAAGTGCTGCAAAATACAAACCAGCAAGAATAGTTCCGTTAATTCCACTAACATGTACAAAACCATTAATAAATCTTACAAGAAGAGCAGTTCCGATAGCCGGTGAAACAGCTCCGCCAAATCTTGCAACATTAACAAGGTTCACCTTATCTTTCTTAATTACAAGAGCATTAACAAGATATGCCATGCCTATTACAATTGCTGCCATAAGAATAGCGTACACTATAGGGAAGAAAATTGCCTGAACCCATGTTCCTCCTGATATACCCGCATATCTTAAAATATCGCCCTTATCCATATAATGATAAGCAAACGCGCCATAACTTCTCTTTGCTATAGCAAGAATGTGCCATACATGACCAAGAAGATTGAATACACTTACCAATACATAAAGAACCACAACTGTCACCATTGATGTAATTGCAGTCTTAAGTGTAGCTGTCTTATAATATGTATCAGCCGCATCAAGTGGGTTCTTAGCTGTTTCTTTAATGCTGTTAATTACTGGTGTAAAAAGATTGTCGCCCTTAACCTTAGGCTGTTTCTGAGGTGCTGTGTATGTCTCACCCTGTGGCATACCATTGCCCTGTGCTGTGTTATATCCGCCCTGAGGTGCTGTATATGTTCCCTGCTGTGGTGCAGTATACGTTCCCTGAGGTGCAGTATATGTTCCCTGAGTTCCCCCGTTATTCTGTGGTGCACCATAAACATTCTGCTGTGGTGCTGTCTGCTGACATGTACATACCTCTCCGTCAGCAAGTTGCTTACCACAAAAAGTACAAAATCCCATTCTGATTCCTCCTAAATAGATAATTACAAACTATGTAGTAAATTATACCATTACCACATTAATTTGACAATACTCCACCACTTAATTTAAAATAAAATTATCCGGAGGTAGCAAAATGAAAGTAGTAATTCAAAGAGTATTAAATGCATCAGTCAAAGTTGACGGCAATATAACAGGTAAAATCAAAAAGGGGCTTCTTATTTTTTTAGGTATAGAATCCGGTGATTCGGATGATATGTTGAAGAAATATGCTGATAAAATCGTCAGGATGCGCATATTTGAAGATGAGAACGGCAAGACCAACAGGGCTCTCTCCGATGTTAACGGTGAGCTCCTAATTGTGTCACAATTTACATTATGTGCTGATTGCAGCCATGGCAACCGTCCTTCTTTCATCGGAGCCAAAGAGCCGGTTGAAGCAAAACGTATGTACGAAAAATTTATATCCGTCTGCAGGGAACAGGTTCCCGTAGTAGAACACGGTGAATTCGGTGCCGATATGAAAGTAGAACTTCTTAATGACGGTCCATTCACAATCATTCTATAAAAAAGGCTGTAAAAGAATTCCACCCACACGGAGGACTCTTTTACAGCCTGTTCTGATTCAGCCTTAAAAATTACAGTGATCTGACTGCCTTAACAACATTTTCTGTTGTAATTCCAAATTTCTTGAAAAGTTTATCTGCAGGTGCACTCGCTCCGAAGCTGTGCATTGTAACATAAGCTCCGTCAAGCCCCACATATCTTCCCCAGCCGAAATCTGAAAGTGCTTCAACTGCAACTCTCTTTCTGCAGCTCTTAGGAAGAACAGCTTCTTTATATTCCTCACTCTGCTGTTCAAATATATCCATACATGGCATACTTACAACTCTTACATCTGTTCCTTCTTTTTCAAGGATTTCTTTTGCTTCAACTGCAAGAGATACTTCTGAACCCGATGCTATGATAATTGCATCAGGAATTTCCTTAGTTGAATCAGCAATCACATAACCGCCCTTTAATGCTTCCTTAGAAGAACCGTCTATCTGTGGAAGATTCTGTCTTGAGAGAACAAGTGCTGTAGGTGTGTCCTGATTTGTAAGGGCATAATACCAGGCTGCCGCTGTTTCAGTAGCATCACATGGACGATATACCGCAAAACCCGGCATTGAACGGAACATTGCAAGCTGTTCGATAGGTTCATGTGTAGGACCATCCTCTCCAACACCGATGCTGTCATGTGTAAGAACGTATGTCAAAGGAAGTTTCATAAGTGCCGAAAGTCTTGCCATTGGCTTAACATAATCACTGAATACAAAGAATGTAGATACAAAACTTCTTAATCCTCCGTGGAGCATCATACCATTACCTATAGCTGCCATAGCTATTTCCCTTACGCCAAAGTGCATATTGCTTCCCGCATAATTCTCAGCAGAAAAATCACCTGCACCTTCCATATATGTCTTGGTAGATGGTGCAAGGTCTGCAGCACCGCCCATAAGGTTAGGCATAACTTTTTTGGCTTTATTAAGTATTTTACCTGACACGCTTCTTGTTGCCTCAGGCTTATTGTCAAACGCCCAGAATTCTTCCGTATCAAGAACCTTTTCAGCAAGGTTTTTATCAAAATAAGTATCCCATAATTTTTTCATTTCAGGATATTTAGTACAGTATTCTTCAAAAAGAGCATTCCACTCTGCTTCTTTTTTTGCACCCTTCTTAGCAAGTTCTTTGTAATTTTCATATACTTCATCAGGTACATAGAAACTTTCATCCGATGGCCAGTTAAGGGTTTTTCTGAGTTCTGCCACATTATCAACCCCAAGAGGTTCTCCGTGGGCACTTGCTTTTCCTTCCTTTGCAGGACATCCAAAACCGATTTTTGTTTTAACTGTAATAAGTGAAGGTCTTGTTGTATCAGCCTTTGCTGCTTCTATCGCTGCTCCGATTTCTTCTATGTCGTTTCCGTCTTCGACAGTAATTGTCTGGAATCCGAATGACTCAAATCTTTTCTGAACATTTTCAGTAAATGCAATATTGGTACTTCCTTCAATGGAAATACTGTTAGAATCATATATAACAATAAGTTTATTAAGCTTTAATGTTCCTGCAAGTGACATTGCCTCAGAAGAAATTCCTTCCATCATACATCCGTCACCACCAAGTACGTATGTGTAATGGTTAACTACAGGATAGCCTTCTTTATTAAAAATTGCCGCAAGATGTGCCTCCGCAGCTGCCATTCCCACTGCCATTCCCATTCCGGCTCCGAGAGGTCCTGTTGTTGCCTCAACTCCTACCGTATGTCCATACTCCGGATGTCCCGGTGTTAATGAATCAAGCTGTCTGAAATTCATCAGATCTTCTTTGGTAAGACCGTATCCAAAGAGATGGAGAAGTGAATATAACAATGTGGAACCATGACCTCCTGAGAGGATGAATCTGTCTCTGTCAGCCCATTGAGGATTGGCAGGATTGTGATTCATATGATTGCCCCAAAGTTCATATCCGATTGCAGCACATCCTAATGGGAGTCCGGGATGACCCGAATTAGCTTTCTGCACAGCATCCGCTGCTAATACTCTGATGGCATTTACTGACATCTGTTCAAGATTTGTACTCATAATAAAAATTCCTTTCCGTTAAGGCCTGATGACCATTTATTTCAAAAAATGTTTTTCCTTTAAAGATATTAATCCATTCCTCTTCTTTCCAAAGAAGTTTCTGGATGATTTGCCGCACTTTATTATGGCGGAATCAACTATCTTCTTGACTTTTTCAATTTCTGTACCTTCATCATCGCCATTAAGTTCATCAATTGATATATATAACCCTGAAAGCGCTCTTTCGTCAATAGCATATCCTTTAACTCTGGCATATTCCGTTGCAACGTCAACAAGTTCATTAACGGAATAGTGCTTAAGTTCCAGCTTGTAATCAAATTTATCCCTGAGGCTTTCGCAATTATAAAACAGTCTTTTTAATGCAAATTCCTCACCTGTAAAAATAACAAGCATTGAAGCTGTATCGGTTTCCATAAACTGATTAAGTTCTTCAACCACATCCCTGTTGAGTTTCTCTGCATTTTCAACAATAAGTGTTGTGCCTTTTATCTTATCAGCCGATGCGGCAACACCTTTTGCATTCAGAACTTCTGCTCTTGTTTTTGCAATCTTCAGTTCCCTCTGTTCGTCATTGGCATGCAATGATTTAAAAAGATTAATCGCAAATCCTGTTTTATCAGTGTCTTTTTTCCCGATTATGATTATATTTCCATGTCTTGAAGTACCATCCGGAATCTCATGTCTCTTTCCGTTAATAAAATGGAGAATGGAATCTTCCATTCCGTTCATAAAAAGATACTTCTTAATGTACTTTCTTGTATTATCGTCAAGCTCGTCCATTGAATCCTCCGGACTGTACTCTTCTTCCTCCGTAACATCATAAGACTCATCGGCATATCCGTTAATTTCCTGTTCGGCTTCGGAAATTGCAGCTCTTGTAATACTGTTAATGGCTTCATCAAGCTCTATGGTATTGTCTGTATGTCTGTTTTCTATCGTTGTTTTTAATAAATCATCTATTGTTGCCTCCGGCTCTTCAACCGGATCATTCATGTGTTCAAGATAGTATAACAAATCAACCTGTCCCTCAATAGGAGGTTCTTCAAGATTCAGTTCCATCTGGACAGGTATTCTGTTCTCCTCGGCTTCCGGTTTATAATCCTCCGGTACAGTCTCTCTGATATCTGTCTCTTCAGGTATTGTCTCCTGTTTCTCAACAGTTTCAACCATTTCCTGTTCTTCTGCTGCTTCAGGAATCTGTTCTTCTGCTGCTTCAGGGATATATTCTTCCTTATATTCAGCCTGTTCATCATGCTCAGGAATCATAGGGTCATCTTCCCGCATCTCTGATTTAATTTTATTCCAATGGTGGGTGTTGATTATGATTTCTCTTGTAGGCTCGTCAACAAGTTCATCATCCCCTGACATCTGAAGTTCAATCACTTCAACATTAACCGGTTCTGCTGTTGCCGCCATATCATCATCTATTATTGTATCATATTCAGGTGTATCTTCTGTTTGCTCTTCTTCATCTTCTTGCGCAGGCTGAGACACTTTATCGGCAGTTTCTTCATCTGTGGATTCTTCCGGTACAGCTTCTTCCGGTACAGTCTCTTCCGGTACGGTCTCTTCCGTTTTCTGTTCCTTTACCGGACTGAGTACATCATTCCCGTCGTCATTTTTATCATCATTTTGAAAAATTTCCTTAAGGCTGTTGGCAAGATCATTCTGTAGTGTCTGTGTATCATAAATATCCGGTCTGGCGAGTGGGACACTTATCTCATCATCATTTGTCTCGTCATGGCTTATTTCCTTCATGCTCTCTCCGGCTGATTTCATTTCGTATTCATCATAGTTTCCTGAAAAGCCTGCTTCATATACAAGACCGGCTTTGTCAAACTTGTCCATTATGTTGAGTTTCTCCTGCTGTGCAGGGGTAAGAGAGGCATATTTCTTTTTGAGCTTCAATGCCTTATAAACATACTCTCCATCTCCGAACCAGAGTATAAGGTCATCGCATTCTTTAATACACTCTTCTATTCTTCCAACCTCAGCATAAAGGCTTGCCAGTTCGTATCCGAAATTCTCATCCTGTTCATTATCTCTGTATTCTTCAAGAACTTTTATCAATTCCTCAGGAGGAACATTCTTAGCCTTGTCAAGTTCATATAAAAGGACATATCTGTTCATATCTGTGGGAGCCATTTCCACAAATTCATTATACAGATCCTCTGCTTCTTCATAATCTTCAAGTCTTATGGAAAGTTCTGTCATTTTAAAAACAAGGCTTCTACCTCCAAGGTTACGGTTATAGGCATAAATGCATATATTTCTCGCTTCCTTAATTCGTTCTGCCTTTTCGTATACTTCTTCCGCCGTCATAAGCTCTGACCACTTCTTAACCTTCCGCCATTCAATGGTATCCGCTATATCCGCCGCTTCACTATACTGCTTTTCTGATTTAAGTTTCTCTATCTGTTCTAATTTAATTCCATATTCTACTTTATCCAAAGCGTTCACCTCTAATACTACGCATAAATCCTAAATAATTCTATCACATGGCTATGTCAATTTCAATCAAGTTTTAAAGTGGTTTGTGTGAATTCCGTTACATTGTAATCAGAATCCTCTGTATTTACCTGACTTCTGTAATCCACCACAACTGTCTGCTGTCTGTCACCGGCCATTTTCTGGCCCAGTATATAATTCACATCAAACATCCTCGTAATTGCAGGTGTCGCTCCTCTTGCCGGAACGATAAGCTGCACATGATTGGTTTTGAGCAGTTTAAAAATCGGTTCCCAGATGTATATATCTTTTGCCGCGCCAAACGGATTATCAATAAAAATTGTATTTCCTGAAATTCCCATATCATAGGACGAATTTATGCTGGATATATAGTGAATAACCGAAATTAAAAACTGGATATAAATTCCTTGTGACTGGCCTGTACTTCCCACAGCTTCCTCGTATTTTAAGTATCTGCTCCTGTCCTTGATATGTTCCCTTTTATACAGGCATAATCTTATACTATTCATATCGCTTACAATTACTGAAAACAATTTTTTCCACGATAACTGGTTTTTGATATATTTTAATTTATCGTCCTGTGTGTCAAAAATATCAGCCCTTGCTATTGTATCGTTTATGTATGTTGTCATTTTTTCCTTATAAAACTCCTCTTTTATATAAGGAATCTGTAACGTAATTACAGGAACGGATTCTCCGTCAAGATTTATCTTTGAGAGCTTTGGCAGTCGTTCTAACTCTGTACGGATATTGCTGCAAATCTGGATACAACGTTCTTCAAAATTATCAGCAATCTGCTGTAAGTCTCTTATGCCCTGCTCCACATTGTCCCTTTCAAGTGCAATATAATCCGAAGTTTCCCTAAGACCATTTACCATATCTTCCACATCTTCTGCTGTTTCCGGTGCATTAAGACTCAGTTTGATTTCCGCCGCAAGGTCATAAGCCTCCAGTCCGTACAAATCATCGGATAACTTTTGTTTATCATTAAGAAAAGCAGTTTTCTTACGCTGTTCATCACGTTTTAACCTGTCATAATTCTTTTCAATTTCTTCATAATTCTCAGTGATATCGTCATCCACAGCAATGTTTTCATCCGTCAGTCCGTCCTCCGGTATATAAATTCCCATGGTCCGGAATATTCTCCCGATATCTCTCTCCATTACAATAAGATCCCTGTTATTCTCATCAATATTTTTCAATTCTTTCTCAATATTCTGTATTCCCGATGTAATAGAAGATATTTCCTGACGCCCGGTAACAATATACGCCTGAGGATCATTAAATTTTTCCCTGATAAATTCACCGTATTGTTCTTCATATAGTTTCTTTCCGTGCCATATACTTCCTTCAATACGGTTCTTCTGTGCCTGCTCGGAATTAATTATTCCGTCGGTTTTGTCAATTTCAGATTTAATTTTATCAAGCTGATTCTTGATTACTAACCTTTCATCAACAGATGCCTTTGAAAAAAGGCCTTCGTCTTTTGCTTTTTTTGCCTCATCTAAGGTAAAACCATAATATTTAAGATTATCAATATTTTTCTTAATAAGGGCATCATAATGTGCAAGCTGTTTTTCTTTATCAGCAAGTTCTCCTATTTCATCAGATATGATTTTTCTCAAAGCCCCTGCCCTGGTATTGATTTCATCTTCTTCAATATCCGGTTCTTTTGCTTCTCCGTTGAAATAAGACTCGAACTTTTCCCTATATTCCTTGTTGATTGAAGCGGCTTCCTCTTCAAAACTTTTTCTTATATTTTCTTTTTCCGTAAGCAGGGCATCAAATGACCTGACTTTTCTTGACAGTTCTGCGTGTTCCTTTGTAAGCCCGCCTGTAAGTTTTTCACAAGTTCTTGTTTCATCATATAAGGAAGCCAGTCTGTCGGTATTTTCTTTTATTTTTTTATACAGCAAAAGATTGTCTGCTGTTTCACCACTATGTGCCTGCTCTCTTTCCAAAGAAGTCCGGTAACTTTCAAGACGCTTTTTTGACATTTCCATATCGTCACTAATCCTGCCAAGATATGATATAAGTCTCTCTTTTTCTTCTTTTAAGTCCTCCGGCACTCCGTAAGAGGAGCTGTCATTAAGTTTATTTTCTGCATACTGGCAAAAATACAAATCTTTGCTTATAACATTATATTTATCATTTAATCTTGTAAGCATGTCCTTTTCTTTGTCAATATCTTCACTTATTTTTATAAGCTCGGAATTAGCACCTGTCCCGTTAAATATAAATGATAAATCATGACACGCACCTACCATGTTTTCTTTACAGACTCTTAAAATATTATCTTTTTTTACAATAGGAATAATATAAGAGCCTGTGTTAAGGGAATAAAGCATTTCGTCATGTTTTATTTCTTCATAGCTGTCTCCGGCAAAAATCATATAAGGCAGCATCGGATTTTCCGCAATATAATCACTGCGTTCATTTCCATCCATTAGTGCAATATACTCGGCGCCGCTTTTCACGTCATCGTATCTGCTTTTCAGATATGAAAGGACTTCTTCATAACATCTGTCATATTCCGGAAGTTTATTCTCACTTATTGCTTTTTCGTAATTGCCAAGATACTTAATTCTGCCTTTTACTTCAACGATATTTTCGGTAATTTCGGCTAACACCTTTTCTATTTTTTCAATAAGCTGCTCAATATCATTCTCACCGTATACATTTTTAATCTGGTTTAAATCTTTTAGAAGCTGCTGTTCTTTTTCATACAGTATTGCAGCCCTTTCTTCTTCATTTTTTATAAAGGATATTTCTGTTTCTGTCTTAAGATATTCCCTGTTTAAATCAGAAATATTATTTTCTTCCTCCGAAATATGGGAGGTGTAACCGGATAAAGCCTTGTCAGATGATTTAAGCATATCTTCCGCTTTGGAAATTATATCTTCAATGCCGGCATTGGATGTAAGATTACATCTTAGCATAAGCTCATCCGTGTTTTTATTCAGTTCTTCAATTTCATTTTTAAGCTGTTTTAACTGCCCCTGATTTTTGTTGATTTCACCATAAACATTAAGCTTTTTATCGGCTGCCTCATCCCGCTCTGCGCATACCTTCTCTGTTAAAGTTTTGATTTCGTCAATCCGTGCTTCCAATTCCGTTGTTTTTCTGTCAACAATTGTTTTCTTAAATGCTGCAAGTTCTGATAACTCTTTTAAAACATCTTCTCGGTTCCATGTGCTGTTGGATATCAGTTCTTTAAGTTCATCGTATCTTGCCTTGTTTTCAACGTAATCAAAATAATCCGAAGCCGCTTTTACATATCTAAGATTCTCTTTAAGCCTGTCATAAGAAGATAAAAGCGTCTCTTTCTCTGCTGCCGTTTCGGCAATCAGCTTCTCTAACTGTTCAAGCTCAACCGTCTCAGTCTCGATTTCCGCAATGGCTGTACGTCTTTTGATTTCGTTAATATGTGCTGCAAGTTCTTCTTTTCTGTTACCAAGTTCTTCTGTCTTTGCCCTTTCTCCCGCAAGTCTCATCCTGCATACGCGAAGGCATCGCATAAGTTCATTCTCTGTCTTTTTCTTTTCCTCAAATATTTTTTTATATTCACCCATCTTATCGGTAAATATATTAATAAGTCTTATCTGCTCGTCATATTTATCTATGTCTGTTTTTCGTTTTGACAGCTCCGTCAGTTTTTCCTTCATATCAAAAAGCGTCTTTGCCATCTGGGAATCGTCTTCATTGCCCTTACGAATTCTGTTATTATATGACTTTTCTATAATTCCCTCTATCAAAAGGTCCTCTATGACTTTCCTGGTCGTCTTATAATTGGTCTCAAAATATGTACGCACATGACCTTCGGTCTTGTTAATCCCACGGATGATTTCCCACTGGCTCTCATGAAGTCCGTACTCACTTATAAAATTCTGGTAATCTCCCTTTCTTTCAAAAATCCTTACTTCGATGCCATAATCTTTTTTCTCCAAATCCCTTAAGTATGATTTAAGACCGTTGTAGGTAATGCGTTCATTACCTTTACTGAGTGGGAGATTTTTTATGTCGTTATCTCCGAATTCTTTATAAAAAATACAGTAGTTAAAATATTCGATATTGGCAGTTTCGTTCTTCCTTTCGGCATTGTCCGAATTCTCCTTTGCCTTTCTTGCACAGAATCCCGTAGTCATATATTTCATTCCATTTTTAACACAACCTGCATCCAGTTTCCATTCTATGAGCGAATGTATCGTAGTGTTATCACAGCCCGGTCTGAAAAGCTTCTCTATCGGCTGTTTATCGTCAAGGGTACAGTTAGGAATCATATTCTGTAAAAGCAGAAGCATTAACACACTTTTACCACCGCCGTTTGCAAGGTCATAAATAGTATTCCTGCATGAAAATCTCATAAAAAAATCATCATAATACTGTGTGCCGAAATTATATTTTACATTATTTACTCTGATTCTAGCTGTCGATTATTATTTACAATTAGTCCATAATTGGAG
>OLOV01002038.1_pt1 | contig 14385 bp, 5 predicted proteins | sample 1672931 | NCBI WGS metagenome assembly OLOV01 (sample SAMEA3136738, study PRJEB25190) | human gut metagenome | biome: human gut; feature: human-associated habitat; material: faeces | place: Austria | collected 2013
AAATCTTAATGTACCCATACCTGTATTAGTAAGTTCTACTCCCTCTATAGATATAAGATCTGGGTTTTCAGAAAGATACCCCCATCCAGAAGCCCATCCACCAATATCAATATATTCTGTATTTTGTGGGATAGAAATTTCAAACTGTTGATCATCTAAAGTATCTTTTAAATCACATTCACTTTCATGCCCCCATGAATTCTTCACTGTTAATTCACGAAGATGCGTTTTATATGAAATCGGAATCTGTGCAGCCTGTATCATACTTCCATTCTGGCGTACTTCAAGTTTGACCGAACGGATAGCTTTATAGCTGTATTTTACGCTAGTATTTTTTAAAAATGTAAAGGATCCTTCCTGCAGTTTAACCCGGCATACGGTTTCATCTGAAGGATTCGTGTATACTGCATAGATCGAACAATTTTCCGGGATGGACTCTTTTTCATATACACTCAAATAGATGTTTCCATGACTCAATTCTGATGGAAGCATAAATATCTTCTCCCCATCCGGAGCATCCATTTGATACTCTTTCTGGGTATCGCCATTTGTAACCTTTAAGTTTACACGATTGATATAATCCCCTGTCTGTCCTGTCGCAGAAACAACCCTGATATTTATATAGGCAGCTGAAATTGCAGTAGCCATAGATCCATCAGATGTTTCCACCAGTTTTTCTGCTGTGATAAAATATGGCGTATCTCTTACTTCCAGAGAAGGAAGCGTAACTTTTCCAGATTCATCTGTAATCAGACCATCCTGTTTTACACCATCTATATAGATAGATGCCCCGCTGCATTCTGAAAATGCGGTTCCATTTACATTACTTTGGCGTAAATGCAATTCTGCATGTTCATCCTGTGTAATCGTTTCCTCTGTTTCTGTAAAAAAAGCTAATCTATCCTGCTTTTTTCGTTGCTCAATATAAAAATTCAGGCTGTCCCCATCAACAACGCTCTGTGTGAGTGATTCCTGATAATTTTTACAATCATTATTTCGTGCATACCTGATGCCGGGGACTGAATTTCTGTCATACCCCCAGAGTTTATAAATTAAACCATCATAATTTCCAGTTTCATCTTCATGGAAATCATACCCAGCTTCTGCTCCACCTGGGTAATACAAGTCATGTGCTGCTTTCAAAGCATCGTCCATGGTATAAGAAGACTGACCAGTTAAGGTCACGGTGCGTCCTGCCATTGGATTTCCGTCTTTATCATTAAGAAATTTTCCATCTTTGCTGATACTGACAGTTACCTGTATTTCTTCTTTTGCAGTACCATCTTCGGACTGGTCTGTTCCATCACTGAAAAGTGCAGTACTTCCATCCGTGAATTCATCTTCATCTGTAAATTCACTTGCAAAAGATTCTTCCGTATCCAGATCAGCACTAGTGTCAGTTTCCTCTCTTACGTCAAACGAATCTTCTGTCGGAATCTCTTCCTCGATATCAATCTGGTCTTCCGAATCTGACGCTTCTTCTACATCGGTTTGATCACCTGATGAATCACTTTCTTCTGAAATATCCTGCTCATCTGTAAAATTTTCTTCAGATGAATATGGTGTATTATCCACCCATTCTCCCGCAAAGGCATTTACAGGAAGCTGTAATACAAGAAGAAAAACAAGCAGCCAGCCGGCTATCCTTTTCCACAATTTTATTTTTTTCATTTTGTCATTCCTTTAAAAAAAGCTCCTCTTCCTCACGGAAGAAGAGCTTTTCAACTTTTAATTATTTTACCTTGACAGTCACTTTAACGGATTTAGATCCGGATTTTACTGTTATTTTTACAGTACCTTTTTTCTTTCCGGTTACAACGCCCTTGGAAGAAACGGTTGCAATCTTTTTGTTGGAACTTGTATAAGTAACCTTCTGACGGGATGTGAATGGAGTTACGACTGGCTTCAGTGTCACTCTCTTTCCTTTCCGAACAGTTACATTTTTGGATACTGTGATTTTTGAGGTTTTTACTGCTGCTGTCTGAACTCTTACCTTAACGGTCTTCTTCAGTCCACTGGCAAGGGTAATCTGCAGTTTCGCAGTTCCACTCTTTTTGCCAGTGATCTTGCAGGTTCCGTTAGACTTGCCTCTTACTGTGAAGATCTTGCTATTGGAGGATTTCCAGGATTTTACAGAATCACCTTTTGCAAGTCCGGTAACTTTAAGTCTGGAAGTAGACTGTTTTACTTTTAAGGTTACAGTAGAGGCATTAAGAGTTGCTTTCGGTGCAAGCTTTTTGCCTATATTTCTGGTTTCACTCTTATTGCATGCAGAGCATTTTCTGGTCTGAACTTCTGGTTTAAATACTGTAGCTGCTGTTGTTCTTTTCCAGTTGCTCCACTTATGTCCTGTCGCTTTAATAGTTTCGGTCTTTGTTTCGTTGCATCTGCTGCAGGTATAAGTAAGAGTACCATCTGCTGTACAGGTTGCTTTCTTGGTTACTTTGGAAACAAAATCATGTCCAAGTGCCGGAATCTCCTGTACATCCTCTTTTGCATCACAGATTGTACAGTGTTTACTCTTTTCACCAGCTTCGGTGCAGGTAGCTTCCTTATCCACTACATAATCTTCTGACCATGTATGTCCGGTTGCGAGAAGTTTATTTTCATCAGTTGGATAAGAATAATGCTCACCGCATACTTCACAAACGCCTACTTCTTTCCAACCATCTTCTGTACAAGTTGCTGCTTTTGCTTCTACTGTGTCAGCCTTACAATGAACTACTGTTGTATTCGGAACTTTTGCTTTCGCAGAAATAGTATCCCATTTTTCTTGCGTGCCTGGATAACAAATACCTGTTAATTCTCCGCAAGCAAGAGAATTTATATATAGAGTAATATTTTCGTTTGAAAAAGAAACTTTTGTTAATCCAGAGTATCTAAATGCACCGGGATTTAGAGTTTCAACATTAGAAAAATCAAATGTTTTCAGAGATGCACACTTTTGAAAAGCAGATGCTCCAATTACTTTTACTCCGCCAACAGAACATGTTGACAATGTAACACAATTCATGAACGTCTGTTTTGGCAATGTTTCAATCGTTTTTTCACATTGAAATGATGTGAGACTACTACACTTTGCAAATGAAGCATCACTCCAATTTTTAATTCCCTTTACAGTTACATTTTTTAAATCTGTACAACTATTAAATGCATTTTCACCTATTTCGACTTGGTCTTTTTCAAATATAGCTTGCTCTATGCCAGTTTCTGCCATTCCTTGGCTCTTTATATCTTCTATTGCATTTAAATTTATTGCTTTAAGATTTGAATCTTTATAAAACGCAGATTCTCCAATCGTTGTAACTGTAGACGCAAGTTGTACTTCTTTAAGATTCGGCCAATCTCCCAATTTATTACTGAAATTATTATTTCCTATCTTAGTGATGCCCTCACCTATTACAACTTTTTCTATTTCTTTCGTTTTATCTTTTAACTCTAAAGTCCACTGTGCACTATAATTATTATCTGGTAAGGCTGCTGTTCCAGAACATTTAAAGTATAATGTCTTATCACTTTCATCATACTTAAAAGAAATACTGGATTCTTTCTCCAATGTCGTCCAGCCATCCTCAGATGTTTCACCATCACCTACTGCAACAACACTACCGCTTCCATCTCCAAAATCTTCCTCGATATCAGAAAATTGTGCAGTATCAAAATCATCAGTTGCTTCTGCTGTTGCAGCCACCTCATCAATATCATCTTCAATAAAATCAGTGTCCGCTGCTTCGTCATCAAAAGACTCCTCTTCTAATAAGTCTTCTGAGACTTCTTCTATAACTTGGGTTTCATCAGAAGAAGCCATTACTGGGCTGGATACCGAAAATGCCATTGAAAGGCTTAAGATAACTGCTAAATATTTTCTTTTCATCACTGATTATCCTCTGTTGCCGGAGTTCCCCAAGCAAACTCGGAATGATCATAACTTAATACCATAGAAAATTCATCACTGTCCTTTAAGCCAGCCGGAACTAATGTTTCTCCTAATGTAGTGTTTGGATATTTTGCAACATCATAATAAAGATTATTTCCTTCGTACCACATCCAAGAATCACCCTTCCAGATTGCACCAATGACATTATCTCCGTCTTTATTCACATTATGATTTGCACCATTATTTTCCCACAGAATATCGCCATATCCAACAGATGTTAAATAATTACCATTCCAAGTAGTGTCTAATCCCTCATATTGAGCTTTTTCAAGAGCTGCCTTATATGTCATACCAGAGGTTACCCCAGTTACTTTTACTACCGGATTTAAACCAAACGGATTCGGTGTTACAGTTCCCTCATAGGTATTTGTTGAACTGGTCTGTGTCCACTTTCTTACATAAACATTCATGGTTGCTGCTGATGCCATTACGCTGGAACTTAATGTCATTGCTGATGCTAATGCTACGGCTGCTAATTTTTTAAAAGTTTTTCTCATTGTTTGTTCTCCTTTTTCAAATACTCTTTTATCAGTTCTCCTTAGGACATCGGTTTCTGTCCTGTACAGATCACGAGTCTGGACCTGCCTTTCTCCTCCTCTTCCGTATTTGGAATATCCTGGTGTTTTGGGATGTGATGGTAACGTGCGGTTTTCCTTGTAAAAAAATAAGCCGCACCCTACGCATGGCACGACCCAGTCACAAAATACCCGTGCCGCCCTGAAACCGAGGGTTGATGCACAATATTGTAGGGATAGACCTGACTTGTAGCTTTTGCTCATCACAGTAGCGTTCCTGTGTCGGATTCTCACCGAACTTCCTATATATGAGTCTTTGACGAACCACTCATATATAAAATTCCTACAATATTACCTTTCTTATAGAATAACTTTTTTTCCATATTTTGTCAATCATTTTGTCTTGAAATAGCAGAAAACGTCATATATTTTTATAAACAAAATTCGAGAAAAATCGACATTTTTCTTCTCAATTTTAAAAGTAGTCGTAACTAACATTACTTTTCTTTCTTCCTTTTTCTGCAATCATATTTCCATCAAAGTACCATTTTACGCCATTCCTGCAATAAAAAAAGGCCTTTCCGGATAGACCATTATTGTTCCTGTCCATCCAGAAAGACCTGAAAAATAAAATGTTATGTTTTTTAGAAATTATCCATTAAATTTCTGCAAACTTTTAAATAAAATCATGGGTTTCGTTTTCCACAAACTCCCCATCTAAGAAAGCAAGATCATCCCCGGCTTCCTGTACTTCTGTTTCCTCGTCAGAATATCCTATCTGCCCATCTTTCTCTTCCTGCCTTTCACACCATATAACCAGACGTTTGGAGGCATCTGTTCCACAGGTAGAAAGCAGAAGCGTTGGAACTTCCTCCTGCGTTCCAAGTAAGAAAGCATCTCCATCTGCTGGTGTATACTCGCATTTTACGATCACAAAGATCCATACTCCTTCATCTGGAAGATACAGATAGAGGATATGGTGTTCTTTTAAGAATTCATCGTCAAGGAAATTTCGAAGTCCGCGGAACATGCTGCCATCTTTCATATTGTGTCCATAAATGATGTTCTTGTCATCAGAAAAATCGGCATTGTTATCGGAATCCAGGAAAATGGCCCCTGCCACATGTTCTGTCTTCTTAAAAGTATGTGTCAGGTAATAGGAGTCATCGTTTCCCTGGACTACCGGGTAATCAATGCTGGTATCCGGGATCCGGATCCATGCAACGATATCCGGATTGATCTTTTTTAATGCCCTAAAATCAACCACGGTCTGTTTCCCATCGCTTCCGTCTGTTCCTTCTGTGTGGTCATCCTCATCTGTTTCCTTGACGTATGTACGCAGGTCTTCATATTCCTGCACACCTTCCCGATACATAAAGTAAATGCCAAAACCGGTACATACGCAAAAACTGAGTACCATCAGGCAGACTGCCACGATCATGATTTCTTTAATGTGTCTCATACAAACCTCCGATTATTCTTCCTGGAAAAAGGGCTGCCCGTAAATCGAGCAGCCCTGAACCGTATTCCTTAATTTCCTTTTTTCTTCTTATACCAGATCACGCCGCCAATGCCGCAGGCAGAAAGGACTGCCAGAAGGATCGGAAGCCAGATGTTGGTGCTGTCCCCTGTTTTCGGGCTGTTTCCTGTCGGTGTGCTGCCGGAAGGGGATTTGGTATTTTTGATCTCTTTTACGATCTCGATCACCTTGGTTTTTCCGTCTTTGTATTCAAAGCGGATCTCTTCTTTTTTGCTGCTTAATTCATAACCATTTGGTGCTTTGGTCTCTACCAGGATATATTCCACGGTTTTCTCTACTTTTCCATTTTTATAAGTAGCAATCAGAATCTTGCCGCTTGTCGCTGTTCCGGTCTTATCCGTTACCAGTTTTTCTACGACTTTTCCGCTTTCCTTTTCACGCAGTTCAAATTCTGCTCCTGGAAGGGCTGCCTTACTGGTGGAATCGGTCTTTTTGATGACCAGTTTTCCATACGGATGTGCGTCCTTCATTTTGACTTTCTGGATTTTTCCAGTATCTTTTACCGTAAATTTCACATCTCCCGCAATGAGGTATCCATCCGGGGCCTGCTCTTCACGAAGGGTATATTCGCCTACCGGAAGTTTTTCGACCATATGCGGTTTATCTGTGGACGTCCAGCTGTCAACTTTCTTTCCATCTTTATCCAGGATGATCAGTTTTGCTCCCGGTACCTCACTGGAATCCGTAATGTCTTTCTTGCTGATTTCCACTTTGGTCACATCATCAAGCATCTGGTGTTTCTGTACTTCTTTTGTGTTTTCAACGGTAAATTCGATGCTTTCCGCGGTCACATAACCATCTGCCGGCTTTGTTTCTGTCATCTTGTATTTCTTTCCTACGATAAGACCCTTGATGATATGTGCTTCCTCTTTGGATACCCATTCATCCACCGTATTTCCATCCTCATCTGTTACCTTTAAGGATGCTCCCGGAAGTTCTTTTTTGTCCGTCAGGTCTGCTTTGGAAAGTTCTACCGTAGTCTGTTCATCTTCAAAGGTGAACGCATACTCTGCAACACTGGTTCCACTGCCCTGGTACTCAAAAGTGAATTCCTGCGGTTCCTGGTCTGTTACATAGCCATCCGGGGCGGCAAGTTCCTTAATGTAGTACCTGCTGTCAACCGGGAGATCTGCAACAAACTGGATCTTTCCCTCCTCATCTGTGGTCTTCAGTTCGATCAGGGTGTCTTTCGCAAGGAGTACTTTTCCTTTTGAAGATACGATGTCGTCTGCTGCATAGAGGCCAAAGATTGCCCCGGAAAGTACTTTGTCACTGTCCTTTTCTTTTTTCAGGACTTCCACCTGTACCCTCTGGCGCGCATTCTGCCAGTCGGCACTATAAGTAACCAGAGGTGTATCCTGGTCACGGTATGTAAGATCCACATATCTTGGTTCATTATCCAGAACGTAGCCATGTGAGGTCTCTTTTTCCACGATGTAATAGCGTCCAAGCGGGAGGTTATCCATCTGGGCGATGCCATTTCCATCTGTTGTAATGGAGCCGACCAGTTCATCTGCCGCATAATAATCTGCACTTACCCCGTCTGCTGCACGGATGGCTTCTGCCGCGTAAACATTGAAGGTTACATCAGTCAGGTTTCCAGTCACATAGTTGAACAGGTGCTCGATCATGCCTTTTGCATTGTCAAGAAGGGATACGCTGTCTAAGAATTCCCCTTTCTTGTTTACCAGAAGTCTTGCTACCGGGACTTCATCTTCCATTTTGACTTTCTGTACTTCTGCAGTATCAGAGATCGTAAACTCTACGTCTGTTGCACGTAAGTAGCCATATGGTGCAAGCTCTTCACGCAGAATGTAAGTTTTTCCAACCTGAAGTCGCTTGATCACATGTGGGGAATCCTTTACGGATGTCCAGAAATCGATCACGTTGCCGTCCTTATCCAGTACACTCATGGAAGCCCCGTCAAGTTCTGTTCCGGTCGTGATATCTGCTTTTGTTACTTCTACCGTTGTCGGCCGGTTTTTCTTCACGGATTTTAATTTGATCGTTTTTACGTCCTGGCCCTGGTATGTGGCATCAAATTCCAGGATCTCATCGGAAGATACATAACCCGCCGGTGCCTGCAGCTCTTTCACATAATATCTGCCAAGCGGAAGATCCAGCGAAAACGCTGCCTTACCTTTTTCGTTGCTTGTGATCTCCTGAAGCAGTGTATCTGCTTTTACGACCACCTTGTCGCCGGAAGAAATTGCTTCTTTATTATATAATCCAAAGGTTGCACCTTTTAAAGCCTTTCCGGTCTCGGCATCCTGTTTTTCCACACTCAGCTCTACTTTCTGGCGTTCATTGGAAAATTCCAGTTTTTCTTCGATCTCCGGTGTGTTCTGATCCTTATAGATAAAAGATACTTCCTGACTGTCTGGATTTAAGACAAATCCGGCCGGTGCTTTTGTTTCTTTCACACGGTATTTTCCAAGCGGAAGGTCTTTGATAACAGCTTCCCCATTTTTATCGGTGGTCACTGTTTTTACCAGGGTATCCTTTGCATAGATCACGTGACGGTTTCCCTGCTCGTCCACCTGATGATCCGGTGTGAAAATATCTTCTGCTGCGTAGATTTCAAATTCTGCCTCTTCCAGGGAAGTTTCTTCGTATACAAAATCCTTTTTAAAGGATTTTAAGGTTTCACCGGATTTATGGATCACAAGTTTTCCCTTGACCGGATGGTTTTCATAGGTCACGGTAATGATGGCATCCCCGCTGACAGAATCCATCTGATAAGCTGTATTCTTGTCAACTTTGATCTCCACATACTGGGTATTCTGGGTGTAGCCATCCGGTGCGCTCACTTCCTCGATCCTGTAATTTCCGCATTTTAAGGATTCCGGAAGGATCAGGTAACCATTTTCGTCCGTAAAATAGGATTTATGGACAACCGTATTTGGATAGGTCGTTACCTGTTCCACATACTTTTTCGCATCCAGGTCGTACACTTTGAATTCTGTATTGGCAAGGAGGACCGGCTGTTTGGTCTCATCATCCTGTTTCACGATCTTAAGCTTTGCTTTGAACTCATCGTCCAAAAGGACTCTCCATACCTGCGGTGTGCTGCTGTTCTCGGTTACGGTTACGATAAAATCATCTACCGGCATAAAATTATGCGGTGTTGTAGTCTCACGGACAATGTAGTGTCCATAAGGGATCGGGATGCTGCACGCATAGCCGCGTTCATCGGTAAACATTTCTGTTTTTCCGTCTTCCGTAAGAACGATCGGGGTCGCATTTGTAAAGTCATAGCTTCCATCGTCTTTTACAGTCAGGCTGCTGATCAGATAAGCAGAGAATCCGGCACCTTTTAAAAGATCCGCATCGGTCTTATCATTATCCGCTGCTTTGATCAACTGGAATGGCTGTTTGATCACGTCTTCTTTGGAAACGGTATTTCGTTTTACCGTCTCTACCTGGTCTCCTTCGTAGTTACAGTTTACATCATGCTCCTCTTCGTCCAGAAGATAACCTACTGGAGGCGTGATCTCCTTCAAATAGTACTTTCCAAGATACAGGTTGCTTACGCTTGCTTTTCCCTCTTTATCGGTCGTCAGGGTAGCTACCTGCTCGTCCTTTTTATAAAGGACTCCGCTCCTGCCATCCGGATGGTTAATGTCTTCCCTTGCATAGAGCCCGTAAATGGCTCCTTCAAATACGGCATCTCCCTGTGCGCTGTTTCCTGTCTCGCTGTCTTCTTTTACCAGGTCGATCGTTGCATTTACACGCTTATTTGTAAAGGTATGGCTAAAGTTTACCTTTTCTTCCTTATCATTGGTAAACTTAAAAGTGAAGGTGTAAGTATCCTCACTGTTTCTAAGGTAAAGTTCCGGTGCCTGGATCTCCCGGATGCTGTAGCTGTAATTAATCGGAAGTTCCGCTTTATAAGAAGCTTTTCCATCGGCTCCGGTCGTTGCTTTTTCAATCAGTGTTCCTTTGGGAACAACGGTCTTACCATCAACTTTGATATCTTCTGCTGCATACAGCCCGTAAATACCTCCGGAAAGCGGATTTTTGGTCTCTTCGTCCTGTTTTTCCACACGGACTGCTGCCTTCTGGCGTTCATTTAAAAATGTTGCACTGCCAGTCTGCACTTCTACGGTCTGGCCTGCATACGCAAGCTCAACAGTCTTGGACTCTCCTTTGCATACATAATTATCCGGAGCCTTCGTCTCGGTTACAGTGTAGGTGCCAAGATAGAGATTCTTTAACGTAACGCTTCCGTCATCTCCGGTAACCAGATTATCCTTGACAAGCGCACCTTTTTTATAGATGAGGGTGCCATCTGCCGCCTTGATATCTGCACCTGCATAAACACTGTAAACGGCTCCTTTCAATTTCCGTTTTTCGTAGGTAAATGTCACACCATTTTCCGTGACGGTCGCTCCGGTAAGCACTTCTCCTTCTTTATAAATGGTGAGTGCACCTTTTTGCTCTTTATCCGTTAAGTTCTTGGAAGCGGTCTGCCCTACGACCAGCTTTACCCCATAGGCTTTCGTATCCAGCACATATCCGGACGGGCCTGAGATCTCACGAAGGTAAACGGTATCCTGTGTTTTGGTGATCTTTACTTCGGATACCCCTTTTGCATTTGTTGCCGGCATTTTTTTGATAAGTTTCGTGCAGGCTTCATCTGCATAGATGCCGTAAACGGCACCTGCAAGGAGCGCGTTGCTTCCCTTATCTTTTTTGATGATCTTGACCGTTGCTTCATCCGGCCAGTCTACCTCCAGGTTCAGCTCCAGTGTATCGGTATAATATCCAAAGCCGATATCCTGGCTGTTCGCCAGCTTTAAGAGCATGGCATGGAAATTAAGCGGATAGTTGGATGTGATCGCATATTTTCCTTTCAGGCTTCCAATATTCTGGGTGGTTGCTTCCAGATGGAATTTTTCACCGCCCTTTACGCTCACATTTCCGGTCCCGGTTTTCCCTGTCGTCTCATTTACAAGGGAGACCCCTTTTTCCAGATGGACCGTGATCACAAAAGCTGCATTTGCCTTCCATGTAAATGTCGGGCTCTGGTTTCCATTTGCAGAAGCACTGAGCCCTGGTGTCAGTTCCATGGTCGTTGGATCCGGCATCTTTGCAAGGGCTGCCTTGATCTCTTTTAACATGTTTTTGGCAGTTGTCGAAAGGGAGCCGCCAAATCCGGATTCCCCGTCATATAAATAATCGACCAGATAATGCTGCATTGCACGGGTCTCGGAGGAACAGCCGTATTTTTCCATGATGGATTTGATATTATAGCCGTTGAATGTGCCGCCCCATCCGGGACCGCCATATCCGTAAAACATGGCCTTCCTTAAATAACGGTCATCGCCGCCTTCATCCAGTTCGACCATATTTTTATAAGTCGTTCCACTTGGCGGGGACTGTTTACTGTGCTGCATGCAGTATGCATAGACGGTATAAGTCTTTCCGCCTGCTTTATAACGGATATACTTATAGGAATCATTTCCGCCCTGTCCCATAACAGAATCAAAAGGATGCAGTTTTCCATCTGAATAATAGTAATAGGTATTAGCTTCAATGTCTGTTGAATCATCCCACAAGTCTCCATCGGAAGCTGCCATGGTACTAATACCGCCCTCAGCCTGGTCATATAGCACACTTAATGCAACATCATCTTCCGGCATCTCAAAGCTGAAGGAATTTGTTCCCTCATCGTAGCTTACTTCTGCATACAGAAGATCTTCGGTATTCTCTGTCTGGTTTGCTTCGACAAGACTTGTTCCCACTGCGATCAGGCTTCCCTGCGGGATATCACCGGAAAAGTTGACCGTCTCCCCCGTCTGGTAACGTCCGTCCTCGTGGTCCAGTTCAATATTGAATTCATTTCCCTGTACGATGTCAACCTGATGGCTTCCATCCTCTGTTTCCTCATCGGAAAATCCTTCTGCTTCCTCTTCTTCTGGCTCCTCCGTTTCTTCCGGCTCTTCCAGAGTTTCCGGGGCATCTTCCGGGCTTATGGTCGGGAGGACGGGGTCTGCCTCCGGTTCGTCATCGCCGCTTTCCTGTTCCTGGCCGCCATTGGATCCGTCTGTTTCTGCTTCCCTTGGTGTCACCGTAATGTTTCGGGCAACCAGATAGGCTTCCCCGGATACGGGCGTAACAAGATATACGCATTTATAGGTTCCCGCATGGTTATAATCAAATACAGTCCCGTCTTCCATTGCTGCTTTTTTCAGTTCCACATGGTCTCCGTCAGAGAGTTTCAGTCCTGTAAAATCATTCTGGATATCAAAGGCTTCCCCTTCGGTAACCATAAGCGCAAGTTCCGGATCAGCAACGGTTTCCTCGATCAGTTCCTCCTCGCTTTTCTCCGTCTGCGTTTCTGTCTGTACCTCGATCTGCGTCTCGCTCTGTGCGGAAACGCCTCCCACCTCAGCGGCGGATACTGCAGAAGCTCCCGTCTGCAAGAGCGTAGTGCAGCACAGAGCAAAAGCCATCGCACCCGCCATCCATCTTTTCTTCCAGTTTTTTTCCAAGTGCACGTTCTCCTTTCATGATCGCTTTTTTCCCTGCAGTTTTCTTTTGGTCCGTCTCTTATCTGCATCGCTTTCTCCTTTCTTCCGGCTTTTTCAGCCAGATAAAAAGGAAACTGAAAAAAATTCCAGTTTCCCTTTTATCTGACCAAACATTTCATGCCGTCTTCCTGTGTCCTTTTTCCTCTTTTCGAAGGATCCAGTCATCCACGCCTTTGTAGTGTTCCATCCAGGTATCGGATGCATCGGTATCCCAGGTGACTCTTTTGCAGGATACGTTCAGTTCCTCACAGATCTCATATAGTTTTATACAGCCTTTTCGGATCATGTCCCGCTTTCTGCGTTTTTTGGGGCATTCTCCATGATACAGATAAATTTCATGTTCACATTGCCGGCACGCACTTTTTTCATCGTGCTTACAGGACAATTCCATCATTTTATCCATGTCGTAACATTCGTAAACTCTTTTTAACCCCTGCTCTTTCAGTTTTCGCAAGACAGTTTCCAGTCCTTTATGATTGGAAACTCCAGGGACTCCGATATAAGGATTTCCTGTACACATCCATGCGATCTCTGCCTTTAAGATCCCTTCCGTTACGTAAACCGTGCCATCCTTTGTTTTCCCAAACATTCCTGCCGGGCTGCCGCTTGATGTGCCTTTTTCTAAGCCGCTGCTGGTAAACCAGAGGTACTTCCGTTCTTTTAAAGGAACATCCAGCCGGATCTGGAATCCTATGATCCGTTCCTTCCCATCCCGGACCGGGCAAAGATACCCGTTATTCTTCCTATAAAAAGCAGCTTCCCAGTCACCATCCCGGTTGATGAAAAATCCAGGAACCCCATCCAGGCGAAATCCCTTTTTTAAGAGCTTTCTGGCAATGGTCACGGAATTCTCCTCATCCGTACTTAAAAAACCTCGTTCTTCCATCTGTCTGACCTCATTTAACGTCAGCCCACGCAGGAGAAGGTTCCTCCGGTGTGTTTCCTTAAGCTTAAGAAAAGTGAGCATTTCCTTATATACATGGTCCCGGTAATCCCATTCCTCTTCCGTAAGGGAAATGCGTTTCTTTTTAGGAACGATAGAAGCGAACCCATTTCGTGTCGTGGACTGCTGCCTTTTATCCGTTCCAGAAAAAGAAAGTGCCTGCTTTATCTCCCGGTAGGCTTCTTTATACCGGTTTCTCCCGTAAATGCCGAATAGTTCCGCATACAGTGTCAGCATGTTTCCGGATGCTCCGCAATGATAGCAATGGTAAACATTTTTCAGTTCTCCATTTTTGCGGATGCAAAAACTGCATTTTCCTCTTAAATCCCCGCAAAAAGGACATTCCACCGGAAATTCGTCCTGGTAAGAATCACTCAGTCTTCGGATTGACAAAAGATCTGCTACTTCTGCGATCGTAAACGATTCTCTGGCATACATGCCTTCCTCCTTTTCATAAAAGATGGCCCCGTTCCCGGAGCCACCTCAAACTATTTCTCTGTTTTCAGGCTGCTTTTTGCATTTCCTTTTCATGATCCAAAAGAATCTTTGCAGCTTTCTGTATTTCCTGATTCTGGCCTTTGTAACGCTGTACCAGCCATTTGATCGTCTGGTAACCTCTGGCATCCTGCATCATTTCCCCAAGAGGGGTCCCGGCATAGACACCAAAATTGCAGATAACCTTTTCTGCCCATTTCACTTCATCCTCTGCATCCTCTTCGTGAGCCATATCCTCCAACACTTCCTCAGCAGTCTCTTCTGGTGTTTCTTCCTCTTCTTCTGCATCAAAAGAAATCTCATCATCTTCATCAAATGGAACTTCATCCGTTTCTTCTACTGCACGGAAACCGTCTGCATCCGTCTCGGCAGTAATTTCCTCATCTACGGAGATTTCCTCGGTCTGAACCGGATCTTCC
>OLOV01002041.1_pt1 | contig 14364 bp, 9 predicted proteins | sample 1672931 | NCBI WGS metagenome assembly OLOV01 (sample SAMEA3136738, study PRJEB25190) | human gut metagenome | biome: human gut; feature: human-associated habitat; material: faeces | place: Austria | collected 2013
AAAAGCGCCCCAACGGTGCGGGCAGCCACCCTGCTGCATCACTTTGCCGCTTTCAATGCACCCCTCCACAAAGCAGGAACCGGTGATCGTCGGGCACGCATAAGCATGGCAGGACACGACTTTATCAAACATTTTTACAAACATGCGGACAAAGTATTCCTGTTGGATCACATAAGCGGCCTGCAGTTCTTTCACCGAGATAAAGTCCCTGGCATCGCCGGTATGCGGTCCTACCTGCTTTCCGGTAACCGGATCTTTTCCGTCATTCAATGCCAGCTCGAAAACTTTTAGCGCGTTGAAAAAACCGGTATTAGACTGATAATCGGATTTTCCTGCCACGATTGCCTCGGTGCAGCCGACAAGCGCATAGTCTCTTGCTTCCTCTAACGTAAAGCCAAGCTCCTGCAGACTGAGAATGTTCGCGCCGTCATTGAAGAACGCCGGATGGCTGTCGCCGTTCAGGGCGATCTTCATTGCAAGGCGGAATGTTTCCTCATCCACCTTTTCGTGGTAGCGGAACGAAATGCAAGGCTCCTTGGTCTGCAGATTATCCATGCCTCTGAGAATCAGTCTGGTCAGTTCGTTGCAGGCGTCGCTGCCGTCCGGTTTCATGCCGCCGAGGACAATATGCATGTATAAGGCACAGCCCGGGTAAGCTTCCGCTTCTCCGGCACTTCTCAGATACCACATTTCTTCAAAGCGGATCTTGAACTCGTGGATCAGATCAGACAGGAATTCTTCGGTCTGTCCCTCCGCAAGTGCTTTTTGATAGAACGGATACAGGTACTGGTCCAAACGACCGATCGGATGATGGTAACCGTTATTTTCGATCATGATCGTGCAGTGTGTCAGAAGAATCAGCTGCAGGACCTGTTGGAATGTCTGCGCCGGATATTCCGGAACGATACGGCAGTCTGCTGCCATAGTCAGAAGCTCTGCTTTACGTTTTTCATCCGTGCACTCTGCTGCCATCTTTTCGGCAAGATCTGCATACCGGTGTGCAAAGGTAATGACCGCCTCCATCGCAATGATCATGGCCTGCCAGGTATACTTTTGGTTCATCTTTTCGATGGTCATTTCTTCCTTTTCGAGATCGGCTAATTTCTGCTTGCATTCGTCAACATAAAAGCGGTACCCACGCTTTACGATCTCCGGATAATCCGGATTCATGGCCATGGTCGACTGCTTGGCAACGCCTTTGGTCATAACGCCGACTTCGATCGCTTCCAGTTCCTCCTCGGTGTATTGCGTCGCGGTCAAATCCTCAAAGGTACGGCCTCTCCATTCTTCCAACATGACTGCCAGTTCTTGCTTTTCTTCCGGCGAAACGAACTGGAACGTATCGAACTTACGAGTGTCGAGAATATCCCATTCGTCTCGGAGCCATCCGGACATTTCCGGGAAAATATTTACAGCTCTTAATCGCGAAGTCGTATGACCGGCCATCAGCCAGTCGTCATCTATAAAAATTTTCTTATTTTCTAATACATATTCCAAGAGATGTGCTCTGCTGAGCAGCATCGGCTCAAAAGACGGTTTTTTGCTGAATTCCGTCACCAGTCTTGCGCGGTCCAAGCACACGGTCGGCGTCGTGTCGCGCGCCTTGTCTACTAACCTAGAAATCCTCTCTGATAACATTTTTTCCTCCTGCCTAAAAAATATTAATTCTGATTTTCTTCTGAAACAAAAGGGGCATTTGCCGCCCCATTTTTTTGATCCGGCTGCTGCGCCTCCAACTCTCTGTGCACAGCAACCGATTCCATGATTCTTTTTTCAAAATGTAGGCTGTCTGTTAGGAAGCCTTTTTGCTCTGCTTATCTGCCTTGATCGTTTTGTACAAGCCGAGACAGAATCCGCCAACGTAGAAGCCATAATTCAGGATTGCCATAATAATTGCATCAACTGTCATAATCTTTCCTCCTTATTTCGCGTCATCATAATGTTCAGGCGGAATTTCAGGGAATGTTTCGCCGTTGAAATACTTATTCTTAATTCTGTCTGCAACCTTGTCGTTGAGCAGAATAGTAACCAGAATGATCAGACCGCCCTGCACGACCAACGCGCCTACTGTGCCGTTTCCAAGCGGATTGAATGCGCCTGCCGGGTCTGCGATAAAGGACTGATATACCCATCCAAGCAGTACAAACAGCGTCAGCAGAGGCGCAATAATGGTGATCGTCAGTTCAAACCAGCGACCGATCGGGAATTCATCATACGGCGTATTGAGGAATCTTTCTCTGAATTTCTTTGCGCCGAATTTGCGTACTGCGTAGCAGACGAACAATGCACCGAATACCAGCAGCGTGCCGGATACCCAGTCTAACCTGCCCATAATATCCATGCTGTATGCGGATGGAAGACCAACGATGCAGGTAACAATGAACGTCCACCAGATTGCTTTTTTCTTGGAAATACCCAGTTCTTGAATTGCCAGAGAAACAACTGCGACATGTCCGAAATTGGATGTCAGAACTGCCATGAACAACGCCAAGAAGAAGCAGATGCCGAGGATATGTCCGCCGCTCATCGTCGCGAATAAGTTCGGAAGCGCAATGAAGCATAAGCCGTTGCTGCCGGACTGCATGATCTCCATGGATGTTTCAGAACCCATGGTCGCAAACAGAGCCCCACAGATCGCGGTGGATGCCAGCAGCGCTGCCATTGTATCGGATAAGCCTTGGGTGACGGTCGTTAACGTGATATCGGAATTCGCTTTTGTATAAACTGCGTAAGAGATGATCAGTCCGAATCCCGGTCCCATAGACCATGCAGTTTGCGCTAATGCCTCCAGCCACGTATTGGCTTTCAGTAAGTATGATGCATCAATATGGAACATATACTGTAAGCCCTCTGTTGCTCCCGGCAGCGTGATTGCTCTGACAACAATAATCAGCATGCTGATAAATAAAACCGGTATCATGAATTTCATGCACTTTTCAATACCGCCTGAAATACCTTTGGAGGTTACAAAGCAGCAGAAGAATAAGATCAGGAAGAAAAATGCGGTTGTGAGCGGATCTTTCTCCGCAGTTGCGTTGAATAATGCCACGGTGTCTGCGCCGGAAAAGACGTTGGTAACTGCGTAAATCAAGTATCTAAGTACCCAGGCACAAACGGTTGTAAAGGTTGCCATGATCATGATAACGATCACGGTCATGAACATACCCATCCAAGTATTCTTTTTGCCTACGAAGTCTTTAAAAGCTCCCGGCAGGCCATGTCTTGTCGATCTGCCGATTGCGTGTTCTGCCCACATAATCGGAATTGCGAAACAGAAGAAGATTACCGCATAAGCGATCAAGAATGCGCCGCCTCCGTTAAGTGTTAAAACGCGTGGAAATCTCCAGAAGTTTCCGGCGCCGATTGCTGCCCCGATCAGTGTCAGCAACAGTCCTATTCGACTGCTAAAGCCCTGTCCCTTTTTTTCATTTGTGTCCATTCGTAAAATGCTCCTTTCATATTGAATAAAAGAAATGTCGATACGTTTCACTCTTTCCTGCATACTTTCCGAGCAAATGCTCACATCATATGCATCATTTGCGCAAATTACTTTATTGCATAGACAGCTACTCCCATGCTTGTGAACGTCAATAATAAACTTTTGCAATTTATGTGCCAAGATATTTTCTCATAAATCAGCAAAATATTGTCAATCATGCTGTAACATTCCATATAAAGTCTCATATTTTATTATCTTTTTATGATCTTACACTATCAAATAAATATATCCCGTGTATTTTTTTATACAATTCACCGCAGGGGTTTTTTTGTAACCATGCAAGCTAGAATATTATCTCCCACAAAACAGTGATTTTTCTTACATTAAAATTTTTTGTGTATTTTTTTTTACATATTGTCTTTGATATGTATATTATTTTATACATTTTAGATTTTTTCTTTACATCCTATGAATATTTTTAATCAGCACGCCCATGTCTTCATCCTTTACTGATCATCTGGTGCAGAGGCAGATAATATACTTTTCATACAATTCCAAAGAAAGCATTGATATTCAGCAAGCGACATAAATATAAAAGCAAAACTCCTTCACTCTTTTTTTAACACCGTATCATTTTACTCCTATTATAGATTGCTTTCATTATTTTCCTGTGATAAGCGCATGCAAATATGTCTTTATTTTAGCGTCTCTTACGCTAAAAGTCAATTTGATCAGTTTTTTGTCTTTAACTTGTCATGTTTTAGTGGATACTCCGCTAACTCGCAAGGAATCTATCTCATCGTGATGGAATTTTTGGAATATACCCTAATTTCTGGTTAATTCTAGTAATTTTATTTTTGTGAAGATATACAATATCTACAGAAGAATCCGAGACTTGCGGGAAGATAAAGACTTGACTCAGCGTGAAATGTATGAAATTCTCCAGTGTTTACAACGTGTTTACAGCAACTATGAACGTTGAGATTTGGATATTCCCATCGATATCTTAATCAAACTCGCGCGTTTTCATCATGTTTCTACAGACTATTTGCTCGGAATCACCAATCGGAAAGAACCCTGCCTGTAAAAAACATCCTTTTTGCAGGCTTCTTAAAGCCTTTATCCAAAGGGGAATCTTTCTGTTGTCTGTTCTTTCTGTGAAGAACTGAAAAGTGCCTACAAACTATCTTTCCTCTTCTGTATCGACGTGTAATCGTATGGTCGTGTCCTACCTTACGGTCGCGAATGACAACGGTTTTGCCTTCGTGTCGCTGCGTCCGGACTTTACCGGTTTGATTCTACTAAAACTACAATAAAAATCGCAAGGAATCATTTGCTTTTTTAGATAAGAATTTCTCGACATATTTTTACAACAGGCGCAACGCAAAACCTCCCTTCTCCGCACCCTCGGCCGTCTTCCCGCATAAACTGACAGTAAGGGGGTATCCGATATGCAGCTTCATCGTGTGAATTCCTTTTACGACCGTCAGATTGACCACGCTTTGCGGGGCGCGCGGGTTTTGTGTCTTTCGGACTATCCGCGCCTGGTGCTTTTTAGCGATGTGCATCGCGGAAACGGCAGTTGGAGCGACAGTTTCCTGAACAACAAGCCACTCTATGAAGCGGCTCTCCATTACTATGACGCGCGAGACTTTGCCTGTGTAGAACTCGGGGACGGCGATGAACTATGGGAAAACCGCAATATCACAGATATTTCCGAAATCCACAGTGACGTATTCTCCAAGCTGGCGGATTTCGCCGCAAAGGAGCGTCTCTTCCTGCTTTGGGGCAATCACGACCGCGTCAAAAGCAGCGTGAAATTCCGCGCGGCGGCCGGTACTTCCTATAGTTTCCTGCCGCGTGCCGCGGAAAGCTTGATTCTCGAAGACCCGACCGGCGGGCGTCGCGTACATCTGCTGCACGGGCATCAGGTTGACCCGTGGAACAATCAGCTTTGGAAACTTACCCGCTGGCTGGTGCGCTATCTTTGGAAACCGTTGGAGCTGGCAGGTTTCAAAGACCCTACCAGTGCCGCCAAAAACTACAAGAGGCGCGAGGCAGTCGGTGTCAGGCTCGAAAACTGGGCCCGCGCGCGTCACACCTATCTCGCCGCGGGGCACACACATCGCCCCTCCCTCACGTTTTCTGAAAAGGAAGGCTGGGGGTATTTCAACACCGGTTCCTGTGTGCATCCGAATACCATCACCTGCATGGAACTGATTTACGGCCAGCTCAGCCTCGTGAAGTGGACACTATGCGCTGACGAAAACAGTTATCTCAAAGTTTGCCGTCACCTTGTCGCCGGCCCCAAAAGCCTCTTCTGACCGCAAATGCGCGTAAAATTTCTGCCCAAAAAGCATGCGCGAACTATCTTGACATTTAGCCGCAGCGCGGTATAATAAGAATATCGCAATTTGAGAATCATTCTCATTTTAATGCGTCAAAACCGCAGAAAGGCAGCCATCATGACTTATCAGACCGAACAGCGCAGCCAGCTGATCGCTTTTCTCAAAAAACATAAGGACCGCGCCTACACCATCGACGCGATCGTATCCGGCATGCAGGCCGACCCCGCAATCAAACATCCGCCCGGCAAGAGTACGCTCTACCGTCTGATGCCAAAGCTGATGGAGGAAAACCTCGTCACCTGTTTCGCGCAAAGCGGCGGCGGTAAAACCTCTTATCAAATCATTGACGGCATGCCCTGTCACTGCCATATACACCTCAAATGCACCGATTGCGGCAAGCTGCTGCATATGAGCGATGAAGCCTCTGACCGACTGCTCAGCCAGGTTCGCGCGATTTCCGGCTTTGACCTCGACATGGACCGCACGCTGCTGTTCGGCCTCTGCGAGGCATGCAAAAAGAAAGGAACGTCAGCATAATATGTTTTCATTTATTTCAAATCACGCGGGCAAGCACGCGCGTCGCGTTTTTTTTGCATTTGCGCGGCACATTCTTTTGCCGGCAGCGGGGCTGTTTTTACTGACACTGTGTGTGGCCTGCGCGGCCTCCGGCCCTGGCGAAAATGGCGCAGCTTCCGCGGCCGCGCAGAAGGACAGGAACACGCTCACAGTCCTCTGCGTTGATTTTCCGGAGTATGACTGGACCCGCTCGATCATCGGCGCCGCGAACAGCAGCCAGCCGGCCAGCGCTTCACAGGACAAAAACGCCAAAAAAATCGTCGTGCAGCTCTTAAACACCGCGGGTGCCGATATGCACAGCTACCAGCCGACGATCGCCGATATGGTCAAAATCGCGAACTGTGACTTGCTGATCTACAACGGCGGCGCTTCTCAGTTTTGGGTCGAAGACGCCCTAAAAGCCTATCCGAATCCGGACAGGCAGGTACTTTCCTTGATGCGCCTCTTTGAATCAGAACCCGATCGTTTCCCGACTTACGTCCAGGATGAGGACGAGCATGAGCACGAAGAACACGCGCATAGCCATGGAGAACACGACCACGAGGACGAAACGGACGAGCACCTCTGGCTCTCTCTCAAGATGAGCAGGGAATTCTGCCGCGCGACCGCTTCGCAACTTGCGGCGCTGAACCCAACTGCCGCTGCGGCCTATCAAACAAGCGCCGCGGCCTATATACAAAAGCTTGATGCCCTGGATGGCAAAATCACGAAATTAGTCCGGCAATCTACATGCAAAACACTGATCTTTGCAGATCGCTACCCCTTCAAATACTTTTGTGACGATTACGGTCTCGCGCACGAGGCAGCCTTTCCGGGATGCTCCGCCGAAACGGAAGCAAGCTTCGAAACTATCATTTCGCTCGCAGATGACCTCAAGGCTCTGCCAAAGAGCCGGCTTGTCACATTGGACGGCGGCTCCGCCGCGCTCGCCGAAACCATCACCCGCGCCGCGGAGCTACCCGAAACACAGATTGTGACGCTGTATTCCATGCAATCTCTGCCGCAAACCGTCCGTGCGCTGCGCGAGAGCGGCAAAATACAAAACGAGCGCGAAGTCACCTATCTCTATCTCATGGAACAGAACTATGAATCACTCGCGCGCCTGCTAAGCTAGCAATATGTCACGAGAAATGTGCGCATAACGCGCACGACATTCGCGATACGCCACGAGAAATGTGCGCAGACAGACAAATAGACGCGTGCAGGCGGCAGGCTGCCGCTGCAGACAAAGAAAGGACAAACTAACTATGACAGATCCTACCCAGAACATAAGCCGGCATACGCAGACCGAACCGCAGCTTTCCGCAAGCGGTCTCACCCTCGGCTATGAAGGACACGCGGTTGCCGAAAATATCAACTTTCAAGTCAACCGTGGCGACTACCTCTGCATCATCGGTGAAAACGGCTCCGGCAAATCGACATTGATCAAGACGCTGCTCGGTCTGACCCCGCCGCTCGCGGGCAAAATCACCTTCGGCGACGGACTCTCCGCGCGTCAGATCGGTTATCTGCCGCAGCAGACCGATTTTCAAAAGGATTTTCCGGCCTCCTGCGAGGAAATCGCACTCAGCGGCTTTCTCGCCGCGAATGGACTGCGTCCCTTTTACAGCAAAGCCCAAAAACAGCGTGTGGAACAGCTTTTCGCGGAACTCGGCATCCCGCAGCTCATCAAACGCTGCTATCGCGATCTTTCCGGCGGTCAGCAGCAACGTGTCCTGCTGGCGAGAGCCCTCTGTGCCGCGCAAAAAATGCTGCTGCTCGATGAGCCTGTCTCCGGACTGGACCCCGCAGCCATGCAAGAGATGTATCAGATCATCGCGGACCTCAATCGCGAAAAGCATATGACCATCCTCATGGTCTCCCACGACATAGAAGCTTCTGTCAAATACGCCTCCCACATCCTGCATATGGGCGGCGGTCTGCAATTCTTCGGCAGCAAAACGGACTATGTCAAAACGCCGCTGCGCGCCTCGTTTCGTGACCGCGGTGAGCTTTCCAAATTTGTTGATGAAGCAGTATGCAGCCGCGCCGAACGCGGTGGTGCCGCAGCAAGGAGGTATTATAAATAATGAACGTATTCCAAATGATTGCCGTATATTTCAGCTATTCCTTCGTCCGCTATGCCTTCATTGCCGGTGTGTTGACCGCGCTTTGCGCCTCGGTGCTGGGCGTGACCCTCGTACTCAAGCGCTACTCGTTTATCGGCGATGGGCTTTCTCATGTCGCCTTCGGTGCCATGGCCATTGCCGCGGTGCTTTCCGTCACCAATGAAATGATCATCGTCATGCCGCTTACCGTACTCTGCGCTGTTCTGCTTCTGGCAGGGGGCAGCCACGCAAAAATAAAAGGAGATGCCGCGCTTGCCATGCTCTCCGTCGGGGCCATGGCCATCGGCTATCTCCTGCTCAACTGTTTCAGCACCTCCGCGAATATCTCCGGCGATGTCTGCAGCACCCTGTTCGGCTCTACCTCAATTCTGACCCTGACCGCGGGTGATGTCGCGCTCTGCGTCATCATGTCCGCTCTGGTGATGCTGCTGTTTCTGCTCTTTTACAACAAAATCTTCGCCATTACCTTTGACGAAGATTTTTCTAAAGCCATCGGTATCCAAACCGGGCTGTATAATCTTTTCATCGCGATCGTCACCGCCGTCATCATCGTGTTGGCGATGAATCTGGTCGGCGCGCTGCTGACCTCAGCCTTGATGATTTTTCCTGCGCTTTCCGCCATGCGCGTCTATCGCGCCTTTCGGCAGGTCATCCTCTGCGCGGCCGTCATCGCGGTTGTCACCTCGGCGCTCGGCATCTTGATCTCCATCATGTGCTCCACCCCGGTCGGCGCTACCATCGTGTCCGCGGACGCGCTTACTTTTGGCTGTTTTTGTCTAGCCGGACGAGTCTCTGCAAAACTTCCTCCTGCGTAATGCCCAACGCGTAGGAAAGCTCCGCGAAAATCATTTTTTCGGCATCGCGCATAAAGCGTTCATCCGCCGCGTGCAGCTTCTTGCCGCGCGCGAGCTGCTCGATCTGGTGCAGATACAAGGCTCTTGCCATCGTAAGAACCTCTTGACTGCTGCCGAACAAGAGCGTATCACGATAAACTTTTTGACGTTCGCGGTCGTTTTTGATCCAGGCAGGACGCTCCTGCGGCAGATTTGAAATCAAATTCTCCGCCTCCTCTTTCGTCAAAATGCCGCGCATCTTACTCATAGCCTTCTCATTTCCGATCGGAACGTAGACCGTTTCGGTCTTTTTTTCGATTGGGTGCAGGACAAAATACTTCATCTTCTGTCCGCCGAATTCCCTCTCGATTTCGCCTCCGATTTCCGCAATGCCTTCTGTGCCATAAACTACGATGTCACCGATCTGATACATGTTATGCCTTCCTGTTCTCCTTTTCCGATGCAAAACCTTAAAGAAAAACGCGCCTGCTTCAGCTGTGAAGTCCCGGCTTCGCAGTACAAACCTCGCGCGGTTTCTATACATAATTATAGCACAAATTTCGACAGATTTCGAGGGGAAAAAATAAATTTTAGGCAAAAGTGTACAAAACGAAACCGCAGGTTCCTTTGCGCACATGCCTGCCATGCATGGGAAGCGCTTCGCAAGTTACATTTGTCGATATTCCGAAAATATCACAAGCGATATTTCCTGCATCATAAGAAAAACGAGGGCAGCACTCTGCCGCCCCCTACTACATAAACATGCTGAGCTGGTCGGTTTCCGGCAGTCCTGCGAACACGCCATGACCGCGCAGACCCTCGACAACGGTTTTGTTCAGCTTCGCGCGCTTGACCGCCTCTTCAATCGTGTCAAACGGTTTTACCGCGTACTCCTCCGCGAACGCACGAGCCGCAGTTTCCCCCACGCCTTCGATCGCGACAAACGGCAGCAGGACTTTGCCATCATCGACGCCGAATTTGACCGCGTCCGACTTGCCCAGCCGCGCGGGCGCGAACTCATAGCCGCGCGCGTACATCTCGTAAGCGACCTCCAGAATCGTGTAATCATCCTTTTCCTTGGCGGAAGCATTCGTGCCCTTGGCTGTGATTTCGTCCATGCGTGCCAGAATCGCGTCCTTACCTTTGAGGATTGTCTCCGCGTCGAAATTCGCGACCTTCGTCGTGAAATACGTCGCGTAAAATTCCTGCGGATAGTATACCTTATACCACGCCATACGGAAACTCATCATCGTGTAAGCCACCGCGTGCGCACGCGGGAACATGTACTTGATCTTGTTGCAGGAGTCGATGTACCAGTCCGGCACATTGTGTTCCTTCATCGTCGCGACCTGCTGCTCGTCGAGATCCTTCTTACCCTTACGCACGATCTCCATGATCTTGAACGCGGTTTCATTCTCCACGCCCTTGAGGATCAGATAGTTCATAATGTCGTCACGCGTCGAGATTACTTCACGCATCGTCGCGGTTCCCGAACGGATATAGTCCTGCGCGTTGTTCAGCCAAACGTCTGTCCCGTGAGAAAATCCGGAAATGCGCACCAGATCCGCGAACTTGTCCGGTTTCGTATCGTCCAGCATCTGCCGGGTAAAAGAAGTCCCGAACTCCGGGATCGCGTAAGAGCCGTGCGTGAACTTGTAGTCCGGATCTTTGATATCCAGTGCCTCGATGCCGTTAAAGATGCTCAAGACCTTACGATCCGTCAGGTCGATCTGCAACGGGTCGGTACCCGTCATATCCTGCAGCTGGCGGATCATGGACGGCACATCGTGACCGAGAATATCAAGCTTCAGCAGGTTTTCATCGATTTTGTGATAGTCAAAATGCGTCGTGACGATATCTGTTGTCGTGTCGTTCGCCGGATGCTGTACCGGACAGAACTCATAAATCTCGTGGTCATCCGGACAGATAACGATTCCGCCCGGGTGCTGTCCGGTCGTCCGTTTCACGCCCGTACAATGCTGCGCCAGACGCTCCTTTTCATATTTATTGACCGGAATATCGCGCTCCTCAAAGAACTTCGCGACATAACCATAAGCGGTTTTTTCTGCGACCGTACCGACCGTTCCCGCCTTAAACACATTCTTTTCACCAAAAATAGTCCCGACATAGCGGTGAGCCACCGGCTGATATTCTCCGGCGAAGTTCAAGTCGATATCCGGCTCCTTATTGCCCTGGAAGCCAAGGAAGGTCGCGAACGGAATCGTATAGCCGTCCCGTTTCATCGGCGTGCCGCAGTCCGGACAGTCCAGCGGCGGCATATCTACGCCGCAGTCGTACTTCTGCATATCACCCCAGATAATCTTTTTGCAGTTCGGACAAAGATAATGCGGGTCAAGCGGATTGACTTCCGTAATGCCCGCCATCGTCGCTGCGAACGATGAGCCGACTGAACCACGCGAGCCGACCAGATACCCGTCCTCCAGCGACTTGTTTACCAGCATCTGCGCGCTGACGTACATGACCGCGTAGCCGTTATTGATGATCGAATTCAGCTCGATATCCAGCCGATCCTCGATTTCCTTCGGCAGTGGGTCTCCGTACTGCGCGTGTGCGCGTTCCATACAGGTCTTGCGCAGGGTTTCCTTCGCGCCCTCGATCTTCGGCGGGAACTTGCCCGCGGGTACCGGACGGATATCACCGTCGATCAAACTCGCGATGTAATTCGTATTGTCCACGACGATCTCCTGGGCGCGCGCACCCAGATACGAAAACTCTTCCATCATCTCATCGGTCGTTTTCATATACAGACCCTCGCCGCTCTCTGCGTCTTCGAAGCCCATGCCCGCCATCACGATATTGCGGTAGATTGCATCATCCGGCTCCGTATAGTGTGAATCCGTCGTTGCCACGACCCGCTTGCCGAGCTTGTCCGCCAGCGCCACAATCCGCCGGTTGATCTCGCGGATATCGTCCTCGGTCTCGATACGCCTGCCGTCCAGATAAAACTCCTCATCGAACATGAAGCGGTTGTTGATGACAGGCTGGATTTCCAGATAGTCATAGCGGGAGGCGATACGCGCCTGCTCCTCCGCGGATTTCTGCTCCATGATCTTTTCAGTACGCGTCCGCTTCTGATAGGTCACGTGTTTGACCATCGAAGAAAACACTTCGCCTGCGCTGCATGCTGAGCCGATGATCAGTCCTTCGCGGTTCGCTTCGATGACCGACCACGGCAAGCGCGGTTTTTTGTAATAGTAATCCAGGTGGGAATAGGAAACCAGCTTGTAAATGTTCTTCAGTCCCTCCTGCGTCTTTGCCAGAATGATGATGTGATGGGTCGGTTTGCTCTTGTAATCAATACTGCCGTCCTCCTGCACGCAGTCCGCGTCGTCGAACACATAGCCCTCCAGCCCGTAAATGACCTTGATCTCGCGGCCTTTTTCGCCTTGCTTTTTGGCCTCCGCCGCGCAGTCCGGGAACGCCTGCACCACGCCATGATCGGTCACCGCGACCGCGGGCTGCCCCCACTTGGCAGCCATCGCCACGATGTCTTTGGCTTCGTTGAAGCCGTCCATCTGGCTCATCTTGGAGTGAATATGAAGCTCCACACGCCGGCCGTTCTCCCAGGTGTCCTCGCGGCCGATTTCGCGGTCGGTTTTTTCGAGGTCCGTATACATGACCGTATTCATGTTTTCAAAGGTGTCCCACTGCACCTCACCGCGCAGCTTGACACCATCGCCCGGTTTGAGCAGTTCATCGATTTCCTTCCATTTGTTCTCACTGACAAACGCCTTGGCGCAGATCGTCGTCTTATTATCGGTAATCAACAGGGAAACGAGATAATTGCCGCTCTTGATGACACGCTCCGTCTTGCGGAACAGCACACCTTCCAGGATAACGACCCCCATCTCCGGTGCGATCTCTCGCAGCTCCGCGGTCTTACCGCTTGGAATGCCGCGTCCCATAATGCGGTTGCCCTCCGCGGGCAGTTCCTTTTCCCTGCGTTTCCAGCCGCCCTGCTTCTTACTGCCGGCACCTGCCGCGTTTCCGCCAAAGCCGCCGCCGTTGTTTCCGCCGCCGAAGCCGCCGCCTGCACCGAAACCGCCGCCTGTGCCGCTGTCCGCCGCCTGCGGTCTTTCCTTCGCCCGCGTCTTGAGCACTTCCCGGTACTCCCGCATGGAGCGCTCAATATCCTTCGCCTCACTCTCATGGAAAGAACGCAGAGTTTCCGCCAGCAGTTCTTCATCGTTCTCAAAGATGATCTCCATGTCAAAATCGAAAGTTTCTTTGAGTATTTCTCGGAATTTTTGCGCCACTCTCTCATTCAGCTGCTCTGCCGCGACTTTACCGAGAACCGGACAGTAAAGGCATCCGTCTCTGACCATGACGCGGTTTTCGACGATGGTCTTGGTGATCGCCAGATACGAACCGTTGAGAATCCGAACCATATGCGGGACATAGAGTCTGGCAGCGTCCTCCTTCGGCATCACAAAATCGCGGTACGAAAAATCCAGCTTGACCTCCTTGAGCATGTCGAGCTTGTGTAAAATCACCGCTTTGACCTTTTCGCAGTCCGCGAACGGCATCACAAAATTGCAGCGAATCGGCAGGGTCAGCCTGCCTTCCTCCTTGTGCAGCACGCCCTTGCCAAGTTCAAATTGATATTCTGTTTTATGTATCTCACCGAGCTCCTCCCAGCTCAGCGCGTCTGCGATCAGTTGTTTCATTGCGCAAAAATTCTCTTTCGTATCAAAGCTAATAATTCCTCCGCGAGCTTATCCTCCGGCACCGCGGATCTGACGATCTCTCCGTTCGCGAACAACAGACCCTGTCCATCGCCTCCGGCAACGCCGAAGTCCGCTTCTCTGGCCTCTCCCGGTCCGTTGACCGCGCAGCCCATAACCGCCACCTTGATCGACGGATATCCCTTGGCAAGCAAAGCGTCCTCCAGCGGCGCGAGCTTCGCCTCCACCTCATTGGCAAGCGCCTCCAGATTGATCTTCGTTCTGCCGCAGGTCGGACACGACACCAGATCGATCGAGGATGTCCGCATCCCCAGCGTGCGCAGGATTTCCTTCGCAAACAGCACTTCTTCCACC
>OLOV01002042.1_pt1 | contig 14363 bp, 9 predicted proteins | sample 1672931 | NCBI WGS metagenome assembly OLOV01 (sample SAMEA3136738, study PRJEB25190) | human gut metagenome | biome: human gut; feature: human-associated habitat; material: faeces | place: Austria | collected 2013
GTAATTCCGGAAAGGTAATAAAACGCATTTCCGGCAAGGAACATCCAAAACATGATTTTCTCCAAATGTGTGACCTGCATCAGAAACAGCGCTGAAACCAATGCCAGCGACAATAAAAACATCACATAACGCAGAATCCCCAGCTTTTCCTTTCGTGGCTTCTGCGGCTGCTTGTATGGCAGAAAATCCAGCACCATGGCTGTCCAGCAGGCGTAACCGCACCAGCCCCGTCCGAACAGCAACGGACCAAAGATCTTCGCCACTGCATAATGGATAGTCGCCGCTTCAAAAGTACCGAGAAACAGATAATACCAGAACCCCTCAATCTGCATATTCTCCCGGGAAAACACACCGAGGTAAAGCAGCATATAGCACCCAACCGCCAACTGCACAAAATGCCGGGCATAGCGTTTCCCGGCAGTGAACAGCGCCGTTCCCAGTGCGAGGCAGCCGCCTATGTAGCTGAAATTCAGCAGATAGAACAGGTTGTCCTTTGTGAGCCACAGCGTGACCGCTACTGCTTCAAACAACAGAAACAGCAGGATCGACATAAGATATTTTGAAAATCCCCTGCTATTTTTCGCCGTTTTCCTTTTCTTCATCGCTTGTCTCCTTCTTCGTTCCCTTCAGCGCACCGGCAGCCGAACCGCCGCACAGACCCACGGCAACGCCGATCATCATGCCGAGAGCGAGATTGTCTGTTACGATCCCGAATAGCATGCCGAGGCTCAAGCCGATGGCAAGGCCAAGGGAGCTGTCGGCGGGGGGTGCTTGAGCCTTTTGACTTGATTTTATCATTTTTAGTCTTCATAATCTACTCTTCCTTTTTTAAATCATCATTTTCTGTACCGCTCCGCGTGCTGTGCTTCCCGGCACACGGAACACAGGGATGCCTTGCGGGAATTGATCACGGAGAGGGGGACAGGTTTTTGTATTGCCGGATACTTATTTCGCGAATTTCTTCTTGGCAATCACCGCTGCAATAGGCCGGGCATACCGCCGTCAGCAAGAGAAGCAGTGATGTAATAAGCTCCAATAATCGTTTCATTCATCTCCATCCTTTCCGTTTCCTTACACTTCGGTTTGGCTTTTATTATAAGGATACAATGAAAAATCCGATACCGTACTTGTGTAAAGACTGCGTGAAATAAACAGACGGTATATGAAGACTATAGCCTCTTTAATATAATAAGGGAACAATTTGCATATTCCTTTGGCTGCTTCCTTAGAGCTTGCGTGAAGTCTGTGACAAGCCCCGATCCGATTTCCATCAGGCAGTGCCGTGGCTTTGATATGGAGGGGTCCTTCGACACCTTCAGATGGGAATACAAGATCACACTGATTCATAAGGCGCGGCATACGGTCACGCCGGGTGCGGAGATAACTCACAGCGGCAATGGCAACGCTGAATCCGGCGCTTGATAAAAAGGATGTTCTCATCAACGGCGTCATGGGCTTGTGCGGGGAATCCGGGGAGGCCATTGACATCGTGAAAAAGTGGCTGATGCAGGGACATGAGCCGGATAAGGAGCATTTGGTCAGGGAGCTTGGGGATGTGGCGTGGTATCTCGCCGAGGCGGCCACCGCATTGGATGTTCCGCTGGAGACTGTTTTTCAGGGGAATCTGGACAAGCTGCGTCAGCGTTTTCCCAACGGGTTTGACGTCGGGGCTTCGGTGAATCGCAAGGAGGGCGATCTGTAAATGTGGGATTTAGAGAAAAGGTGCTGGCGATTATAGACAAAGAGCTTTGAGCGTATTGGGAATATGGTTTGTTTGAGAGCAGGAATAAACATCTACAGAAGACTTATTTTTCTTGCAAGTATATCTGAAATCATTGCCGAATTCTGCGTTTTATCAGTTGTAACTGATAAGAACAGATTTTTCGGTTAAAAAACCAGCTATGAATGTGCTGCGATTCGATAATGACGATGAACATTTACAGAGTGAGACTGCTGCTGCAGGCAGATAGCATCGTAAGCAGTTAATGGCGTTTTTTTCAAGTCTGTCTCAACATTTACGGAAAAATGGAACGCTGTGAGGTGATAAGCAGGCGAAGAAGTTACTGAGCGGCCGCTTTGCTTAGGCTTTTTTTGAATGAGGTCTTGACAAATTCTTGTCACTGAGCTATTATACTAGACGGTCGTATAGTAGACGAGCGTCTACAAGGCAAATGAAATAGGAGGAAAGACGTATGAAAAAGATAATAGCGGCTTTTCTGGCGTCCATGCTGCTTTTGGGCAGCATCGGCGGCGCGGCGATGGCGGAGGGCATGACCCCCGGCACCTATGAGGCGGCAGCGCAGGGCTTTCACGGTGATCTGAAGCTGAGCGTGACGGTTGATGCGGAGAAGATTACCGCAATCGACATTCTGGAGCATAGCGAAACCGAGGGCATCGGCGCGGCGGCACTGCCGAAGCTGGTGGAAGCGGTGCTTGCGAACCAGACAATCGGCGTGGATTCTGTTGCGGGCGCGACGGTGACGTCGGAAGCATTCAAAGCGGCGATGACGGATGCGCTCACGCAGGCGGGCGCGGATATGGACAAGATGACGGCGGCAGTCGAGGCTTCCACGCTGGAGGATGTCCAGATGGACGCGGACGTGGTCGTTGTCGGCGCGGGCGCGGCGGGTCTTTCTGCGGCGCTGAAGACCGCGCAGAATGGCCACAGCGTGATCCTGCTGGAAAAGATGGGCGTAATCGGCGGCGCAAGCGCGATGGCCGGTTCCGGCACGATGGCGACCGGCTCCAAGTGGCAGAAGGAAGACGGATATGAGGATTCCGCCGAGAAGCTGGTCGAGGATATGATGGCGAACGGCCACCAGAAGAACGACCGTGCGACCGTTGAACTGTTCGCCAACACCATCGGCGAGGCGTTTGACTGGCTGGTTGGCGAGGATGGCGCGGCTGTTCCGTATCAGCGCAGCGGCAAGCCGTCCCGCAGTTACTCCGGCGAGGGGCGCGGCGCGGGCGTTTGCAAGAACCTGGCTGAGCGGCTGGAGGCTGCCGGCGGCACGCTCCTGACCAACACCCCCGCGACGGAACTCGTTGTAGAGAACGGCGCGGTTGTCGGCGTGAAGGCTGAGGGCGAAGGCAAGGCGTACACCATCCGCGCGAAGGCGGTCGTTCTCGCCAGCGGCGGCTACGGCGCGAACGATGCGCTCGTGCCGGATGAATACAAGAAGTTCGTCTATGCCGGTCATGCGGGCGCGACGGGCGATGCGATCAAGATGGTTGAAGGACTGGATGCCGACCTCATCAACATGGATCTGGTGAACACCCAGCCGAACTCCATGATCCTGCCGAGCGGTCTCGGCCAGTACTGCAACCCCGGCGTTGCGGGCGCATATAAGGCGGGCGCTTACATGGTCAACCAGAACGGCGAGCGCTTCTTCAACGAGAGCGCGAACGCATGGGATCTGATGCAGGCGATGAAGCAGAACGAAGCGCAGTACCTGATTATGGATCAGACGGCGTTTGACAACTTCAACGCGGGCATGACCAATTCCAAGATTTACACGATGGAAGACGTGGAGAAGTGGCTGAGCGACGATTATGACGGTCAGCCGGTTATGAAGCAGGGCGCGACGCTGGCCGAGCTTTGTGAGAAGCTGAATCTGCCGGCGGACGCGGTGGAAGCCTCCGCGAAGGCATTCAACGACTGTGCGGCGGCTCAGACCGCGGATGCGTTCGGACGCACGCCTGCCGCGGCGCAGAGCGAAGAAGGCCCGTTCTATGCGCTTCAGATGCACATCCGTTACTATGCGTCCCTCGGCGGTCTGCATATCAACGACAGCATGCAGGTGCTCAACACGAAGCAGGAAGCCATTCCGGGTCTGTACGCGGCGGGCGAAGTCGTCGGCGGTCTGGAGGGCGACGTTTATATGGGCGCAACGCTGTTTGGATGGGCAATCGCTTCCGGTTATGATGCGGCGAACGCGGTGAACGCCGTGATCGCGCAGTAAGCAGAGCCTATATGATTTGTACGGTTTAACGTAAAAAATGCCGGAGTCGGTTGCCGATTCCGGTATTTTTTTGTATAATGATGTCATGGGAGTGAGGAACATGGCAAACGAAACGGATCAGGCGTTGGACAAAAAGACGCTGATTCTTGCGGAGGCAGAACGCATTTTTGCGGAAAAGGGCTACTATGGGCTGGGACTGGCGGAATTGCTGAAAAGCTGCGATGTGCCGAAGGGGAGTTTTTATTATTACTTCCCGGGTGGAAAGAAGCAGCTTCTTCAGGAAGCGCTCGAATTCAGCTACCGCAGGATGGAGCGCGGCATCAATGGGCATATCCTCGTGGAAGAAACGGCGCTGGCTTCTTTTGAACATATGGCGGATCGCCTCGCTCAGCGCGTGGCTTCGGGTAAATATTTTGCGTCGCTGTTCCTTACGATGATCTCGATTGAATCTGTCTATCTGGATGAAAGCGTCAACCAAACCTGCCGCCGACTCTACGATGACTGGCAGAAGCTCTATGCGGATCATCTGGTGCGATTTGGCTTTTCTGAAGAGGAAAGTGTTCCTAAGGCGCAGGCGATTTTTGCACTGATCCATGGCTCGATGATTTCCAGTTGGATTAAACGCGACCCGGCCGATTTGATGATGGCCAAAAAAGCGCTGCGCGGGATCATCGGTGAGAGATAAAAAGAAAGAATGGTATGGCAGGTCGCTTATCTGCTGGCGTCTGAGGAAACAGTCAGCCATGAGTTTGGTGCGTATGATCGTATTCGAGACAACTTCCCGAAGTATGTTGTTTCCTTGGATGAGCTTGACATGAGCCGAATTACTAAAAGGAGACGGATGCTTTGAAGAAGAGATTTGCAATATTTTTTATGTTGATACATCTGTTCATAGTGTGGGAGCAAGAAGCTATTGCGGTAGAAAATATTTCAATTGAATCCATAAATTTATGTCAGGTATATATAAGAATAAAGGAAGGCTGTACAGGACTGTCTAAATCTGATTTGCTTGAAATGGATCAATATGAGGAAGCGATTATTTATGTACCGGATTCATTTTCTCAAATTGATGTGCTTTATAACAGACTTAATGCTACAGATTTTGATGTGTCTGCCACTCACCCTCAACTATCTTCGTATGATGGTTGTCTTTACTCAAAAGACGGAAAAACCTTTCTTTTGCAGCCTTTCGGTCAAAAGGTTGATATTTTGAAAATAAAGGAAGGGGTAATCAACCTAGCAACAAATTCCTTGCAGGGAAAGGTGAAACGTCTTATCATTCCTTCAACATTGATTTCGGGCGATGATGAAATTGAACGAAATGGGAGCTTTGCTGAAATTCAAGAAATAGATGTTCATGATCAAAACGTTCGATATGCATCGAAAGATGGTGTTCTATATTCTAAAGATATGAAGAAATTGCTATGTTATCCGTCAGCTAGTGGAAAAAGCATATTTAAGATCCCTTCGGGTGTTGAATATATCGGTAGTTTTGCATTCGCATCCGAAGAAAGTTTGGAATATGTGATTATTCCAGAAACAGTATCTGTGATTGATGATTATGCTTTTTGGTTTACAAAACTTTGTAGAGTGGAAGGATGTGATGGTGTAATATCCGTTGGACAGGGCGCATTTGAGGGCTCTGTCTTGCTGGAAGAAATACAAGGAATGGAGAAATTAGAGAGTATAGGAGAAGAAGCGTTTAGTGCAACGGCATTAACTAGTTTTACTGTTAGCCAAGCATGTTCATCAATTCCATCAAAAGCGTTCTATGATTGTCGTTGTTTGAAAGATGTTGTGATTTTATCAATGAATACGACTATTGAGGAAGATGCGTTTTCAAAAAGTGAAGCAAGGCTATCTGATGCTGAACTGACCATTCATTGTTTTTCAAATAGTCTCGCAGAATCATTTGCACGCAGCCAAAAGTGGAAAGTTAACCTTTTTAATCAGTATTAATGATGATTCTGGCACTGCCGGAGGATTGGAATTTCACGATTCGCGGGCTGTCCGCCATCTGTAAAGAAGGGGTGGAAAGCATCGGGACGGCGCTTAAAGAACTGGAAAAGGGCGGCTATCTGGTGCGCAAGCGTGTACGCGGCGCAGACGGGCGCATGAGCGATACCGAGTATAACTTTTACGAAGAACCCGTTCGGCAAATGGAAGAACCGTCGGAAGGATCGGATGACGGACAGTCAGGCACGGAAGAACCGGAGTCGGAAATATCGGAGGAGGAGCAACCGCATACGGAAAAGCCGGATGCGGAAAAAACGGCACAATCAAATACTCATGTATCAAAAACGTATCCACCTAATACCCATAAATCCAATCCCTATCCATCCCATCTTCAGACTTACGAAGCAGATGGATATGACGGGATGGGGAACTGTGTGGACGTGCAGACATGGAACAGGATTCGCTCGGAGGTTGAAAAGCAGATTTGCTTTGAAGCCTACGAAGGGACACGAAACGGCAGCGTCATTAACGAAATTGTCGAGCTGATGACCGAGATATACTGTATGCCCTGCGGAATGATGCGCATCAGCGGCGTTCCGTACAGCGTGGAGGTGGTCAAGAAGCGCTTTCGCGAGCTGACTTCAAGCCACATCGACACACTGCTGTGGAGCATGAAACGGTCAAACAGGGAGATTCGGAACATCCGCAGCTACCTGCTGACCAGCCTGTTTCAAGCGCCGACGACGACGGAAAACATCTTTGAGGCGGATATGCGGTACAGGGGGCTGGCTTAAAACGACAAAAATAACGGAGGAAAAGCGATATGAATTTTAACTACGTCTGTGAACTGAAAACGGCAAACGGTATGGCGGGGACGATGGCTTTCGGCGATCTGCTGGAAAACTGTATGCGTCAGCGCCTGATTGAGCAGTACAATGCGCCGGAATATGAGCGCGTCCAACTGCTGCATGAGTTGAGCGGGCTGTACAGCGAAGCCTACGAGAACACGACGCTGTTCTTCGGGGAAGAACCTGTGGAAGTCCGCTTCTTCGGCGTTCCGGGCGGCGACGAGGATGATTTCATGCTCAACGCCGTGACGAGATTGGAGGACGGGCGCTGCTTCCTGTTTTCCGCAGACGATGATTTCATGCAGAGCTACGTCAGCAAACAGCGCTTTATGGCAGTGCTGTAAAGGAGCGAGTGGAATGAGGTATCTGCTGCATAAGCTGCTTGAGCCGATGTAGAAACAGGCAGTCCGACAGATGAGGATGAGAACATTTTGTTTTTTCGTGTCCATCCGCATATCATCAAACCCTGATTTGACAAATCGTGATTTGATAAGGAGAAATTCAAATTATTGCACAGACATCATCTGCATTATTGAGAAGAAAGCGAAAAAGCGAATAACTGCGGGACAGCTTGAAAAAGGCTGTCCTTATTTTGCATCAGGGAGTGTGTATGAAAAGCAATAAAAGGCAAAGGAAATGTCCCTTTTCTCCGCTTACCCTTCTGGCGGCGCTGCTGCTTATCGGGGGTATGCTCGCTGCTGTCCTGCCTGTACTGCAATGGGATGCGGAGGTGAGCGCGGAAGCGAGCGAATATGACCAGCTTCGGGAGCAGAACCGGCAGGCGGAAGCACGCGAAACCGTGGAAGAAGAAACGCTGAATCAGCATGTTGTGCCGCCGATTTCGCTGGCGGAAGAAGGTTCAACCGTTCAGCAGTCCGAAAACGCAGTCGGCGAACAGGCGGCACAGGTTACGGTGGACTTGTCCGCATATCTGGCGCAGAATCCGGATTTTATTGCGTGGCTGCGGATTCCGGGGACGAACGTGGATTATCCCGTCGTGCAGACGGATGATCCCGATGATTACCTGAACCATACGTTCAGCGGGAAACAGAGCGTGGTCGGAACGCTGTTTTCGTTGGCGGATGCGGATTATGCAGCGCCGGGATGGAACATCGCTGTCTACGGGCATCACCTGCGCAGCAGCGGCGAGAAGATGTTCACGTCGCTCATGCGGTACAAGAACCCGGATTTTTACGAGGACAACAAAACCGTCATGCTGGACAGCCTGTACCGCCACAGCGAATATACGATTTTTGCAGTTGTGAACATGAAAGTCGGCGACTGGGAACCGTCGAGGACGACGTTTTCCGGGGACGCGGCGTTCATGGCGTTTGTCAATCGGGCAAAATCGGAATCCCTGTATGATACGGGCGTGGAAGTCGGCGCGGACGACCACATTCTGACCCTGATTACCTGCGACAGAAGCTATGCGGGCAAGGAAGGACGGCTGGTGATTCTGGCGGTGGAGCGCTGAAAGGAAGGACTATGACAAAAAGAATTTGGGCAGGGCTGCTTGCGCTGGGCATGGCGCTGACGGCGCTGCCTTCCGGCATGTATGCGGAAGAAACGGTGTGGGAGGAAGAAGCTAATGCGAGCGAGGAAACACTGGATGGCAGGCTGGATGAATCGGCAGAAGAATTTGCAGACAGTCTGCCGGACTACATCCCCGAATCGGAGGAAGATGTGGTGGACGGCGCGGCAGGCGACGAATCTGCCGATGCGCTTCCAGAGCAGGAAGAAAGCCTGACGAAAGAAGCAATGCTGGACTTGCCGGATTTTATCCCGGAGGAGGAGCCGCTGACCTTGGAGGAGAGCGAACTGCCGCCTGTGCAGGAGGGCGACCTTGTTTGGGTTACGCCGAATACGCGCGTCTATCTGGATATCGACGAAACGGCGGGCGGTGAGGACGACGGCGAGCTGTACGACGGCAACTTTGTCTGCACTGCAAATGTCAAGGTGGAAGAAGTCCGGCAGGACGGCATGGGGCGAACATGGCTGCTGGTGCGCTATCTGTACGGCGAGGAAGAACCCGATGGAGAGATGGCGTGGACGGACACGGCGACGGTCTGGGTGCTGGCAGAGGAAACCCAGCCGTCCGATGCGGCAGATTATGATGTGACGGCTTACGCCTTCCCGTTTACGCCGGTGGAGCTGTACGCGGCGAATAACCCGCCGAGATTGCAGACGCTCAGCGGCAACACGGGTGAGTTTTACGCGGGACAGACGGTATATGCCTATTCCGTGCATGACGACGTGCAGATTGCGTCGCTCAAAAACTATGGCGCGATTTACGCGACAAGGCATTACATCAACGAGCATGTGGTCTATTGCCTTGAACACACGATGAACAGCCCCGGCATCAGGAACAACCCGGACGGTCCGTATCATGTGGTTGATCTGGCGCAGTACGGGCAGACGCAGGGTTACTCCGGCATCATATACAGCGAAAAGACGATGCACGCCATCGGCTGGGTACTGCGGCACACGTTCCCCTACATGGGACTTGACCGTTATGAGGATGAATGTCTGGAATGGTCGAGAGCGGCTGGACAGTTTGCAATCCGGGAAGTGATCAAGCAGCTGGAAGGTTCGCAGTACGTCCGCGATTATTGGCACATGGACGAGTTCTACCGTGCGACAGGACAAGCACCGAAGGAATATCTCGAATATGCGCGCTGGCTGGCGGCAAATGCCCTGACCTATGCGCAAATGACCGGCGAAATCACGGTGTCGAATGTGTCCGTATCCGTCGCCAACGGCGTATGCACCGGCACGACGACGTTGACCACAGATGCGCCGCGTATTCGCATCCGCCGTTCGGTCGGAACGATTACCGGCTACACGGGCGGTGAGGACAGCACCTACGTCTATCTGAACAGCGGCGATACCATTACCGTTTCCCAAGCAGGAAGCGGTTTTTCTTTTACCGCGGAATCCGTTTCGACGGAAGATCAGGAATCCAATTTTCTGGTCGCCGTGCCAGATGAGGATATCCAGAAGGTCATCATCCCGCAGAGGGGATCGCCATATCCGCTCAAGTCTACGGAAATCCGCTTCGATATGCCGAACGGCGCACTGGTCGTGACTAAGACGGATGCGGCAAGCGGCGCGGTGCTGGCGGGCGCGACGTTCGAGCTGACGAACGCTTCCGGCACAGTTGCGGCGACGCAGACCACAGACGCGGACGGTGCGGCGCACTTTGATAACCTTCCGGCAGGAAATTATACCGTGCGCGAAATCAACGCGCCGACGGGATATCTCGTCGCTGTGCCGGATAATCAGAGCGTGACCGTCACGGCAGGCGGAACGGCGGGCGCAGCGTTCGCGGATGAACGGATTCGGGGCAGAATCCGTATCGCCAAGACGGACAGCCTGACGAAAGAACCATTGGCAGGCGCGGAGTTTACCATTACACGCACAGACGGAACGGGAACGCCCATCGTGCTGACCACCGACGCAAACGGCTATGCCGAAACGGACTGGCTGGATTATGGGCGGTATCGCGTGACGGAGAGCAAAGTTCCCGCGCATTACGAAACCAGCGGATTTTCAACCGAAATCGACTGCACGGAAAACGGAAAGACATACCTCGTCGAGGTCGAAAACGAGCCGACGAAGGGCTATATCCGAGTGGTGAAAACCGATGCGCTGGACGGTATGCCGATTGCAGGCGTTCAGTTTGACATCTATGATGCTTCCGGCAATCCTGCGGGCAGCATGACGACGGATGAAATGGGTTTTGCCCTGTCCCCGCCGCTGCACAAAGGCAGATATACCGTGCGCGAGCATGACAATCCAACGGGATATGTTGCAGAGCTGATCGAGATGCAGGCGGAAGTGCGGTCGGACGAAACGACGGATTTAAGCGCGACGAACCAACCGATTCAGGGGCGGATTCAAATCATCAAGCGGGATCAGCTCACGAAGGAAGCGCTTGCGGGCGCGGAGTTTACCATCACCAGAATCAGCGGTCTGCCCTCTCATGGCGGCAGTCAGGATGGCGAAGCGACAGCGGTGATGACGACGGACGCGGAAGGGAAAGCAGTTTCGCCGCTGCTGACGTATGGCGCATACCGCGTGGCTGAAACCAGGGTGCCGGAGCATTTTGCAGACCACTCATTTTCTGTGGATGTGACCATCGACAGGGAGAACATGCAGACCTATACCGTCGAAGCGGAAAACGAGCCGACAAAGGGCTGGATTCGGCTGGTCAAAACGGACAGGCTGACCGGCAACCCCATCGAGGGCGTGGCGTTTGATATCTATGAAAACGACGAATACGGCAATGCGCTGGTCGCCGACATGACGACGGGAAAGGACGGCACGGCGGTTTCACCGCCTTTGCGCAAGGGCAGATACATCGTGCGCGAGCGCGGCGCGACGGCGGGCTATGTCATGGAGGAAATCGCGCTGGACGCGACGGTGCGTTCGGACGAAACGACGCAGCTTCGCGCGACGAATCAGCCCGTCATGGTGAAGCTCAAGCTCTATAAGCGGGACGGCGACGAGTACAGCGGCGACGACCCGAACAGCAGACGGCGCGATGAGCTGCCCCAGCCCACGAACATCGACGCGCCAAGCACGCGCGGCGACGGCGAACTGACGGGCGCGGTTTTCCGCGTGCTGGCGGGCGCGGAGATCAGGGACAGACAGGACAACGTGCTGTTCAAAAAGGGCGATACGGTCGTGGACGCGCTGACGACGGCGGGCGACGATGCGAGCGCCGCAACGGGCGAACTGTGGCCGGGGCTGTATGAAATCGTCGAGGTGTCCCCGCCTGTCGGGTATGAACCCAGCGACGCGCACTTTTTTGTGGATGCGCGGAGTGCGGCGAGCCAGTCCGAAACGGCGGTCGTGACGTATGAGGGATTGAAGCTCAACATCATCAGGCAGGGCGTGTATGCCATTGTGAAATTCCTCGGCGACAACGAGATTCACGACGATGCGGGCTTGATTGAAACGCCGGAGGAGGGCGCGGAGTTTGAGCTGTACCTCAAAAAAGCCGGAAGCTACGGCAATGCGCGGGCGTTTGAGCGGGATTATCTCGTGACCAACAGGTACGGCTATGCCAAAACCAAGCTGCTTCCGTATGGCTTGTACGTCCTGAAGCAGGTGAAGGGCAAAGCGGGACACGCGCTCAAAAGCCCCGTGGAAATCTTCATTCGCGGCGACGAGGACGTTGCCAATCCGCCGATTTTGACGATCAACAATCAGGCGATTCGGTATCGGCTCAAGCTCATCAAGACGGATGCGAAAACGGGCAAAACTGTCAGGCTGGCGAACACGGCGTTCAAGCTGCTGGACAGCGACGGCAATGTGGTGACGCAGACGGTGAGCTATCCGACGCGCAGGGAGATCGACACCTTCTACACCGATGACAACGGCGAGGTGACGCTGCCGGAAACGGTGACGCGCGGCATGTATTTCATTGAAGAAGTGCATGCGCCGCAGGGCTACCTCATCCGCACGGAACGGCTCGGTGTGTTTGTGGGCGAAACGGGCGACGCGCCCGGCGAAGCGTATACGCTGGACATCGAAATCCCGAATGAACCCGTCATGGGCAGGGTGATGGTCGAAAAGAAGGGCTTGCGGCTTGTGCGTCTGGCGGAGCAGGCGGACGCTTTCGGTAACATCGTGCATCAGCCCGTGTATGAGGAAGGATATCTTGCGGGCGCGGTCTTTGAGCTGCGCGCGGCGGAGGATATCATCGGAAAAGACGGGACGGTCTGGTTTCATGCGGGCGACGTGGCGGACACAATCACGACGACGGAAGCGGGAAAGGATGCGTCGAAGGAGCTTCCGCTGGGGCGGTATGAGCTGGTCGAGGTGAGTGCACCGGAAGGATACATGCTGGACGGCGCGCCGCACGAGGTCGAGCTGCGCTATGCGGACGACCACACGGCGGTGGTCGAAACGAACGTGACGCTGGGCAACGGCTATCTGTCCACGGAAATCACGCTGGAGAAGGAAAAGGAGGATCTGGAAATCATCATGGATGGCGATCATGTGCGGCAGGCGCTTGTGAATATCCCCGGCGAGGGCTTTGTGTTCGGCTTGTTTGCCGATGAAGAACTGCGCGTCGGCGACGTGACGCTGACGGCGGATACGCTTGTGGCGACGGGCGCGACGGACGCGGCGGGTAAGCTGGCGTTTGTCGGAAACTTCCCGCATGGCGCGTATTACGTCAAAGAGCTGTCCGCGCCGGACGGCTGGACGCTCAATCCGGCGAAGTTTGCCGTGACGCTTGAGCCGAAAGCGCAGAGCGGCGGCGTGATTCGCGTGAGCCTGCCCGAAATCGTGCATGACGAGCTGATTTATACCCGCGTGACGCTGACCAAGACGGACATCACCGGGCAAAAGACGCTGCCGGGCGCGGTAATCGAGGTCAAAGACGAACAGGGAAAGGTTATTTATCGCGAAACGACCGACGCAAACGGACAGATTCCGCAGATTTCCGTCACGCCGGGAACGTACACGTTCAAAGAGGTATATGCCCCGGACGGCTATGCGCTGAATGAAGCGGAGATGCGGTTTACCGTCGATGCGGATGGAAACGTCACGGGCGACACGACGATTCGCGACGACTACACGCGCTTTTCGCTGCGCAAGGTGGATGAAAGCGGCAAGCCGCTTGCGGGCGTGATGTTCGGGCTGAAAAAGGCGGACGGGATGCTGATGATGACCGCCAAAACAGACGCAAAGGGCATGGCGACGTTTGAAAAAGTGCCGTTCGGAACGTATACGCTCGTTGAAACGCAGGCGCTCCCCGGCTATCTCAAGACGGATACGGAAATCAGGCTCACGGTGGACGGCACGTTCGTCAACCCGAAAGAGCCGATTGCGACCGTCGTCAACGAACGTCAGAAGATTCGCGGCCTGAAGGTCGATACGGCGGGGCAGGCGCTGTCGGGCGCGGCGTTCAGCCTGATCAACGCCGATACGGGTGAAATCGTGGATGTGGCGGCAAGCGACGAAAAGGGCGAGTTCTATCTGACGGGTTTTGGTTACGGCGACTGGATTATCCGCGAAACCGTTGTGCCGGAGGGCTTTAACCGCGTGGAGGACGTGTTGATTCATGTGGACGAGGACTGGAAAGCGCCGAACACGCTGCTGTTTACGGATATTCCGAATCATTACGAGTTCATCAAGGTGGATGAGGACGGATGCCCGATGGAAGGCGTGAGGTTTGCGCTGGAAGATGAGGATGGGAATGTGCTGCGCGAACTGGCGTCCGGCGAGGATGGCATTGTCCGTGCGGACGACCTCAAGCCCGGCGTGTACGTCATCCGCGAAATCGAAACGCAGGCTGGCTATCGCCTGACGGAGGAAACCATCCGCGTGGTGATCGACGAAAACTATATCGCGCCGGATGAGCTGTTCAGGATCGTCAATTTCCCGGAGGAGGAACGCCCTAGGGACGAGATTCAGACGGGCGTGGATGTTCCCGTTATGCCGATGATGCTTTACGGGTTGATTTCGATGGCGCTTGGCGCGGTGTTGATGTTTGCCGAAATCATCCGCAGGCGGGATCAGTAAGGAGGGGATGAACCTTGCAGGAGGAGGTCGAGCAGAAAAGCCTGACCCTGACGGTCAACGC
>OLOV01002046.1_pt1 | contig 14349 bp, 16 predicted proteins | sample 1672931 | NCBI WGS metagenome assembly OLOV01 (sample SAMEA3136738, study PRJEB25190) | human gut metagenome | biome: human gut; feature: human-associated habitat; material: faeces | place: Austria | collected 2013
GTGAAGATCGAGATCAGTTGCCTGTCGATGTCAGAGCCGTTTGAAGCGAAACCGATAACTACGCTCATACACAACCAGTTTCCGGAACTTGATGAGGCCTTATCTGTGGACATTCGCACAGTTACGCCTTCCAGGACTTTTCTTGAAAAGGCCTTCCTGCTGAACGAGGAATTCCAAAAAGAGAAACCTCGCTCCAGACGGATGAGCCGCCATCTTTACGATCTCGAAAAACTGATGGACACAAACTATGGCAAAGCCGCTCTGGAAGACACTGCCCTATACCATGCCATTGTGGAGCACCGCCGCAAGTTTTATCACCTTGGATATGTCAACTATGATCTGGACTACCCTGCTGCCATCAAGTTCGTGCCTGAAGGCGAAACGCTGGATGCATATAGGCGTGATTACAATGACAACATGGTCAATGGCTACATCTATGGCGAAGCTATGGCTTTCGATGCCTTGATGGAGAGAATCAAACTCCTGCAGCAAAGATTCAGGGATATATAGAATTATATAGTGACAGAGTCAAGAACGACCTTAATCTCTCGCAATTGAGTTTTGATGAATTCCGAGCATAGTTCCTTCACACCGTAGAATTATGCTATGAGTTATCTCGCTTGTTTCACGAGACAAGGAAGGCCTTAATCAAAGATTGGAAACTTCCATCCAAGCCTATTCCACTCCCTGATGGAAAGATATTGAGCATAACAGAAGCCGAACTCCGTCGGAGTATCCATTAATCGACAAAATTACCATATAAGCCACCTCTTATCCGACAAAATTGCTCATTCAGGTCATTTCATGAGGGTATTATTGTAAAAAAATCATTTTTGAGAATGCAACTCGACAGTCTCTGTGAAGAATTCAGTGTAAGCACCAACACGTCGTTAAACTTTCTTGACGACATCACATAATATGCATATATTTGCATTGTCCATCTCCGTTCTGGTGACGACCGCCGGAAATGGTGCGCGTTTTTGTGCAACTTTGGCGCCCAAAATAGGCCCAAGAAAATACTTTATATTGACTCTCAGACGATTAAGCGTTGCGCATCGGTAAATAGGCTTAACCATCTAATTATCAACACATTGCATAATAATTCACCGCAAATTATTGGCTATACTTAGGGATTGTCGTTTAATGTTTTCAATCTGAGCGAAGCAGCAGACAATCCCTTCAATTTCTGCGTCCGGCTCATCAAAATTTCATATTTATATCTGTTTCCGGTCGTTTCGGCCGGATTTTTTTGTCTGTATTTCATGGCGAGGATACAGTTTCCTCACAAAAGCTACGCTTTGACAGCAAGTTTCTTCTGTGTCAGGCAGTCGTCCTCACTCTGGCAAGTTCCTTTCGGACAAGGTCTTTCTCCTTTTTCTTCTCACCGAACGGACGGCCTCTTTTTACGAAAGATGTCTGGATCCCGTTCGCCTTGCAGTAGTCCCTGTTTTCAGTTCCAGCCTAGTCCGTATCTCCTCCGACCTTTTTCGCTTCGACCCCAAACAGTTTCTTGTGCATCTTCAAATAAACTTTCTCAGTTTTTTTATAATATTGTTAGGCAAAAAGATAAATATACCTGTAAGCCATGCCTTTATTACATTCATTTTCAATACCGTATGGTACATTTCTACAACGGCTTTCAGCATCACCCACTTATTGCTTGTTTCAGAGCCGGAGATATGACGATATTTCCACAAAGCCTTAGGATAAGTATAGATATAATCAACATCCTTTAAGATATTCATCCACAAACCCCAATCCTCAGCCCTACGTAGGGGTGGCATATACTTCTTGCCCACTCGCTTGGTGTCAAACAAGACTCCTGGAGTTCCGATGTTGCAGCCTGCAATCATTGACTTATATGACTGTCTCGGCGCTTGCTTCATAGTGTAATAAGATTCCAACTTTTCGTTGGCATCCTCATACCAAGTGCATGTAAGTTCATACCCATTGTCTTGCATAAACTTCAACTGTTCCTCAAGTTTAGTAGGATACCACCAATCATCACTATCACAAAAGCCAATATATCTGCCTTCTGCTGTCTTAATACCTATATTTCGAGCTATACCTGCACCACCATTTTTCTCGGCACGGATAATCTTTATACGATCATCCATGCTTCTCACTTGGTTTAATACTTCTGCTGTCTCTGGTGCAGGACTACAGTCGTCAACAATTATCAATTCCCAGTCCTTATAAGTTTGGGCAATAATGGAGGATACGGTCTCACAAATATATGCTGCCGCATTATAGTACGGCATGATAATACTTACTTGCATAATTAAGATTAAGCTGTTTTAAATATAGATCTTATTGTGCCTAATATTCTTGTGACAAAAAAATATATATTATAACGGAACGGGTGTTTAAAATAGTATTTAATGTAGGTTAGAATAATTTTAATTGAATTAGCAACTACATAATTCTTGTTTCTATTGTAAGCAATAGCAGAATTTAAGCGATATCTACGATAATATGTAGCAGACTGATCTGTAAAATCAACATATTTAAATCTATCCGAAATTAAAAACATAAATAGTGAATCTTCACCATTTTTGAACCGAGTATCATATCGTCTGCCTTGTATGAAACTCATAGGAATGAGTTTCATACAAGGGCCAGAAAAAAATTTTCTTGCCCTTGGATATATTTGTTTGCCTAAAGCACTTATTTCATCGTACTGAGATGTGATACTATATTCCAATTGATGTAGAACATCGCCATCATTAAAAGCATAAGGATAACATAGAGCAATAGTATCAGTAGATACCTTTGCATATAGCATCTCCAAGTAGCGTTCAGAGACAAAGTCATCATCATCGATGAATGTCACATATTCGCCAATTGCTATGTCAAGTGCGAGATTTCTAGCATTACTTACCCCTCCATTCTCTGTATGAATAAAATGCACATTCATTTTCGACATTTTTCGACGAATGAACTCTTCAATCTGGCTCTTCCATGGCTCTGTACAACCATTAAGAACAAGAATAATCTCAAAATGTTGTCCTGGAAATGTCTGTCTAACTAGTGATTCCAAACATTCCCATAAATAATTTTGAGGCTTATAGGTGGGTATAATTACAGATATTTTTATCTCAGATGGTTTCGTAAGCATTTAAGTAAGCTTTTGCCGTGTTTGTAATATCGTACTTGGAAAATGAGTTCAGACAATTTCTTTTAATCTGTCTATAGGCGTCAGATGATAAGCTTAAAAATGACTTCATTGCGTTATAATAGTCGGCTTCTGATGATGAAGACGATAAGAAGCCATTAACCCCAGATTCTATTACATCAGGGATTCCTCCAACGTTAGAGCATATAGGAATACATCCAACAGAAAGAGCTTCCAGCAGCGTAATCGGCAATCCTTCCCATAATGATGGCAAACACATCCCATCGCTGTACGCCATTAACTGTGGAACATCCTTTCGCTCTCCGAGATAAATTATTCTATCAGAAAAATAAGGTTCAATACTATGAAAAATATCCTTCCGTTGCTTTGCTCCTGCTATAAGAAGGACAACATCCAACCCCTCGTTTATTAGTCGACGAAAAACTCGACAAAGGACCAATTGATTCTTTGGTGTATCAATTCTACCAGCGTGAATGAAAATCCGCGTTTGTCGTGTCCGTCTATATGTTATAATAGGATCTTTGTTTATGATATTAGGTTTGACTACACCATTGAAAATCAATTTACTTTCACAATTATACAACAATCTAAAGGATAATTGCGAGACATGTGATATCGTTATCGGATGAAGAATCCCATGTTGAAAGCAGAATTTTTTCAATCTAAAGATTCTTTGGTCCCACAAGGTGTTTTCCATCTTAGCGTCAGAATGAACTGTGTAAAAGAAACGCACCTTTTTGTGTAGTAAAAATACTGCAAGAACATAGTAATAGAACATACCATGTATGTTTACGACCGTATATTTACCTGAACGTATAAATCTTACGATCTTGATAAGTATACTAAAAGAGAAACCTTTGACAGTCTTCCCTAACGTTTCCTTATTAACATTGGGCGAAAGTTTATTCCAAAACACATCATCAGCAGATGGTTCAAAGATACTACAAACTGTTACATTTTCAGTCTTTGCCATTTCGTTAGCTAATGCACAAACCATGGATTCAATTCCACCACCAGTCAAAGATGGATGAATATGTAATATTTTCATTTATGCAGACAAATAAGCGTTATAAAAAGAATACAATATACTATAGCTGACAGACAAAAATCCCATAGTATATGCTACTTTCAACAGTTTCCGGTTTCCACCTATTTGTACCAAAAGGGGGAGTGTCACAGATAAGGGCAATATTGAATAGTATAAAAAACGATAATACATAACATCAGTATTCATTGAATAATTAAATAGAAACAACGATGCGAATACTAATACATATAAGACTACGTTAAACATTGAACGTTGATAATAAGGTAATAATAAGTACCTCTTATTAATTACATTTTGTATGATTATATATAGGATTAAGTAATACGGAATACGCTCCAAATACTGCAATATAAGTACTGCTATACCTTTATTACTTGAATCTTTCATTAAATATCCTTGAGCGCTATTTGCAATAGTACTATTATCATCTGTACTCATTAGTATTGAAATTCCATATTCTGATATAAAATAATACCCTAATGGTATTAACAAACAAGCCACACCTATAGTATATTTGTTTATCTCAAACAGAGATAATATATATACAGGTATCATAAATACAGCGCTCTTATGAAACAGAAAAGAAACTAGGATTACCGAAACACCACCTAAATACGAGAGCCACTTTAATTTGATTGGTTTTACCAAAAAAGAAAATCCAAATAAACCTATTGACATTGCTAATGATGCTCGAGCATAAGAAAATTTTGTAAGGTACATTGTCACGAAAAAGAACAAAGACATTACAAGTGGTACGTTAAGCCTATTAACTGACCAGCAAAAAAGCACAAATGCACTTCCCCAAATGACAAGCCGGAAAAGAAAATAATTATAGGATACCATACTTCCTATAGCATAATAGATGTCCTCAAAGTGTAGGATGACTCCATTAGACATCTCTTCAAGCGCCGTTTCATAATGGAAATAGTCTGTATCTTGAATTGCAAAAAGACATAATACCATTATTAAGATTATTCCTATACCTTCTCGTTTCTCAGATATCTGTTTATTGGAATTTATAGCTGGTATAAATATGTATCGTAACACAATATATCCAACTAAAACCAATAAAATATAGTATGGATTTGATACTTTGTTTTCAATCATTTATGCAAACATCTTTTTAAATAAGTCATCCATTTTCCTGCATTATACCCCATTCCATCAATGACATAAGTGTCACCTTGAACATTGAATGTATGTAATCCTTCTGGATATTGATTAGTCGGGAACAGACTGCCAATCATTTTCTCTTCAAAGATATTATCCTTTAATAATATTTCTTTAAAAATGACATTACGTCCATAATCCCCTTCACAATTTTGTACAGGCCGAACCAGTTTTCCATCATACCAAAAGAATGCACCTGCTCCACGTTCTTGCGCTAAATCACTAGTTATTTCTTGATATAGAACGTAGCGACCAAGTAGAACATCTGATTTGTAAATACGCAAATGGCAATTATCTCCCTGGTCGTTTTGCAACGATCTTATTCCAAAAGCATAGTAGCAATGATCTATTTTCACGATATTGACATCCAATAGTGATTCATTTATAATTGTTACTGGATTTTCCAATATTGCTTTCTTAGTATTATATTCGTAAATTTTTTGCTTACCAGAAGCTGCATTTTCGGGACATACATATATTCTATTGTTCTCTTTAACTATACTTGGAAAGGAAAGGTGTGAAGATAAATCGAGTATTGTTTTTATATATAAGACCTTACGATGTTTCTTGTCAAATGATAGTTTTGCCAACCTCCCTTTATGCTCATTCTCTATCCACTCCTCTACAAGAAATTCAATATTTGTATCCGTTTCTGCAAGTATATACGGATCTGCTAACCAGTTTGTTTTATAATTATTAAACCTTACCCAAGTTATATGACTAGGAACCTCATTCGAATAAACATTTACATCACTGAATGAACCATATCCAATGACATAGTAACGCCGTCTAAGACACGTCCTTAGCTTGCTAAAAAATGACATACTTATGTTACTCATTTGTTAAATATACATCATGCGGTTTAACCCGCTTGTTTTCTGGCGGTATTTGCATATAATTCTTTCCATACAAGTGAGACAAATACTCATCATAATGTTCTGGACCATAGAACTCGGTATCTTCAAACTTATATAAAGTAGGTGAACCATAAATCTTTCTATCCATTACTTGGCGGTCATAACCATATTGGCTGACTGTACTACAGACACATTTTGTTTCAATATTCGAGAAACGTTTCATTATCTGCATACGCCTTGCTTGTAATTTCGAATAAGGCAAATAAAACATACAAATGGATAATAGCCTTTTCATTATTCTTTTCCATCCGAAAAGGCCTGAAACATAAACTCGACCAAGTTTTCTCTCAAATAACTTATCTACAATCTGAATATCTTTTTTTTGCGCTTCACGTTCTTCACGATTGTCTGGCACATTATCCAAGGGGAAAATATCAATATATGTGTTTTTGCAGATTCTTAAATGTCTTTCTGCAGGTACATCTAAATACGTTCCTTTGATGCAGACCCTTGACAAAGCTGGTTGAAAGTTCTTCTCCGAGGAGTAGTTTTGAAGGAAATATTTTTTTGTATCACTTTCTTCTGCAAATAGTTTCACAAAACGTTCATAGTCATTACGCATCATTGCAATGTCTATATCGTCGTCCCATGGAATAAAGCCCCTATGCCTTATCGCGCCTAATAAAGTACCTCCTATGATATAGTAATTAATCTTATGCTGTTGGCAGAACTTATGAATCTCTTTCATTGTATCCAACTGTAACATTTGAAGTTCTCGTAATTGTAACTTTTTCATCTCGTCTCTTCTTTTGAAAGTTTTTTTCTTAATATTGTAGAGGAAATGCCATCAGTGTGTTCCAAATATACAATCTCCACTCCCAATGGATGAAACTGTTCTTCAAAATGTTTCCAAGTGTCAGTATTTTTCCAATCTGAGCCAACGAACATTTTATTGAAGTGATACTTTTCCCACGCCTCCATTTTATTCTTGTTAAACTGGGGAACAACCTTATCTACATAACGTATGGCTTCTACAATTTTCATCCTTTCGTCAAGAGGTATAATAGGCGTTTTATGCTTGTCCTGCTGAACCAGTTCATCTGTACTAACCCCCACTATCAAATAATCACATTGTTCTTTTGCTCTACGCAAGATGTTTAGATGCCCGATATGAAACATATCGTATACACCAGTAGTATAACCAATAACCATATTTAAGTAACTGTTTAAAATTAATTTTACAAATATGAATAATTCACGAATAAGTTCGTACCCACAGATGCCAAGGCCCTGTTCGTACAATAGAAAAGCGAGTCCGTAGTTTCGTAATCTATCGGTCTTGTCCATTTACCCTTAAGTATACGCCAAAGAATCTCGGCAGGATTACGTTCTGGAGAATAAGGTGAAAGATAGAAGAGGAACAATCCCCTTTTCTCCTAAATTTTCCTGAGTTCTTTCACTTTCCGATTTCTATGAACAGAAGCATTGTCCAAGACAATTACAGTATTCTTCGTGACATTGAAAGAGAATCTGTCAAGATAGTCCACAATTGATGGACTCTTGTGTTGTAAAACCTTTATATTGGTTCCTTTTGGTAATCATGCCAAAGATATTAAGCCTTCTCGGATGGGATGTAAATATCCTCATTCTTGAATTGCCTGCCATATGGAACATAACCATTTGTACAGACATGGCTTTCGTCGGCATAATATAGCACAAGTTCTCCTTTGGAATCAAGTTCTTCAAGTTCTTGCAACTTCTCTTTCTTGTATGCGTAGAGCTGCGGTAAGGGTTTGCCCCTTGGGCGTTTTTATACGCTTATATCTTGCACCAATGTTTCTAAAAAACGTTTGAAAGTAATGTCACTGGCTTCTTTAGCAGTCGCATTCTGCCATGCCTCACGTGCTTTGGACACACTTTGACGGTCTTCCTCAATTGCCTTGCGTACTGCTTCTTCATCAGAACAATCCATAATAGGCTTTCGACCCTGACCAGGACGTGTCTCCAAGCCTTTGATGCCATTTTCTTCATAACGTTTCATCCATGTGTAGACAGGTAGGGACAGTCACCTCAAGCATTTCTGCTATTTGGGGAACTGATTTACCTTCTGACTTCAGCAACATGGATTTGCATCTGATACGAAAACTATGAGTAGGGCCATTATGATAGCCTTTCTCTAATTTGAGGCGATCAACCTCTGATAATTCAAGTACTATTATTGGTTTCATAATTCTACTTTTTCTATAAAACGAAAAATGAGCCATGCTAATACTTGTATATAAATAATTTAGATCACTTACTTATATTTTTTCTTATTATATTTAAAATCTGATTTTTCTCCATCCTGTTCAACCCAATAAAGTATATCATTAAAATAGCTATCAATAATGCTACTATTGTATTTATTCCAAATGATATAATTGTAATAAATTTTGTAGTATATTCGACAATAAAGTACATTGTCAAAGACGACAGAATTATTATAGCTAATGCAGGAAATATAATCTTGTTTAAGTAAATCAATGGGGATTCTTTAACGAGCCTACCCCAAATTATAACCCTTGAAGTTTGTTCTATTCCTGCTAATAATAAACTAATATACATTGATGCTGCAGGCCCAAAACCAATCCGATAAAGAATATATGATATTGGAAGAACCATGAACTTTACTGAACTTGTGATAATTTGATAACCCTTGATGTTGCCCGTAGCATAAATCGGAACTGAGATTGATGAACCTAGCGCATCGAATAGTCCTGTAAACAATATTATGTATATAAATAGTGATGTGTATTCTGGAACCATATCTTTTCCTAACCAAACATCTAATATCAAATTCAAACTTGCCATAACAGGAAGAGCTATTACCCACATAAGATATAATGACAACTTTGCACTCAGATATGTAAGTTTCAAATATCGATCTTTATCCCCTGATGCAAACGATTGTACAATTTGTGGATTTATTGCAACTTGGAAATTAGATACAAACTGCTGAATTCCACTAAGTACTTGGAAGGCAACACCTCGAGAAGCATTTATAGCTGTGTTGAAAAATAAATTCATCAAGACGTTGATACCTTGACTTTTTATTGCACCTGAAGCTGCTCCAAACAGATTCCAACCACTAAATGAAAGAACTTCTTTGAATATTGCTTTATGGAAATATAATTGGAAACTCAAGTTGCATATTAGTCGTTTCGCATACATTAAAGTGAGAATGTAAACTATTACTGTCAAAGCAAATAGCATTATAGCGTAATAAGAAAGTCTAAACGTTACAATCCAACTTATCGAAAATGCAATAAACAACTTAACTGCAGCCTCAGCAACTGAAATATATGCATAAAAATTCATTCTCTCTTTAGCTATAATAATTGCATTATAAGGAGCTTTTATAATATTTACCAACAAGCATAGACATGACATCTGAAACACGACATTAGCATCAAATACTTTTTCTGGAGCTATGTTCATCTTGGCATTTAAGAACCACAAACCGAGTGTTTCAAATAGTAGTAGTATAAAAATACCTAGTAGTAATTGCGCAGTAAGGCTAGCTTTAAAATACTTTAGTAATCCTTCTTCGTCACCTTTGCCCATATGGAAGTTTATGAATCTTTGTATACTATTGGTCATAGATTGATTCATAAATCCAAGCATTGCTACAAACCCAGCAATTACATTGTATAGACCGTAATCATCTGTTCCAAGCGCATTTAACAGGACTCTAGTCGTATAAAAATTCACAGCAAACAAAATAAACATTCTTATATAAAGAAAGAACGTATTCTTCGCTATTCGTTTATTGTTATCTGATATCTGATTTGTCATTGAAATGTGTTATATTTAATCTTATTTATAGGTCTTATATTATAATTTTTGTTCTGTTATATTTGGAATGTATCTATGTGCCTTCGCCTCAAAAACTACTCCCATCTCATCCGTTGTTTCCAATGAATGATAACGTTCTTGCTCTATCCACACACCTGGTATTTCACTTCCCGCTTTCATTACTACCATTTCTGTTTCATTACCTTGTTCATCATAGAAACGCTCAATGCCAGGACCATAAATACACACAACAACTTCGGAAGTGTCGGTGTGGCGATGAATGGCAGACTTAGTCCCTGGCAACAGGACATTAAGCATGCGTTGTCCGTCCTCGTCCTCGGAGTCACGTAGGTCGTAGTGCATACGTAAGCGAGGACTTTTAGCAGCCTTAACTGCTGTTTGCTCGAAAAGTTGCCTATCTAATTTCATAACGTGACGGAGTGTAGGATTAACATTACTTCCCGTTGATAGCATTTGCCACTAATGCTCCTACTTTTCAGAGTCTGTATTTTCTGATTCTTCATTATTTGTATTTCCTTTGCTTATAGGTATAGTGGTCATTCTACTCATAGCTTGAAGACGAATTAAAACATCATTGAATTCCATATCGCAGAAATGATTGTCTTGCTTTTTGGCTTCTTTTAATCCCAGCTGCGCATAAAAATGAGCTTCATTTAAATACCCCATAGCAAAATATGTCTGCGAGAGATTTGATAAGTTTTGGATATTGTAAGGGGCATAAAGAAGACCTGTATTGAAGTCATTCAATGCCATAGGAAGTTTATTTTGTAACCTGTATGTATCCCCCTTTGTAATATTGCTATAATGAAATTTTCATTATATGTAACACCTATGACTTTTGATAACACGCCCTCTGCTTCTTCATTTTTATTATCTTCACGAAGTAGGGATGCCTTATTGATATTCGATTCCTAAAAGAATGGCATTATTTGTATACAATGATTCAGATAGTTCATACTCTTTTCCTTCCACAAATCTTCTTTTTTATCAATTGCAAGCTTTGCTTTGTTATAATATGCAATCGCTAAGTCTGGATTAAAAGTCAAAGCTTTGTCGAAATATTCATCTGCTTTTTCATATTCTCCCATCGCAGAATAGGAATTGGCGATATTCATCATTAAATTTTCATCTTGTGGATCCAATTTTAAACCTTCCTCAAATATTTCTATACTTCTTTTATAATCCTTTTCAACAACATAATAGTGGCCTAAGGAATAATATGGCGCAACTGTTTTAGTATCTAATCTTGCTGCCATTTCATAATCAGCCAATGCCTTCGCTTTTCTCGATAGTTCCATATAAGCATTGCCTCTACTTATATAAACATAGGCATAATTTATTCCTTCAACATTACCACTTGTTCTTAGAAAATGCGTATATTCCTGCACCTGTCTACTTGGATCTGGGATATTGGCAATTCTCATTAATGTATCATAAAAATTCTGACGATACGTACTTTTGTTCAATATGTTTTTTATTTGTTCTTCTGCTTGCTTTACAATATCCTTTTGCGCTTTATCTGCCTCCAGCATCACCTCGCGATTTTTATTCTCTATATTGTTGAATTTATCGCTGATGCTATGCTTTATTGAATTAAGTTCTTGAATTTTTTGGTCTACATTCCAAAGAGCTAGTACTGAAAAAACGAGGAAAGCAATTGTAGTAATTGTACCTCATAAAGATATTGCATCACCCGGCAACAACTCTTCTACATGCCAACCTAATCCACATGTATGAAACCATATTGCTAATTCAACAATGGTAAATTGCAATATTATAAGAATAAAGTATTTTATATATTTCATATATTGTAGCGTTAATGCTCAATTTATGGCGTAGCCATTTGTATAGGCAATTGTATAAGCACACATATTTTAATCTTATATATGTTATAACAGCGTCTCATAAAATCGGAAACTTAATCTTCGTCTATTTGCAGTTGCCAATAAGGAACAACAATAAAAGGGAAGCGCGCCTTTGACCTACAGTTTAGATATATATCAGGATGCTGTCGCCCTTTCGTTTTATTTATAACTGTAGCAGCGGCCTCCTGATGAATATCATCAATGCTCACATAATAGGATTTACCATCATACTTTTGCAAATTATGTTTTTCATTTATTTTTCTTTTGGTTGCGGTTAACAACTCATGACAATAAACACCACCACCGCGAGGATTCTCATCAGCAGTTTCATTATATGAATTAGAGAAGTAAACCAATTGCATTGTAGAGGGTGTAAGCTCGATTAAATAATTATACCAATCTCTGCATATTTTTGCATAAGCAACATTTCTTGCTTCATCAATAGTACTAAACAAACGCTGATTAGCAATACGTCCACCCTCTTGCAAACGGTATATAGCTCTACAACTATCAGCTATAACCAAACAACGGCTTTTGGCAACTGTACTCAATAAATCTTCAAGTTTTAATGAAGTATTCGGTCGAACTTCAAAGTGGATTTGATTATTTTCATCCGTAAATCCATGTCCACAAAAAACTATTAAATAGAAATCAACAGGCTGTCTATTTAATCTTGCATCAAGATCTGTTGCTTTAAGAATTTGTAGGTCAAAGTTATTCCTGTCAAAAACGTTTATTTCTTCATCTTTCCATGCTCCACCTTCTGGTGATTTAAAGAAATTTAGAAAATTTTCTTTATCTATGTGAACACCACGAAGAGGAGAGTTTCCTCCGCCATCACTTATAATTAATAATATTTTACGCACCATATTAAGACATTTTATTTTCTGTTGCATTAGACGTAAATGATTCAATTATTGAAGGGACAAATCTCTCATTGAACCCAGCTATAAAACCGAAAATACAATGATAAGCCCACAAATTTGATACAGTGAGTTCTTTTAAAAACAATCCAGTATCAATAAGCAATATAGCTATAAAAGAAAATATTCATCCACAAAACAAACGAGCAAAAGCCTCTAAATAATGGATATCTTTAGAGGCCAAACCTTTTAGATTTATTTTTCCAAATCTCGACCAAATAGAAACATAAGAGCCAAGGACACCCAGTTCTAATCCGACTATTTTTTCATTCGAAAAAAGGCAGAATGAAAAACCTATTATTAACGACAAAACTACTATTATCATGGAAAAGGACAAAATAAGAAATCTACTTTGTTCTTTGTTCCTGTCTCTAAGAAAAAGTAAAGCTTGATCTATACAAGGCTGAACTGAATCAAAATTTCCATACAAAGCACCTTCGTAGCCAGCACCTAACATAATCTTAAACTTCATCACATTTTTCTCACTCAAATTTAAGCATGGAGAAACTTATGCGATATCTAACTTAGCAAGCCATTTATATCTTTCCTTGATTAATTGCTCATTTCCTTTTAATGGATCATCCAACATTATCCAATCCACATCATTTTCAGAATCTATATAAACAAGTAATTTAGCATTATCATCTTCGCAATGATGAATCAGATATTTGTCTACAATCCCTTGAAATGTTTGTCGATAGGATCGCTGATAATCATCTTTTGGTGGATAAAGATCTTTGATTTTATTCTTTTTAAACCACATTTATCAATATTATATATTTATCTTCTATACTACAATTAATCTCTTCTGAATACGTCGCGTGTATATACCTCGTTTTCAATTTCCTTCAAGCAGTCATCAAAGCGGTTAGCAATGATAGCCTTGCATTGTGCTTTGAGCTCGTCAAGGTTATTAACTACCTTGCTACCGAAGAATGTTGTACCATCCTCAAGTGTCGGCTCATAGATGACAACCTCTGCACCCTTTGCCTTGATGCGCTTCATGATGACCTGAATGGCAAGCTGACGGAAGTTGTCTGGATTTGACTTCATAGTCAGGCGGTATACACCGATGACACAGTTGTGTTCCTTACATGCATCCCACTGATCATTTTCTGCATAATAGCCTGCTTAGCGAAGTCCTTCATCGGCATTTCAGATAGAGGTTACGGATTCCACCAGGAATGTTACTCTTGATGACCACAACAGCATCTGGATTCACCTACAACACAAAGTCAATTACTTCCTTCACATAAGTAGTGCCTAAGCATACTTCACAGGGGCATAATTGATAGGAGCAGCAATCACCATAAAGTCAGCTCCTTATACGCATCCTTGCCATAGAGAGTGAAAACAAGGTTAATAAGCTTCACCGCCAAATACTTTTCTATATAATCACTCCGAATAGGCTAAATACGATTATTTAGGGATTGTCGTTTAATGTTTTCAATCTGAGCGAAGCAGCGACCAATCCCTTCAATTCCTGCGTCCGACT
>OLOV01002056.1_pt1 | contig 14302 bp, 14 predicted proteins | sample 1672931 | NCBI WGS metagenome assembly OLOV01 (sample SAMEA3136738, study PRJEB25190) | human gut metagenome | biome: human gut; feature: human-associated habitat; material: faeces | place: Austria | collected 2013
GTACTTACCAGCGGCTTACCTATCTGCTGACACTATCCACTTACCGATGTGCTGACCTCACCATCGCCAGGATCATATCCACCACCGGGAACACCACATTGTTGACTACCGTTTGGATCTGGGCTTTCGCCGTGTTCCAAGTCTGCTCGATGGCTCCAGCCACATCGCCTGCGGCAAATGCAGTCATGGAGCACATCGAGATCATCACGGCCAGAAGCCCCACAAGGAGCAGTGCCCGCATTGCTTTCTTTCTCATCATGCGTTACCTCCCAATACTTTTTGAATTTCATTTTGCTGAATCCTCCGGATACGAATGTTCAGATATTTGCAAAACTGCAGCTCGGCGACCATGCCCTCGGTCACAGTATCGCCGAACAGCCAAAGCTCGTCGCAGAACCATAAGAGAGACATCCCGGCACTGCGTCCGATCTCACGCTCTGCTGGAACACTGTCATCAAGGCATTCCGCATAGAAATGCGGCACGACCGGAGCCGTGCCGCACAGCAGAGCATACCTGCAGTATTGTCGGATCTTTTCAAGGTTGGCGGTTACATCGCCGCCGAGGGGCGCACACAGATACACCTTTTTCATTCGTCGCTGTCATCGTCCTTTTTGCGCTTGGCAAACAGAATGCCGCAGGCGATGGCACCGCCAAGGGCAATGCTGCCCAACCCGATCCAGAAGCCAAGGTTACTTTCATCGCCGGTCTGCGGTACATCCGGCGTGGGGATCTTCTCGTTGGTCATCGCTGCCTTGACGATCTGTCCGTCCTCGGTGATCTCAAATTCGTGGGGTGTCGTGTCAATACGGTAACCCTCCGGGGCATCGAATTCCTCATAGGTGTATTTCCCGTAACGCAGTGTGAATCTGGCAATGCCATTTTCGTCGGTATATCCCTCGGCGATAACATTACCGTCTGCGTCCTTGATGCGGAAGCCTGCGCCCGGCAGGAGCTTACCGTCTGAAATGTCTTTCTTGGTAAGCTCCAGTTCGCCGGTGATCGGTTTGTTATCCAAGTTTCCAAGCTCGATCACAGCACCGTTTTCGCTGATCTGCACGGTAAAGATCTCGTCCGACAGCACATAGCCCTCCGGTGCTGCGATCTCCCGCACCAGCCAAACACCGTAAGGGATGTTCTCAAAGGAAAAGCTGCCGTCCTCGGCGGACTCGGCAGTCAGGAGCGCATTTTCCTCCGTAAAGTCTGTGCAGTCGGCACGGAACAGTCCAAACACCGCACCGGGGAGCGGCTCGCCCTGTTCATCCACCTTGATGCCGGTGATGCTGCCGCGAATGATGCGGTTCAGAATGGCTTCACCGTTGTTTACTTCGATCCTGACCACGGCAGTGGTATCGTCCTCGTAGGTGAAGGTGATGGGATAGGTTTCCTCGCTGATGAGATACTGCGCATCGACGGCATACTCTTTCACATAGTAGCTGCCGATCGGAAGGTCGGAGGCAAACACCAGCGTGCCGTCCGCCTGCACACCGGCGATCTCGATCAGGCCGTCTGCCGGAATCACGGAGCCGTCCGCTGCGGTCAGCTCCTCCGCCGCATAAAGGGCGAAATACACATGAAGGATCTCGTCGCCGCTGCCGATCTGGAACAGTTCGTCCTGCTCCAGATCCTTGTACAGCTTGACCTCCACTTTCTGGCGCTCGTTAACTACAGCGACAGAGGTGCTGGTGACGCTGATCTCCTGACCAGCATAGACAAGCTCGGCGGTGAGGACGCTATCATCCCTGACCATACCGTAAGGCGCTTTGGTTTCATGGATCTCATATTTACCCAGATACAGTTCACGGCTTTCTGCCGTGCCATCTGCGGTCGTAGTCAGCGTATCGACCACATCGCCCTTGGCATAGCGCAGTGTGCCGTCCGGCGTGAACACATCTTCGGCTGCACGGATCTCGAATTCCGCACCGGCAAGGCCGCTTTCTCCATAGACCGGGGTATATCTGCCGTCCTTTTCCGTGACAGAGGCAAACACTTCGCCGGTCTTGACGATCTGGATCTTTCCTTTCTGCGGGGTATTCGGCTTTTCTGCGATCACAAGGGTGATGCCGTCATCGCTTTCGGCGTTTTCTGCTGTGACATTGAAATACACCGGCTCAGGGTTCAGCACATACCCGTGGGGTGCCTGCACCTCGACGATGGAATACCCCGTGCCATACGGCAGCATCTCCGGCGTGATGAGCCAGCCGCCATCGTTGGTCACAAAACGGGAGTGCGTTTCCGGCTGCGGGTAGGTGGTGGTCATCTCCACCAGCTTGCCGTCCGGATCGTAGATCTCAAAGGCCGCACCGGCGTAGGGGATGTTTTTTCCGGTTTCGGCATCGACCTTGACGATCTTCAGATAGGCTTTGAATTCAGCATTGTTGATGAGATACTGATAGGTCTTTTCGTGCTCGGAGATCTGGACGGTAAAGGCAGACATCAGCTCACGGCCATCCCAGCCCTTGGTCTGCTCCACCACATACTCGCCGTAGGACAGCGCCTTGCTCTGGGCAAAACCGTCATCGCCGCAGACAAGCACATCTCGCTCGTCCGGATCGGCGGCGTCATAGCTGCCGGAGGCTTTGAGATAAATCCGGAACTGAGCACCGGCCTCCGGTGTTTCGATCTTGGTGCTGCCGTCATCCGTATGCTTGATGATGGCGATGCTGCCCTTGATGACATCCTCGCCCACATCGACGGCAATGGCGTTGTGCTCCAAGGTGAAGTTTCCGGCCTCTGCGCCGACGGGATAGACCGTTTCGTCCAAAAGATAGCCGATAGAGGGCGTGATCTCACGGAGCGTCCAGCCGCTGCCGCACACATACTCCTTTGTCGTAAAGCTGCCGGAGGCATCGGTTTCATAGGTGTCAACCAGATCATCGCCGTGATAGATGCCATACACGGCACCGGCCAGCACAGCGTCGCCCTGCGGCAAACCTTTTTCGCTGTCCCGCTTGGTCAGGGTCACGCTGAACTTTTTAAGAACATTGCCGAATTCCACGATGGCAGTCTGGCCGCTGACTACGCACACGGTCTTGCTCTCCTGCGGCACATAGCGGTCATCTGCAAGCTCCGTGACGGTATATTCACCGGGGGTAAGGTTGTCGATCTGGATCTCACCATTTTCTCCAGTTGTTACAGTTTCGTTTACCCCATTGCCGGTGATCGTGAAGCGGATGCCGGACACAATGCCGTCCTCGGAGGTCTTGATGATCTTGGCACTGCCGTAGGACACCTTGACATGAAGGTATCCCGTGACAGGGTCGTTTACCGACTCCGCATAGGTGACCAGATCCTGCAGCGTAGCGTTACCGGGAAGGTAGTGGCCGTCGCTCCATGTGATGATCCCACGGCGCTGGGAATCTTTCTTTTCTGCCGTAATGGTGACGGTATCCTCCGGTGCGGTTTTCGCTGTAATAGTCAGTGTGTTGCCGCTGACGGAGAAGCTGAGACCGCTGCCTCTGAAGCTGTAATTGCCGAGGACGCCGTTGGTATCGGTCAGTGTCGCCGTGTATTCCGAGCCGTTCCATTCCAGCTCAATGTCCTGCGCTCTGCCGCTGGATTTGCTCATGAAGCTGGGGATCTTGCTGTGGCTCTGCACATTGGCCTTGATCATGCTGTAGTAGCTGAAGATCTGACTGCGCAGCGGATGGCTTGCGCTGATCTGCTCGGTCACAGCATTGTAGCCGCCGGTGCTGACATGGGAAAAGTCCGAATTTCTTTCGCCAACGACCGTTTCCCAGATGAGAAGCTGTGTTGCAACGGCATAGGCCAGCTTGTCGGCTCCCTCATTCTGACTTCTCCATGAGGTGGAAATGCTGCCGGTATAGCCGTACTGCATGATCCTGCCGATAAACTGCTTGATCTCATACGGCTCGATGGTGTGGTTGTAGTCAGAGGGGTAGTTCTCCCAAAAATCCTCGCCCCATTTGGAAAGTGAATCTCCGGTTTCCAACGGAACGCCGGGTTCGATGCAGTAGCAGATGTTGCCCTCATACGAGCCCATGGCACGGACGATGGTGAAGAGTGACCGACCGGAGGACCACCCGTTCATATACTGGAGATTGTCATGTCCCCAAGTTCCGCTGTAGTCAAGATTGGCATCTCCCTCACGGGGATACGCCACAAGATAGACGTCCGACTGTTCTCCGGTTGCGAAAGCGGTTGTGGTGCCGAAGCCAAGAACGGCGGTAAAGCACAGGAGCACCGCCAAAAACAGCGACAGGCCCCTTTTGCAGGTCGTAGCAAACATAGTAAAAAACTCCTTTCAGATAGGAAAAAGCGCACCGAATATCGATGCGCTTTCTGCCTTGTTTTTTGTTTTATGGTCATGCATAGCCGATATAAATATCCCACGAGCTTTCTGTCCGAGGCTCTGCCCATATCCACACAGCCGTGATGTCCGCATCCCGACTGTATTTGTTCAGCAGCCCGCACAGATCCCGTTCCAGATATCGACTGGCGCTGCTGGCGATGGTGGGATTATCCCAACAGCTTACTGCCTCACTGTCCAGCTCCAAGCCGATGCTTTCGGCATAAGTCTTGGCGAAATCCACCCAATATCCCACGTCGAATGCAGACTCCGGTGTCGGCTCTGTGGGCACAGGTGCTGGCGGCTCAGAAGTATCCTCGACCGGCGGTTCCGGTACTGGATCGACCGTTGCCGACTCTGCTGGCTGTCCTGCGGGAGCAGGCGACTGCGATGCCTCCGGATGCTCAGATGTGCTTGGTACGCTTTCCGACATCGGCGGTTCGGACGCTTGCGTCGGTGGTTCTGTTTCTTCTGCCGGTAGCATTTCCGGTGCTGATACTGTTTCGATTGGTGTATCGGCATCCGGTGTACTGGCTGGTGTCAGCTCCGACGGCACAACAGCGGACACCGCAGTAGCAGGCGGTTCTGTAGGCGCAGGCAGCGTTGTTTTTGCACCGCATCCGGCAAGGCTTGTCAGAAGCAAGCCTGCAAGGAGGAGCACGGATGTTCTGCGTTGTTTCATATTGATCACCTCTGCCTACAAGGATACCGATGCAAGGCTGAAAGTCCAGCGAGAATCGGAACTTTTTTGTGGGGACTACATCGACTGCACCATGCCGGGGCTTTCGTCGATAGATTCTTCCATGTCCGGAGCCTCATCCTGCTCCATGTGCAAACGCTGCTCGTATGCGGCAAGGACAGCGTCGTTGATGGCATTGCGGGAAGTTTCATTCATGGCGAACACGGTATCCGAATACTTCATATCGCCGTTCCTATCCTTATAGCTGCGATATGGCATTCGGGCGAACAGTCCGTTTTTGCTGTCCATGACTGCAATGTCCCGCACGACATATTCGCCGCCGAGGATCACACTGGCGTATGCTTTAATGCGGTTGTTTTCGCCGACCATGCGGTCGATCTGTGCTTTGATCTTCATTGTTGTACCTCCATTTTCTGTTTTACCATGCGAAAAAGGTAAAGCCCATATGCTCCTGCACTTCCTCCGGGAAAATGTCCTCGACCTCCGCAAAGCGCTGTTTGTATCGCTCCACTTCCGCATCTGTCAGCGAGCGGAAGTTTTCGCCGTCTGTACCAACGACAAAGAACGGCCCGGCGATCACATCTCCGTTCAGGCGGCGGTTTCCGTCCATCCCCATGAGCTTAGACTCCTCATTGCAGACGAGGAGCGTGCCGTCGCCGTTGCCGATGACCTCGATCATGCCGCCGACCGTTTCCTGCAGATCCTCAAGCTGGTCGGTGATGTTCAGCTCATAGGGAGCTTCATGGGGTTCCACCATGACAACACGAAGGATCTTAGACATTGGGTTCACCGCCTTGCTGCTCCGCCCAGCGCACCGACAAGTGGATGAGCGCCGCCCGCTGTTCCTTGGCAGAAAGGCTGTCCAGAAAATCCAGAAGCGTGATGCCCTCCGGCTCCGGTTTGTCCGGAGTGCCGGGGGCTTTTCTGCAATCGTTGCAGAGCTTTTCTCTCCGGACGATCACCGTGCGGTCATCCTGCTCGACAAAGGACAGAATGTCATTGCAGGAAAAGCCTACCCGCTTGCGGATCTCATAGGGGATGGTGATACGCCCACGCTTTCCGAGGATGCGGTACAGCTTAGTCATCCCCGTCACCTCCGGCCATCTGCTCTTTCAGGCATTCGCCGCAGCAGGGACAGCAGTACGGGCAATCCTCGCAATCCTCGTTGTAGCTTTTACAGAAGGCATCGTCCTCTGCTTTCTGGATCACGATGCGTTTTCCGTCCACAAAGGCTTCCGCCATAACGCCGGGGATGATGCCGACAGCCTCCAGCGCATCAGTAGGGACGGGGATCAGTTCAAAATCATATTTCATGGTAGAGTATCCTTTCATTCAGAATTTCCTGGGAATCCAGCCGGTCAAACAGCGTGAGCTGCACGCAGGATCGGGCCAGCTCCGTGGTGTCGTAGTTGGAGATCAGCAGCTCCGGGTACTGTTTTCCGTTTTCGTATCGCTGCGCAATGTTGGATAGTCGGGAGATGCCCTCGACCACAATGCCGGGGCGGTCATACAGTGCCCGGATCTCCGGGCAATCGTTGTAAGAGAGCAAAAATTTCCCCTTGATTCCAAGCAGCGCATCGGCAAGTCCAGCATGGTCAAAGCCGTCTGAGGAAACCGCCTCGTAATACTGATCTGCGTTGTAATACGGCGGGTCGCAGTAGAAAAAGCTCTCCGGACGATCATACTGCCGGATGAGCTTCACACAGTCCTTGTTTTCGATGACGACCTTTTGCAGCCTGCCTGCTGCCGATTCGATCAGCGGAAAGTTGTTCCACATGGCATGGGGCTGGCTGCCGAAGGTCGAGGTCCCAGCTGCGTAGCTGTACCGGATCAGCGCATAGTAATAGGCGGCCCGCCGTACATCCGGGAGTACGGCTTGAGAATGCAGCATTCCCTTCATATACTCGAAGTCCAAACGGGAATTGAGCATATACCGCAGCTCGTTCCGCAGGGCCTCCGGCTGCTCCCGGACACAGCGGTACAGGTTCACAAGATTACCGTTGAAGTCGTTAAACACTTCAAAATCATTGCCGGGCGGCTTATGGAACAGCACCCATCCGGCCCCGCCGAACACTTCGATATACCGTTTGTAGTTTCGTGGGAAGCGGGCGAGGATCTCGTCCCGAAGGGCTTTCTTCCCGCCGACCCACGCCATAAAGCTGTTGATGGAATCACCTCCTTTGCGGAGGCGTCTGCGCATACAAAGGTTCCGCAGAAAACAGAAAGAAGCCGTTTTCCATGTACGGAACATCCATACACGCAAAACGACCTCTTTGATTTAGACTTTTAGCAGAGCTTCATTTCCTCAGCCTCCTGCGGGGAGGTGTCAGAAAGGAAATCGGAGAAATTTTCTCTTTCACCGGAAAAGTTCGGACTTGTTTCTTCGTCAAGCGGGATATATTCGCTTTTTCCAAAGTCCAGCGGCTCTTTCAGAATCACAGAGCCACCATGGTTGACACCGACACTCGGTTCTACGGAGCAGAATTTGCCGCCGTCATCGCTGTGGCGCAGGTGGTAGCAATACAGCCCCTCCGGAATGTCTGCATCCGTCAGTCGGGCATTTGAGAACAGTGCTGTTTTACCGAGCAGCTCGATCTTCTCGTATTCATCATCCTCCAGATTGACATAGTCTGTACCGGCTGCATTCAGAGCGAGTCCATAGTCCAGCGGTTCCAGCCCCATCAGCTCACAGCCGAGATCAATGGCCTCCCGCTCTGTTTCGGGAAACCATTCTTCGATTCGTACTCCGTTCTGATAGCGGTATCTGCCGCAGTTATGGCCGATGTCCTCATCGGCCCACTCGTGCTCGATCTCCACATTGGGGAACATCTCCGCCAGCTTTTCCATTACCGGGTGCGGAGCAGACCATGCCGTCAAGAAGTTCAGGGCGTCCCCATCCTGATAGTCTACTTTCGCCTCACCGTAGCCGTAGGAATTCCATTTAGTGCCCCAATGATGGTTACGCCACCCATACCATGTGGGTACTCCGTATAGGCGAATGTTGTTCCAAGCGGCTTTTCCAAGTTCCCATTCTTCTGGACGGATATCCGAGCGCTGCCGAAGGAAAGCGTCCTCACTTTTGTGAGGAATGTTCTCAAGATCGTCCTGATGGATCGTTCCGCCGAGGGTGTAGACCTCGATAAAATCCTGATAGGCTTTCAGGCCGGTACTCGTCTGGCTGCCTGCCTCGATATTCAGGCTCTCCGGCATGGGTATGATCTTATTAAAATCTACTGAGCCGATTCAAGATCATCATACTGGATGGCCTCCAGCATGGCTCGGATCTGCTCAGGCTCTCCGTGCAGCGTCAGCACATTTGTTACATGGTTTGGCACACATTCTTCCTCCTATTCCATTTTCATCTCAAAGCCCTGCGCTTCCTGTATCGTCTGTTCTTCCGCCAACTCCGCCGCCGTGAGCTTGCGGAAAACATCTTCTTCAGGGATCAGGGCGAGGGACTGCCCGTTATCCCAATGCATCTGAAACTGACCCATATCGTCCACATGGGTCACCGTGCCTCTCGTTCCGGAAGGAACCGGTGCATACGGGTCATCCATCCGGAGCAGCTGCACCCGTGTTCCGGGTGGGTAGTGGGTCCTCATTCGTTCACGCAGTTGATCGTTCATTGGTCGTGACTCCTTTCATTCCAGTTTCATTGTTTCGAGTTCGGGACCGGCAGACATCCGTTGGTGGAAGGCAGTTTCATTTTCCATGAAGTAGTCGCTGCCGCTGTTCCAGAAGGAAACATAGATCTCACCGTCGGCAGTACGGATAGGGCGCTGCTCCAGCCCCTCACCGAAGCCGTCTGCTGCCTGCCCGATCAGCTCGTCGATCCATTCCTGTTCTTCTGCCGGGGAAAGGACTTCCCGCAGCCCGGTACAGATCACACCGAACAGTTCTCCGTTGACCTCCTGCACATCCCAGACGGCAGAGACGATCTTGGCCTTAGCGGACTCGCTGCCGTCGAAGTAGTCGGCCATATCGTTCAGATCCTCGTTTTGCTCCTTTTGAAGCAGCTCCCGGATCGCTCGCTCATTGTCGAGCGCATAGCCGTTGTCCACCTCATACCAATCGCCGTATTCCTCGTCCGTCATACGGACCTGAAGCGGACAGTAGTAGTTGACGGTTACGGCGATCAGGTCCGCCGTCATTGCCTGAATGTCCGCCAGAACCGCCTGCGGCGAGTGATACTGTCCATAGACGATGCTCTGCTCGATCTCATGCTGCACCTCCGGTCTGGCGTGTACCACAGCGTGAGCACATACATTGGCGTCCTCCAGCGAATGGGACGGTCGGAACAGTGCGGCGAGATTTTGCCCAATGTCCGCCTCGGAATAGAGCTTGACGGAGATCGGCTGATCTTCCTCATCCATGATCGGAATGTCCTTGGCCAGCCTGCGGATACCGATCTGCGACAGTTCATATTGCAGACTCAAGCGATCCATGGGCAGCTCCACAATGGCGGCCTGTTCGTTGTGCGAGATCACGGCTTTAAGCATGGCGCACCTCCGTTTTCAGCACCGCCGCACCGAAGCGGGCTATTGTGACAGCCTGCACGATCAGGCGAAAGGCTCGATCTGAGATCACGCTGCTGTCGGCCAGCTCACACAGCGAGATCTGCCGCTGGCCGGTCTGCAATTCCTTGACCGCTTTCCAAATAGCATAGCAGTCTGTGGACACATCGCCGAGGCGTACTGCCTGCAGATCGACTTCGCCACAGTTGGAAAAGTATCGCCTTGTCTTGGACCACAAGGTGTGGTCCGCAGTCAGAAGATACAGCACAGCAAGGCTGCGATGATCCGGCTTTCGCAGGTGCAATTTCTGCGCCTCAAAACGCTGGTTGTGCTGATCGGTTTGAAAAATCATAGGGGCATCATCCTTTCTGTCGTAGAGATGTGAAAGCCGTCTTTGAAACGGGATATGGCGTGCGTCAGCGAATGCCGCATGAACGGCTTCATGAAGAGAGGCAGCGCCGCAGGAGAGTCTGATATTTAATACCGGGCAGACCTCCATGGAGCAGCCTTTCTTTTTTCTGTAGTAGAGGCAGAGCCTGCAATCGCAGTCCGCTTTGTTGAATGGATACGCCCCACGGAGCCTGCCGCCGCCCCGCTGATTTCCACCGGGTGGTTGCTTCATGATGGCCTCCATACTGTTGAGGGCTGATGTGCTGGTGAAGTACATTTTGATCGCTCCTTTTTCGTGAAATAGAAAAAGCCCGAAGTCTTTTGCAAAACTTCGGGCTTGGAAAATGCAAAACGGCGGACAAGTTTTGGCTTGTCCGCCGTCTGCGAATATTCAGTTGTACGGGAGTTCGATACTGCACCCAAAGGGAAAACAGTGGTTTTACATCTTCAAATATGCATCTCGAAAACCCGGCATTTGGGCAGCAAAAAACCCCGATAAAATCGGGGTTTTCGCGGAACATATCTTTTTTATGTTCCTTTTATGGTGGACGGGGATGGATTCGAACCATCGTAGTCTGTGACAACGGATTTACAGTCCGCTCCCTTTGGCCGCTCGGGAACCCGTCCGAATCAGCATATTGATTATAGCATAAAAATGTCAACTGTCAACATTCCGGCAAAAATATAAACATTATTATTCCGGTTTGCTCTTGTTAAGCAGGCAATAATATGATATAATTTCAATGCTGATTTTGATTTAACTTGAAATAAAGGAGATTAGTTCATATGAACAACATTCCGACCCCGCATATTTCGGCAAAAGCAGGCGATTTTGCTGAAACCGTTCTTATGCCCGGCGACCCCAAGCGGGCAAAGTTCATTGCAGAAACTTATCTGAATGATGCTGTGCTTGTTAATGATGTCCGCGGAGTTCAAGGTTACACCGGCTATTATAAAGGCAAGCGTGTATCCGTTATGGCCAGCGGAATGGGCATGCCGTCCATAGGAATCTATTCCTACGAACTTTTTAATTATTATGACGTAAAAAATATCATTCGTGTCGGTTCCGCAGGAGCAATTCATCCGGAATTAAAGATTCGAGACATCGTTTTCGGCATGGGGGCATGCACAAATTCGAACTATGCGGCCCAATACAGACTGCCCGGCACTTTTGCGCCGACAGCAAGTTTTAATCTTTTGCAGAAGGCAGTTGCCGAAGCGGATAAAGCAGGTGTGCGTTACATGGTTGGGAACCTTTATTCCTCCGATACATTTTACGATGATGCTCTCAGTCTTTCCGATTGGCAGAAAATGGGTGTGCTTGCTGTTGAAATGGAGAGTGCAGCGTTGTACTGCAACGCGGCGCGTGCAGGGAAAAACGCTCTTTGCATATGCACGATTTCCGATTGTCCGTTTAATCCGGGTCAGGATTGCACGGCGGAAGAGCGGCAGAACACGTTTACAAAAATGATGGAAATCGCACTGAATATCGCATGAGTTCATCTGCATTTTGTAAAAATCTATTAATCATTGTGATGCGGCTGCATTCGCAGCATCACGGGAACGCAGGAAGAGGTATTAAGCGATGAGCAAACGTATTGTTAAATCGATCATAGCACTATTCTTCGTGGCAGTGGGTTTGAGTGCCGCTCAGCTTATATGCAGCGGCAGCTTTATTGCGTCTTTCGGCGAAAAAGCACAAAAATGGCTGCCCATATGTATTTTTTGCGTTCTCGGTGCAGGCTTCGGTGTATTCGGATATGTGATTGCGCCGCGTTTGGTTAAAGCGTATCACTTTGTCACAGGCAGCATTATGCGGAGGTTCACCGACATGCCGCTTTCCGTGATTTTTGTCGGTGTAATCGGACTGATTCTCGGATTGCTTGTCGCATTTTTGCTGAGCACCTTCCTGCTGAACATCGAGCCGCATTTTATCGGCATCATTCTTGCAGTCAGCGCGTATTTAATTTTCGGAACCCTCGGCTGGCTGATTCCCACAAAGCGCAGTAAGGAAATCGTTCTGCCGTCGTGGTTCAGGCTCGGAGAAAAGGGCGGACGCACGGTTGCGGCTCCGAAAGTTCTCGACACCTCGGCAATCATTGACGGAAGATTTTTTGACGTCTATAAAACCGGCATAATTGAAGGAATCGTGATGATTCCGCAGTTTGTGCTTGATGAGTTGCGTCATATTGCGGACAGCACGGATTCGGTCAAGCGTGTGCGCGGCAGGCGCGGACTTGATATGCTTCAGGATATTCAAAATTCTGCGGCTGTGCAGTCGATTGCCGTTTACTCGCGCGACTACCCCGATATCGCTGAAGTTGACGCTAAATTGCTGCGTTTTGCATCCGAACATCACGCAATGATCGTTACCACCGACTATAACCTCAACAAGGTTGCAACTGTTCAAAAGGTTCCCGTTTTCAACATCAATGATCTTGCAAATGCACTCAGAAGCAGCGTTGCTGCCGGCGAAGATGTTGTTGTTGATATTGTTAAAGAAGGAAAAGAATTCAATCAAGGCGTTGCCTACTTTAACGACGGCACAATGGTCGTTGTTGACGGTGCAAAGCGTTATGTCGGAAAATCCGTTACAGCAACAGTAACAAGTGTTCTGCAAACATCCGCAGGAAAGATGGTTTTCGCAAAGCTCCGAGAGGAATAAACGCAATTCATCCGGCAATCATTAAAGCTATGCCCGCGTTTTTTTAGCACCGCCCGGATCATTGACAAAGGGTTCGGGACGAGAGTTCCGAGCCCTTTGCCGTACTATAAAAGGTTTTGAAAAGTGATACAATATAGGCGCAAAAAGCAGTGCGGAGGAACAGCAATGTCTACGACAGGCAAACGCAGCCTACAGATGGTTCATCGGATACGATCCGGCCGAAAAACTGCTCGATGCAAGTGCGCTCCGGCAGAACAGACTCCGCAGATACAAGAACGGCGACGTTTCACAGCGGATATTCGACGAGATCGTTCGACGGGCAATGGCAAAGGGACTTGTGGGAGGAAAGATTCTGTATTCGGACAGTACACACCTGAAAGCCGCACACGGCAAAAAGCCTTTGAAATTCGATGGCGATGAGGTCAAAAAACAGAGAGTGGAAGAGAAAGAAAACTACTTTGACTATGACAGTTAAGGCGGCAACGCAAGCGGAGGCAGCGATGAGGTTAAGACGGTAAAGGCGCGTACAACAGACCCTGCAGCGGATTTGTGCACCGGGAAGGTAAACCGGAAGGCTTCTTCTATCTTGACCGCAGAACCGTAGACAGCAAACATGACATCATCACTGATATATTCGCAACACCGGGAAACACAAACGATGTGAAGCCTTATCTTGAAAGACTGAGCGTACAGATTGACAAATTTGGGTTTGACGTAAAATACATAGGACTTGACGCAGGCTGTAGCAGTTCAATCATTTGCAAATATCTTTACGACATGGGAATACAGGCGGCTATGGGACACCGCCGCGGCTGCCAACAGAAAGGAAAATACGGAAAAAGGGTAAAAATACTTACAAGAGAAGAAAGTAAACGGCGGAACGCAGCTTTGCCGATTCCAAAGAATTACACGGCCTCCGTTATTGCCGTATGCGGGGGCTTTCCAAGGTTACCGAGCAGTGCCTCCTCACTGCCGCCGTGCAGAATATGAAGAAAACAGCTTCCCTCTGTCGGGGGAGTACATCCGACTTCTTCGCGCTTTTTCTATGCTTTAACAAAAAACAAAGCCTATCCTTGCTTCAGATGGGCTTTGTCAGTGGTATGGACACACTCAAAAGAGTACGCCGAAAACTGTATATATCGATCTTATCTGTGCGCATCGATGACTTTGCGTTTGGATGCGCAAAGCTCTGCAATGAATAGCCTGTCTAAGGAAGACAACGAATAATCTTTGCGGTGAACCAGAAGGTCCTTGTAGATTTTCAGTTCCTCGTTGCAGGGAATTTCGACAAGATTAAACCTATCCAAGGTTTCTTGGGGAATCGGGGAGACCCACATAAAGCAATCGCTGTTTCTGCTCAACAGTTCGAATTGACTGCCGCGCTCGTAAACAAAAATACGTCGATTTGAGTTGTCGGGCAGCTCCTCTTTTTTTGACGCAGCAAACGGCATTGAGGGCACATAAGGGTCGGCATGAGCAATTTCGATATAGTCTTTAAGCATATTGAACTTAACACTGCCGGCGTGTGCAAGATTGCTGTTTCGACCTGCAACCAAAACATAGCGGAATTCGGCTACGAGTTCATAGGCGAGATTCTTTTCTTCAAGCATGTCCTTATAGTACTTGTCATATTCCGCAGCATAGCGTACAATGCCGAGGCGATAATCCTCCTGCAAAACATTTTTCACAGTGTTTGCAGAGTTAGTTTCATAGTAAAACGCATCGA
>OLOV01002058.1_pt1 | contig 14290 bp, 10 predicted proteins | sample 1672931 | NCBI WGS metagenome assembly OLOV01 (sample SAMEA3136738, study PRJEB25190) | human gut metagenome | biome: human gut; feature: human-associated habitat; material: faeces | place: Austria | collected 2013
CTCAATGTCAGCTTCCTCTGTAGGAACGAACTCGTGGAGTGGCGGATCAAGGAATCTGATTGTAACCGGGTTACCCTCAAGAGCCTCATAAAGAGCCTCGAAGTCGCCCTGCTGGTAAGGAAGAATCTTATCAAGAGCAGCTTCTCTCTCTTCTACTGTATCAGAGCAGATCATCTCTCTGAATGCAGCGATTCTGTCCTCTTCAAAGAACATATGCTCTGTACGGCAAAGACCGATACCCTCGGCACCGAGCTCACGAGCCTTTTTAGCATCAGCAGGTGTATCAGCGTTTGTTCTTACTTTAAGCTTTCTGTACTTGTCAGCCCAGCTCATAATTCTGCCGAACTCGCCTGCGATAGTAGCGTCAACAGTTGGAATAACACCGTCATAGATGTTACCTGTTGAACCGTCGATTGAAATGTAGTCACCCTCGTGGAACTCTTTGCCTGCGAGTGTGAACTTCTTGTTAGCTTCGTCCATGTTGATGTCGCCGCAACCTGATACGCAGCAAGTACCCATACCACGAGCAACAACAGCAGCGTGTGATGTCATACCGCCACGAACTGTGAGGATACCCTGTGAAGCCTTCATACCTGTGATGTCCTCAGGTGAAGTCTCAAGACGAACGAGAACAACCTTCTCGCCCTTTGCGTTCCAAACCTCAGCATCTTCAGCTGTGAATACAACCTTACCGCAAGCAGCACCCGGTGAAGCACCAAGACCCTTGCCGATTGGTGTAGCAGCCTTAAGAGCAGCAGCATCAAACTGTGGGTGGAGAAGTGTGTCGAGGTTACGAGGGTCGATCATAGCAACTGCCTCTGCCTCTGTTCTCATGCCCTCGTCAACGAGGTCACAAGCAATCTTAAGAGCAGCCTGAGCTGTTCTCTTACCGTTTCTTGTCTGGAGCATATAGAGCTTCTTGTTCTCAACAGTGAACTCCATATCCTGCATATCTCTGTAGTGATCCTCAAGAGTTTTGCAAACAGTCTGGAACTGAGCAAATGCCTCAGGGAATGTTTCAGCCATCTGAGCGATTGGCATTGGTGTACGAACACCTGCAACTACGTCTTCGCCCTGTGCGTTTGTAAGGAACTCACCCATGAGCTTCTTTTCACCTGTAGCAGGATCTCTTGTAAATGCAACACCTGTACCGCAATCGTCACCCATATTACCGAATGCCATTGACTGTACGTTTACTGCAGTACCCCATGAATAAGGAATATCGTTATCACGACGATATACGTTAGCTCTTGGGTTATCCCATGAACGGAATACAGCCTTGATAGCGCCCATAAGCTGTTCCTTAGGATCGTCAGGGAAGTCAACGCCGATTTTAGCCTTGTACTCTGCCTTGAACTGTGAAGCAAGCTCCTTAAGATCGTCAGCGTCAAGCTCAACGTCCTGTGTAACGCCCTTCTTAGCCTTCATTTCGTCGATAAGCTCTTCAAAGTACTTCTTACCAACTTCCATAACTACATCAGAATACATCTGAATAAATCTTCTGTAGCAGTCCCAAGCCCAACGAGGGTTGTTGGACTTCTTTGCAATAACTTCAACAACTTCTTCGTTAAGACCGAGGTTGAGGATTGTATCCATCATACCTGGCATTGATGCTCTGGCACCTGAACGAACTGAAACGAGGAGCGGATTCTCTAAGTCACCGAACTTCTTGCCTGTGATCTCTTCCATCTTGCCGATGTACTCGTTGATCTGACCCTGAATTTCTTCGTTGATCTCTCTGCCGTCCTCATAGTACTGAGTACAAGCCTCTGTTGTAATTGTAAAGCCCTGTGGTACAGGAAGTCCTAAACTTGTCATTTCTGCAAGGTTAGCACCCTTACCGCCGAGAAGCTCACGCATGTTAGCATTACCTTCTGAGAAAAGGTATACCCATTTGTTTGCCATTTTGGTAATCCTCCTAAAAATAATAAATTATACGGCTGTGGCGAAAATTGTGTCAAAATTCGCCCGCTTGTATAAGCCTACACATAATTATAACAAAGTTTGTTCAAAATAGCTATAGATTTTTTAAAATTTTTTCCTATAAAATTCAATTTTATACTTCATCAATATTGTATAAATCGTTTAAATTTACCCCTAATGTTGTTTTTTTGTAAAATACTCTTGAAATTTGTATTTTTTATGCGATAATATTAATATGTCTTGTTGTGTGTACATATTAAAGTAAACACACAAATTACAGAATACCAAGGAGATTACATATGAATAATTGTGCGATTATTCTTGCGGGCGGCGAAGGCAAGCGTATGAAAAGCGACAAGCCGAAAACACTTTCGCTCGTACTTGGCAAGCCTATGCTTGAGTGGGTTATTTCTTCACTTAAAAAGGCAGGCGTTAATGACATCTGCATTGTAAAGGGCTTTAAAAAAGAATGTATAGATGAATTTGTGTCAACACTTGATTTTAAGGTTGAAACGGTTTATCAGGCAGAGCGACTCGGTACAGGCCACGCAGTAATGATGGCTAAAGACTTTCTTGAAAGTCACAAAGGCGACAGCGTGGTGATTTTAAACGGCGACGCACCTTTTATGGACAGCAAAACCATTGAAAAGTCACTTGAACAGCACATAAACACTCAATCAAGTGCAACTGTAATTTCCGCAATGGTTGACGACCCTACAGGCTACGGCAGAATTGTCCGTGACGAAAACGGCGACGTAAAGTCAATCGTAGAACAGAAAGACGGCAGTGAAGAAATCCTTAAGATTAAGGAAGTAAATTCGGGAGGTTTCTGGTTTGACGCAGAAAAGCTTTTGTCTGTGCTCGGCAGAATTTCATCCGATAATAATGCAAAGGAATATTATTTGCCCGACGCATTAAAACTTTTGCTTTCGGACGGCTGTAAGGTAGGCGTTTATACCGCAGAGTGCAGCGACACAGTGCTCGGCGCAAATGATCCCGCACAGCTTGAGGAGCTTAACAATATTGCAAAAGACAGGGGATATACCTGTTAAGATAATAGTAGAATACAAACTATAGAGTAAAAAGGAGCGATTACAATGAATTTTCACGGAAAAGACATTAAAATCTTTACCGGAAGCTCAAATGTAAATGTAGCCAAAGGAATTGCAGGCAGCCTTGGAGTTCCGCTTGGTAAGAGCGAATGTACTCAGTTTTCTGACGGTGAAATAGCGGTTTCTCTTCAGGAATCTGTAAGAGGCAGCGATTGCTTTATCGTTCAGTCAACTTGCACTCCGGTAAATGACAATTTAATGGAAATGCTTATTATGATTGATGCCATGAAGCGTGCTTCCGCTGCAAGAATTACAGCAGTTATGCCTTACTTCGGCTATGCAAGACAGGACAGAAAGGCTAAGGCAAGAGATCCGATTTCGGCAAAACTTTGTGCTGACATCATCACATCAGCAGGTGCCGATCGTGTGCTTACAATGGATCTTCACGCAAACCAGATTCAGGGCTTCTTTAATATCCCTGTTGACCACCTCTATGGTTCTCCTATCCTTGCTAACTATATGAGAGAGAAAATCGGCGGAAACTTTGATGAATACATCGTTGTTTCTCCTGACCTCGGTTCGGTTACCCGTTCAAGAAACTTTGCGTCTAAGATTGGCACAGGTCTTGCTATTATTGATAAGAGAAGACCAAAGGCTAATGTTTGCGAAGTTATGAACATTATCGGTGACGCAAGAGGCAAAAAGGTTATCCTTGTTGATGATATGATTGACACAGCAGGCACACTTTGCAACGCAGCAAACGCTATAGTTGAAAAGGGCGGTGCTACTGAAGTTTATGCTTGTGCTACACACGCAGTTCTTTCAGGTCCTGCTATCGAGAGAATTAAGAACAGCGCAATCAAAGAGGTTGTTCTTCTTGATACAATCCCTGTACCACAGGAGAAGATGATTGACAAGTTCACAATTCTTCCTGTTGCTCCTACATTTGCAGAGGCTATCGCAAGAATTTACAATGACAAGCCATTTACACCTGCATTTGGTTAATGAACCGAAAATTAAATAGCGATTATACAGGCGGGTTTCAAATAACCCGCCATTTCGCCGTTAAAAAGGTTTTGGGTTGTAACGACAAACAAACTAAATTTATATATAAACACAAACCATAGTTTATTAGCAGTTATTCAGACTGCACGAGGTATAATAAGAAAATGAGTTTTTTTAATTTAACATTTAACAATAACGAAAATACAGAAATCGTTGATAAATTTATTGACGAATACGCTCAATGGCACAATACGGGAAAAACTCCCGATATGGGCTCTCTTGATGTAAACTACACTCTTGAACTTCAGAAAAAAAGACTTGATGAAAATAATGTCAGAAAAGAAGTTGTGTTTGATACAAAAGAAAGCTCGTTTAAGCAGGCACTCAAGTGCTTTACCGTCACCGACAGAGGCGACTACAAAAGTGATGTTGCCTGTAAAGACTATAAGGTGACAGAAACCTTTTTTGTAAATAATAAAAAGAAAAAGAAAAGAAAGAATAAACGCAACTTTTATGCTACCATCACAAGACTTTTAAATCAAAATGCAGGCGGTGCGGTTGCGTGCCCAAACTGCGGCGCTATCAGTGATGTGCAGGACTTACTTACAGGCTGTAAAAGCTGTGGAACAAGATTTATTATTGACGACTTATTTCCTAAGGTTACAAACTTTTATCACATTAAAGACGAGGCAGACCTAATCAGAAAAATACTAAAGCCGTCAATGCTTATATGCGTTCTTGGTATGATAGCCACCGTTATGAGCTATTCTTTGATTTCTAATATTAATAACGGAAACATAGTGCAGGGCAGCGATGACTTTGTATTTCAGATTGTGCAGTGCGTAATTGTAGGATTGATTTATGGCGCTGTTTCGGGTTATATTTTGTGGGCGGCTTTTATACTCATATGGATGATGATTGGCGCAATAAAAAGCCTGTTTTTGCTCGGTCCTCATGTAAGGGCAAAAACTCAGCTGCCAAAGGTTATGCGACAGATTGACCCTAACTTTTCGTATGAGTTTTTCATAGGTAAGGTTATAAATCTTATTAAACTGATGATATTCAGTGACGATTACACTAATCTTGCGGCATATGACGGCAAGCCTATGCAAAATAAATTTAAAGACATAATAGATGTAAAATACGACTCAACCGTTAAATTTAACGGATTTAAAATAAACGGATCTTATTGTTATGTCGATATTACGGCATATACCACGGTTTTAAAAATTGATTGCGGAGATGTAAAAAAAGCAAAAGAAAAATTCAGAATTGTTGTTTGCAAAAACATTAATGCAATAGCCGATGCAGGTTTTTCTATTAAAAAGGTAAGCTGTAAAAGCTGCGGCGGCAGTTTTGACGCTACAAGAGAACATAATTGCCCTTATTGCGGTAATCCTTACCACCTCGGCAATGACGATTGGGTTGTAATTGAATTTAATAAAGAATAATTTATATAAAGGAAGGTATTTATGTTTGGTAATAAAAAGAGCTTTGGCGGCGGTGTCGAGCTTTTGGTAGTAGGACTCGGAAACCCCGATAAAAAGTACGAAAACACCCGTCATAACGCAGGCTGGCTTGCGATTGACGCAATAGCCGAGAGCCTTGACTGCAAGGTAGACAGAGTAAAATTTAAAAGCTATGTCGGCGAATGTAATATAGCAGGCAGAAAGGCAATGTTTATGAAACCTACCACATATATGAACAACAGCGGTCAGGCAGTGGTAGAGGCGATGAATTTCTACAAAATTTCACCTGAAAATGTGATAGTATTATTTGACGATATATCCCTCGATGTCGGTAAAATGCGTATTCGCTCAAAGGGCAGTGACGGCGGACAGAGAGGAATGAAGAGCATTATATATTTAAGTGGCAGTGATAAGTTCCCACGAGTTAAAATAGGAATCGGCGCAAAGCCTACACCCGAGTGGGATTTAGCGGATTGGGTGCTTTCAAGATTTTCCGACGATGAACAGAAGAAACTTGCGCAGGTATTTGAAAATGCCGCAAAAGCCGTTGAACTTATGGCAGACGGAAAAATCGACAGAGCAATGAATTTGTTTAATTAACATTTTTATAAAACAATGTTGAAAAAATCGGTAATCATCCCAATTTTTGATAAATAAAAAGTGAACAAATAATTAAAGCAAGATGAATTATGAAATTTTTAGTTGATGTTTTTAAAAACAGTGAGGTTTTTAACTCACTCGAAAAAGCTGTTGTGCGTGGCGGCAGTGTTTGCGCTACGGGACTTTCCGCCGTTCACAAGGCACATATTATCTATTCGCTGTGTTGCCGCAAGAGCACCACAGCCTTTTGTGTTGCCTCCGACGAGCGAGAGGCGCAGACAATCTGCAATGACCTTGCAAGTATGGGTATGCGTGCTTATTTTTACCCCGAGCGTGATTTTAATTTCAGAGATATTCAGAGCGCCTCAAGAGAGTACGAACACGCAAGACTTAAGGTACTGCTCAAACTCATTGACGGCGAATGTGATGTAGTTGTCAGCTGTATTGATGCAGCGGCGCAGTTCACAGTGCCAAAGGAATTTTTGAGGGACTGTGTTCTGACTTTAAAAGAAGGCCTTGAAATCAGTATAGAAAAAGCCGTACGAACACTTACCCTGCTCGGATACGAGCGTTTTGATGCGGTAGAGGGTAGCGGTCAGTTTTCTGTAAGAGGCGGTATTCTCGATTTCTTTATGCCTGATGCCGAAAATCCTGTTCGTGCGGAATTTTGGGGTGATGAAATCACCGACCTTTCTTTCTTTGATATTGATACACAGCGAAGAGGGGAAAAGGCAGGCGAAATCCGTCTTTCGCCGTCTGCGGAGGTAATTATTGAGGACAGAACGGCGCTTGCCGACAAAATAGAAAATCTTGCAAAAGGCGTGCGAGGCAAAAAAGCTCCGCAGGTTAAGGAAACACTGCTTTCGGAGGCGGACAGCATCAGGTCGGGCGCAATGCTTTCAAATACCGACAAGTTTATTCCGCTTTTATATGATAAAGCCGAAACCTTATTTGATTATCTCGACAGAGATACTTTGATTTTCACTTCGGAGTTTAACAATATTTCAGAGCGTGGCAGAGCAATGGACTTCAGAAATGAAGAAACCGTAAAATCCGCCTTTGAGGACGGCATTCTTTGCAGAGGTCTTGACAAGTATTCACTCACTTTTGCGGAATGTGTTGATATTTTTACTTCTCACGGCATTGTTATGCTTGAGGGCTTTGTGCACGGTTCAACAACAATTCCGCTCAGAAAAATAGTATCGTTTTCCGCAAAACAGCTTTCTGTATGGAACGGTTCATACAAACAGCTTGAGGAGGACTTAAACGGTATGCTCACTGCAGAAAGCTGCGGTGTTGTGCTTGCGGGAACGGACAAGGCGGCAAAAAACCTTTGTGATTCGCTTAGAAATGACGGTATTCCCGCACAGTATGCCGATAAGTTGTCGGAAATAAAGAAAAACGCATTATTTGTATTGCCCGGTACTTTGAGCGCAGGCTTTGAATATCCGCTCGAAAAATTCTTTATTATCACACAGGGGCATATTTCGTATGTGCCGAAAAAGAAAGCAAGAAAGAAAATATCAAAGGACAGCCGGGAGGTTTACAGCCTTTCGGAGCTTTCGCAGGGCGATTATGTGGTACACAGCGTTCACGGTATAGGTGTTTTCGGCGGTATCCGTAAAATTGATACCCACGGAATTGTAAAAGACTACATCAAGATTGAGTATGCAAAGGGCGATGTTCTTTATGTGCCCGTAACTCAACTTGATATGGTTGCAAAATATATCGGCCCATCCGAAAACAGTCGTGTAAGGCTTAATAAGCTCGGCTCGCAGGATTGGCAGAAAGCAAAGTCAAGAGTAAAAGCATCTGTAAAGGACATTGCAAAGGAGCTTATTGCACTTTATTCCGCAAGAATGAAAGCAAAGGGCTATGCTTTTTCACAAGATAACGAATGGCAGCACGATTTTGAGGCTAAGTTTGAATACGAAGAAACTCCCGACCAGCTTAGGTGCTGTGAAGAAATCAAGACAGATATGCAGAAAACCTCACCAATGGACAGACTTTTGTGCGGTGATGTAGGTTTTGGCAAAACAGAGGTGGCACTGCGAGCGGCATTTAAGTGCGTTGCGGATTCAAAACAATGCGCATTGCTTTGCCCGACAACAATTCTTGCGTGGCAGCATTACCAGACTGTGTGCAAGCGCTTTGAGGGCTATCCGATAAGAATTGAATTGCTGTCACGATTCAGAACGGCAAAACAACAGAAAGAAACTATAGAAAAGCTAAAGCGTGGAGAGGTAGATTTGGTGGTCGGCACGCACAGACTTGTGCAAAAAGATGTGGAGTTCCGTGACCTCGGACTTGCAATCATTGACGAGGAACAGCGCTTTGGCGTGGCACAAAAGGAACGCTTTAAGGAGCTTTGCAAAAATGTTGATGTTCTTACTCTTTCGGCTACACCTATTCCAAGAACTCTCAATATGGCAATGAGCGGTTTAAGAGATATGAGTGTAATCGAGGAAGCGCCACGAAACCGACAGCCTGTGCAGACCTATGTTCTTGAGCACGATGACGCAGTCATAAACGAGGCTATCCGCAAGGAGCTAAGGCGAGGCGGACAGGTATTTTATCTACATAACGATGTTGCCACCATTGAATCGTGCGCATCAAGAATTCTTGAGGCTGTGCCCGAGGCAAAAATAGCCATAGGTCACGGCAAAATGAAAGAGCACGAACTTAGCGAAGTATGGCGAAAAATGCTTGAGCAGGAAGTAAATGTTCTTGTTTGCACTACTATAATAGAAACAGGAGTTGATTTGCCGAACGCAAACACGCTTATCATAGAAAACGCCGACAGAATGGGACTTTCTCAGCTCCACCAGCTCAGAGGTCGAGTGGGCAGAAGTAACCGTCGAGCCTATGCGTATCTTACCTTCCGCAAAAATAAGGTGCTCACTGAAATTCAGCAAAAGCGACTTGCCGCAATTCGTGAGTATACGGAGTTTGGCAGCGGCTTTAAAATCGCTATGCGAGATCTCGAACTCAGAGGTGCAGGAAACATTATGGGTGCTCAACAGCACGGACATATGGAATCTGTCGGATACGATATGTATCTTAAGCTGTTGGGCGAGGCAGTAAGCGAAGAAAAGGGCGAAGCCGCACAGTCTGCCGACCTTGATTGTCTTATTGATATTTCGGTAAATGCGCACATTCCGGAGAGCTATGTAGAAAGCCTTACTCTCCGACTTGATGTATATCGCAGAATCGCCGATATACGCAACAAAGAGGACAGCCTTGATGTTAAGGACGAACTCAAAGACCGTTTCGGCGAAATTCCCGAATCCGTGCTCGGACTTATTGATATTGCGCTTATAAGAAACTGTGCAAACGCAATGGGTATTTACGAAATCAGGCAGACGGATACCAATGTTTTACTGTTTGTCAAAGAGATAAAATCGCCGAAGGTTATAGAACTTCTTTCAAGGCTCAACGGCAGAGCAATGCTGTCTGCGGGCACCAAACCGTACATTACAATAAGATGCGGCGGCGGTTCATCGCTTGATATGCTCAAAAAAGTATTTAAAATCTGATAGTTGTCTGAAAATTTTGCCGAAAAAGCAATAAATTTTAGAAAATATATAGACAATACAAATTTTTTTGTGTATAATCATAAAGTACGCACCCTGTCATTTTACGGGTGAAATAGAATTTTTTAAGGACGGTAAATATTATGAAACCATATGCAAAGATCGGTTCATTGTTGCTTGCACTGATTATTGCTGTTGCAGCGGTTGGCTGCACTCCAATCAGCCTTAATGCAGAATGGGCTTACAGGACAGATAAAGTAGAATTGCCAATCGGCGTTTACAGCTACTCGCTTAAAACAGCTTACTCACAAGCTCAAAATTATGCGTCGAAACTTGCTTCATATGACGAGGCATCCGATTCATGGCTTGACCTTGAGATTACAGACGATGACGGCGACAAGGCGATTGCAAGAGATTGGATCAAAAACGAGGCAGAAACAATGTGTCTTAATTACATTGTGACTGACAACCTCGTTGAGGAGCTCGGCATTGATATGAGCGGCGCTACCGCAGATTCGGCTAAAAAAACAGCCGAGGAATATTGGACAGTAGGCCCTTACGCTTCATACGGCTACTATATGCCTTATAAAGACCAGTACGAGCCTTACGGTGTTTCTTTTGAAAGCTTTGAATATTGCACAACACTTTATAACACAAAATACACAGCAGTATTTGAAAAGCTTTACGGTGAGGGCGGTTCAAAAGAGGTAAAGGATGACGAATTTATTTCATACTTTACAGAAAACTATACAGACTATAAGTATATAAAAGCAAATCTTTATGAGTCAACAACCGACGAGTCAAACAACAGCAAAGATGCAGCGCTTTCCGACGAAGACGCAAAGAAGATTACAGACGAGTTTGACGGTTATGCAAAGGAACTTAATAACGGTACTTCTTTTGACGATGTTGTAAATAAGTACAAGACAGCTAACTCACTTACAGACGATCCGTCAACATCAGCTGTAGAAAACCTTAAAAGCAGTTCACTCGGCGATGAGCTTAAGACAGCTCTCGGCGAAATGAAAGCGAACGAGGCTAAGACAGTTAAGGTAGGTTCAGGCAATACAGCAGTTTATTACCTTATCTATAAGGGTGACATCAACTCAGACATTGACAGCTATGTTTACGATTCAACACAGCGCAACAAATTGCTTGCAGATATGAAAAAAGACGAGTTTGCAAAGTATGTTGATGACCTTGCTCAAAAGACAGATTGCGAAAAGAACCAGTCTGTACTCGACCAGTACAAGCCTGAGCTTTACTTTGTAAAGCCTGAAAGCTCATCAGCAAGCTCAAGCTCTTCAAGCACAAGCTCTTCAAGTTCATCTTCTTCAAAGTAAAAGTTTAAAAATCAAAATGCCACACAGCCTTTGTGTGGCATTTAGTGCAGATATTTTCAACCGATTAATAACCTTTTAAATATATGAAAGGAGTCAACAGTATGAAAAGAAAAATAATTGCTTTAATTTCCGTACTTGCACTCAGTTTTTCTGTATTTGCTTTTTCGGTAAGTGCGGTTGAAGGCGAAGAAAGCGGCGGAGAAATTATTGAAACCGAGCCTGCTCCCGAGCCGGAACCGACATATGAGCCGGAACCCGAGCCGGAGCCGACATACGAGCCGGAACCCGAACCGACATATGCTCCCGAGCCGGAACCGACATATGCTCCCGAGCCGGAAACGGAGCCTACAGAACCTTATTATGAAGAGCCTACTTACAGTTATGATGATAAGCCATACTACAGCGACGGCGACGATGTATATGTAGGCGGCGGTCAGTCAACATATACTGTACCCGAAACCACTGCGCCTCCTGCACAGATGTATTCTGTAAGCAAAGATACTATTGACGATAAAACGCTTTCACAGAGCGATTGGAACGATATTTCCGCAAATCTCAAAAACGCATCTCTTACCGACAGCGACGGCGATGATTTCAACTTTATCAAGAAAAACACAAGTAAATCCGATAACGGACATTGGATGCTTTATGCAGGTATTGTGTGCTTGATTTTAAGTGTTGCAGGTATTGTTTACTTTATTATTGCTACAGTAAATAGCCGTGGCAGATACAAATTTGCTCCTGCAACAGGTAAAGCAGGCAAAACCAAAAAGAGAAAATTTGACACCGCAGATGTAGAACTTCCAAAGCATGATGTATCAAAAGGCGGTACAAAATTTAAGCATTAATTAAAATTTTATCCCGATAAAGTGCGACTTTATCGGGATTTTTGTTTTAATTTGGGTAAAATAACAGTTGAAAGATAGACTTAAAAATTTAGGTCAAGCCTTTTTAAAGGCTTGCGGGTTTGGGCAGCGCCCATAAAAATCTTCCGATACAACAATTTATCAGGCGCAAACAGCCATGCTGTTTGCGTGCTGAAACTAAGTTTGTTAAAACAGGCGGTAGCCTTTTAGGAAAGAAATAATTAATTCCCAATTTATATAATGAATGGCTTTTTCTTATTGCTATCGCATTTAAAGGCTTTCACCGTTGTGTTCAAGCCGCCAAACAGCGAACTGTTCGGCTATCGTTAGCTTGCATAAACGGAAAGTATTTGTGGGCTTTGCCACACCCACGACCTTTTAAAAGGTCGACCAAATTTTTATAATTTTTAAATTTAATTTTCATCTCAACATAAAAAATAGAACTGTGAGCATAAAATACAAAAATCCGCAAAAAATATAACCACCCGGAAAGGTGGTTATATTTTATGAATAGAAAAGAAAGCAAACGCAACGAGCGGTATCCTATTGAACTGCCGTCACGCAACAACGGTTTTGAACATTCACCGATTGTAGATGTTACCGATAACGAAATTTATCCGTATGAACTCAATTCAAGGCGAAATGCGGTATATCAGCCCAATGAAAATATTTCAGAGGTTGTGGCTACCGAAATAGAACCTGATTCGGCAGTGCAAACCATTCACGAACGGCAAATGTAGGAATAAAAACGGGGAAAGTGTCGGCATTTACCGAGCCGACACTTCCGCTCAGTCCCTGTTGTTTTGTAATTATCTGCGCCCTCAACTGGTGAAAGCCGTCTGTAACTATAGCTTTGTTTTCGTTAAGTCCGTTTGCTTTAATTATTTCTTCGGAAAATGCTATATTTTCGCCTGTATTTACCGCTTTGTCTTCTATATAAAGCCTGTCCGGAGAAATCCCTGCCTCGACAATGCAGTTGTACATAGCCTGTGCCTCACTCATCGGTTCATTACTGCCCTGTCCGCCTGTAAGTACAGCTTTTGCATCAGGATTTTCCTGCAAATATCTAACGGCGCTGTTTATTCTGCCTGTAAGCATCATACTCGGGCCGTCCTCGGTAACTTGAGCGCCAAGTACGATTGCGGTTGCATTTTGTTTTGGCTGTTGTATGCAGGCAAATGTCATTAGACCCGTAACAATCAAACCGTAGCAAAGAAGTGCGGTAAAGCAAAAATTGATGCCGTACAAAACAATTTTGCCGAATATATTCTTCTTGAGTTTTTCTTTTAATGATTTGTACTTATTGCGTGTGCCGAATACAAAAATCAGCCACACACACAGCAATCCGCCTACAAGATTGCCGATGTTGACAATTCCCCACGGAGCGCACGATACAAACAGCAATAAAAATACAATGGCAATTAAGGTAATTATAACTCTGAATATTTTAAAAGCTTTGTTTTCTTTTTTCACAGCTTATCAGCTCTTTTCGTAAATAATTATAATTATTTTAGCATATAAAGCACAAAAAGGCAATAACTTTTAACTTTGCTTGCAAAATTTTATTGATACCGCAGTGAAAGCGTGATATAATAACTTATTATGAAAGGCGGTGACAATATGAAGTCTGTATTTGCGGGAAACAAAGCGAAGTTTGCTTATTTTTCCTTTATATTTATAATAATTTCAACGGCGATGTATACATTTTACGCAAAAGAACCGCATTGGTGGTATATTGTATGGAATGATATTCTTGCTGTAATTCCGCTGTTTGCGGCAATGCTGTGCGAACATTATTTCAGTAAGAAAAAAGCTGTTCCTGCTGTAATATTTGGATTTTTGTGGTTATTATTCTTTCCAAATTCGCCGTATATGATGACGGATTTAAAATATACAAGCTATTTTAAAGAGTCCGCTTATCTTGAATATGAAAAAATCGGAACGAATGTGACCGCTTGGCTTATGGTGCTGAACTTGACGGTTACGGTTATACTCGGGCTGCTGTTCGGAATGATGTCAATGCGAATAATTCATAAAATAATAAATAAGCGTTTCGGAAAGGCGACGGGTGTTGCTTTTTGTACAATTACGATTTTACTCAGTTCGTTTGCAATTTATATCGGCAGATATGCAAGAGTAAATTCGTGGGATATTGTTCGCCCGATTTTCTTAATTGAAAAATCGTTAAACTCACTGTCGGAATTTTCACCGATTTTTATAGCTGTATTCTGTATAGCCACGGCGATGCTGTATGTGCTTTATTATGCATTTGATAAATTTGTAATAAAACACGATTGATAAACGGTTTTTTGAGAATTTTTAAAAACTACGGTTAATTATATTTATTAAAATAACCGACAAAAACTGCTGTTTGAGTGACAAACCCAAACAGCAGTTTTTATGTTATGTTCTGAATATTTGATATATTGATAAATTGTGGTTTGGCGGAGTGTCGGTCGGGCATTGAAATTTAGCTAACGCTAAATTATCCTCCCAAAA
>OLOV01002063.1_pt1 | contig 14257 bp, 10 predicted proteins | sample 1672931 | NCBI WGS metagenome assembly OLOV01 (sample SAMEA3136738, study PRJEB25190) | human gut metagenome | biome: human gut; feature: human-associated habitat; material: faeces | place: Austria | collected 2013
CTGACGGCCGATCATATTTTCCTCAGTGGTGGCAATCACCTTGCCTTCCTTTTCCACAACGCTCAGTTCTTTTCTCGTAATACTTTTCAGTCCGTCGATGGTACTCTGCAAAATCTGATTTGAAATCATCGCTTTCACCTCAATACTTTTCTCTGCATCTGAAATGCAGCCATTCTGTTTTTGCTTCTCTGTATAAATTGCCTAAAAACCTCTCTGCGAAGAGGTATCAAATTCGCCTATGCTCATTTTATAACAAAATGACAAAAAAAGAAAGAGGAAAGTATAAAAAAACAGTAAAAATCTCTTTCAGCTTGATTTTTACATAAAAATAGGGCCTGTTTTTTATTAAAACTGACCCTTGCTTTTCCGAATACTACGGTAAAACCTCAATTTTTCGTTCTCTTTACGCTGTCATTTTTTACTTATCCCCGACCACGTTTCTCAAAACTACCCGAATATCCGTCAAACGAAAAAAGGCATTTCGGTCGATATTCATAATAATCCTTTTTCCGAAATGCACTTCTTTCTTTGAAAAAACACAAAAGAATGTTTCCCATCCTTCACCGGGGTACTTTTCCGTTGTTGGAACTGCCGTTTTCCCCTGCACAATTCCGACAAAAGTCCTGCCGCATTCTCCTCTTTTTTGTCCAAAATGATTCGCGCCGCATGGGGCGCTTTCGCTTAACGTCCCCTTGTTCTGAGAACCGTCAGCGCAAATTTCGGCAGACGCATCATGCGCCGCCATCTCGTCGGCTGTGTAATCAGGCGGTGGAACCATTCCAGTCCCAGTCTGCGGAAAATCTTCGGTGCCCGCTTCACATTGCCTGCCATTACGTCAAAGCTGCCGCCAACGCCAATGGCTACCTTCGCCCCAACCAGACGAATGTTGTCATAAATCCATTTTTCCTGCTTGGGCGCACCCAGTCCTACCAGCAGTATGGACGGAGCCTTCTTTTTTATGTCCTGAATGATTTTCTTTTCCTCTTTTTCGTCGAAGTAGCCGTTATGCACGCCCACAATCTTCAGTCCGGGGTATTTCTTCATCATTTTTCTTGCCGCCGTTGCCGCAACTCCGGGCGCGCCGCCAAAGAAATAAAAGGTTTCCTCGCTCGCCGCAAGGTCTGCCATCAGGTTCTGCGTCAGGTCATAGCCTGCCACACGCTCCTGCAAGCGAATCTCGCTGTATTTGGATGCCCATACAACACCGATTCCGTCCGGCACAACCAGATCCGCCTCCCGCAGAATACTCATCAGCTCTGCGTCCTTTCTTGCCTCCATTACAATTTCCGGGTTAGGGGTACAGATGAAATGCTGCCCTTTTTCCTTGAGCAGTCCTTCTGCCCGTGCTACAGCTTCATCCATCGTCACAACATCGAAGGGTACTCCTAATACGTGTGTTTTCCTGTTCATACTACGCTCCCCCCTTATTTTTTTCTGCGCTCCAGCAGTTTTTCCAAATATCTTTCGTTCTTGTGTGCCATTTTTTCCAGTTCCTTTTCCTTCTGTGCAAGCTTCGCCACATAGCTTTCCTTGTTTTGGATCACATCCTCCACCAGAGCCAGTGTTTTCTCCTTGTCAAATTCCTTCAGCTTGCCGCCGCTGGGCATATCCAACTTCTCCAGATAATATTCGATCTTCGGGTCATAAATAAAGCCAATCAGCGGCACTCTCTGTCTTGCCGCAAAAATCAGCGTATGCAGGCGCATGCTCAGAATGAAATCCGCCTGAGAAATAATCCCCATCACCTCATAGGGAGAGTAGCTGCTCTTTAAAATATAAGCGTTCTGCTTCATTTTTTTGCGTACCTTTTCGCTCACCGTCACGTCATGCGGCATCTGCATGCTCAAAAATACGATGTTCCGCTGATATTTTTCCACAATGGTATCACATAATTCCGCAAATTGCCCGATGAATTTGTCCATATCCTTCCAGTTGCGGACAGAAACCACAACCATCGGCTTATCTGTCGGAATCCCTTCTTCTCTGAGGATTGCCTGTGTTGCCTCCTCGCTCACGCCGTCCATTGTAAATACAGGGTCAGCCGTCACAAAGCATTTCTTCGGGTTTACCCCCATGGAAAGCAGCTCCTCGTAGGAATTTTCCTCACGCAGGGTAATTAAATCCGCCTTATTCACCACCTGCTTCACCAGTCTGCGGTTGCGCTTGCCGGAAACAGGCCCGATGCCGTTTGCGTAAAGCATCACCTTTTTGCGCATCAGCTTTGCCGCCGCCGTAATCGAAAGGTAGTACATCAGAGAACGGGTAGAGGTGCTGTCCTGCAATAAAGAGCCGCCGCCCGAAAGCAACACGTCACACCTGTGAATCGCACGGAACACATCCATAAATCCAAAGCGGTATACCGCCTCAATCCCGTATTTCTCCTTTGTTTCCTTCGGCTTGTTGGAAAGCACGGTAATATGGTAATTTTCGCCCATCTCCTGAATATTCTTGTGCATGGAAAGCATGATTGCCTCATCGCCTGTATTGTTAAAGCCGTAATAGCCGCTCATCACCACGTTGTACTGCTTTTCATGACTTTCCTTCCATGCCGCATTATATGCACACACGCAGTCGCCCGCCATCTTCGTTACGGAATAATATTTGAAGATAACCTCTCTGCCGTATGCGCCCATTTTCTGCCGCTGTTCCTCCGTCAGGTCATTGAACGCATGCACCACATCCCGATACAGCAGATTTTCGTTGGAAAGCTCGCATCCGCGACAGCAGAAGTTGTTTTCCTGCGCCAGCTCCAGCTTATCCTCCCCGAACAGCCCGATGTAGCCTTCATTCCCCGCAACGATCACAGGCTTTTCTGCCGCCATTGCCTCCAGAGCCGCACGGCTTACGCCAACAAAAACATCTGCCACCGCTACCAGCTCATTGATATCCGTTCTGCCGCCCGTCATGGTGATGCACTCTCTGCCAATCTGCGCGTTTGTTTTTCTAGATTCCTCCAGTAATTCCTCAAACACATCTCCGCCGCCGACAATCAGCATCCGCAGTCCGGGGATTGCCTGCGCCAGCTTCGGTGCAATCGCAATCAGCTGTCTTGCCACCAGTGCGCGGCTTTCATCCATGCGGCTGACATAAACCAGTGTCGGCTCCTCCGCTTTCAGTCCGAATTCCTTCCGCGCCTTCGTGCCGTCCGTCTCAGGAGAAAATTTTTCGGTATCAATCCCGTTGATGGTCACAAAAATATCCTCATACCGCACCTTATAATTTTCCATCAGATACTCGCGAATATCGTCGCTGACCGCAATCACCTTCTGCCCCCAGTTGGAGATGTATTTCAGCCCCATCCCCGTATAAAATACCCAATGCGCGGAGGTCACAAAGGTAAAGCTGTTTTTCATTCTTTCCTTCAGAAGTCCGCAGACAAAGCTGGGAATTCTCGCATGCGAATGAACAATATCCACCTTTTCCTTTTTGATAATTTTTTTCAAAATGAAATAGGAGCGCGCCATTTTCAGCACATTTCTCTGGTTCAGCGGCACATGGTAATGGCGAATCCCTGCCTCTGCCAGCTCCTTTTCGTAAACGCCGCCGTTGGAGGCAACAATAATATCATAGCCCTGCTTTTTCAGCTCCTTGGAAAGCTCCACCACATGGGTTTCCGCCCCGCCGATTTCCAGCCCCATCAGAGCCATCAGAATTTTATACTTTTTCATGTCTTAACCCCCACTCATTCGCTGATGCTTGTGATTTTCATTACGGGTTTTGCATATTTTGTCGCTACATTCATTTCGGAATTTGCCTTCATTTCCACAACGCCGTCCACAAAATAGCCCTCGTCCTTCTCCACCACAGGGCCGTCAATCGTCAGCGTCACGCTGTAATAATCGGGAAATTCCACAGGCTGAATCGTGCCGTCATTCAGCAGTACATTTTTCAGAAACGGCTCGTGCTTCACTGCTGTAATCGTCCCTAAGAAGATGCCTGTTTTCTCGTCATAAATTTTATCCCCTTCATGCAGTGCATTGACCGTAGCCATCCGCACCTCGTCAATCAGCGCCGTGTAGGTTCTCTGCTCCTCGGAGGCATCCACCCCTGCGGATTCCTTCTGATTCACCACGCCGAATTTGAACACCGCCACCGCGCAGAGCGCAACCACAACTACGATAATGAGGATATCCACAATGTTCGGTTTTCTCTTTGCCATATCACTCACCATCCCTTACTTCTACAACAATGCCCTTAAAGGCATAGCCCTTGCCCTTGACATTCAGCTCCATCCCAACCTTTACGGTTGTTCCTTCCACGGTAATGTCCTTTTCCGTTTCCGTTCCGTTTCCTTCAATCGTCACATAAATATTGCTGTAGCCGTCCACAGGCACCTTTTCATATTTCCCCGTAGTGCGGTTGAACATCGTTTCCGTAAACGGCTCTGTTTTCACATCCTTCACCGTACCCAGATAGGTCGAGGTGGAGCTTTCATAGGCATTGCCGCCCACAACAGGGAAATTCGCCGTTTCCGCAACCACTTCTTCTCCCATCACCACATAGGAATAGGTCTTTGTATCCGCGCCGCCCTCTGCCGCGCTTCTGCCGCCCAAAAGCATCCTTCCGCCGACAATGCCGACAATTATTACAATCAGAATCAGCAAAATATCCACGATATTGAAAATACCGAATACCTTCTTACTTTTCATTTTCTTGCCTCCAGATAGAGTTTTTCGATTTTTCTTGTCATTTGCTCTGCCAAAAAGGTTGCCTCGGCATCCCTCTTTGCCTGTGCGCCAAAGGCGCTTCGCGTCGCGTCATCCGTAAGCAGCTCGTCCAGCCTCTCTGCCAGTGCGTCGCTGTCCCCGACGGGAATCAGAAAGCCGTTTTCGCCATGAAGAATCACCTCTGCCACGCCGCCGCTGTCCGTCCCGACCGCCGGAATCCCTGCAATCATGCTTTCCAGAATAGAAAGGCACAATGCCTCCGCCTTCGATGTAATCACCGCAATATCAAGTGCCGCTTCGATTTTTTCCACATCCTGCAAAAAGCCTGTAAACGTCACCTGCTCGCTGATGCCAAGTGCCGCCGCCTTCTGTTCCAGCTGCTTGCGCAGACTGCCGTCCCCGACGATATAAAACCGCACATCCTGCCGCTTGTCCAGAAGCTTTTTCGCGCCAAGCAGAAAGGTTTCATGATCCTTCACTTCCTCCAAACGGGCAACCATGCCGACCGCCTTCTCCCCTGCCTTGCCGCCAAAGGAGGAAAGCAGTGCCGCCTTTTCCTCTGCGCTCGGAATGGGAATCCGCTCAATGCCGTTATAAACCACCGCAATTTCCTGCGGCTTTGTGCCGCCTGCAATCATGCTTCTGCGTACCGCCTTGCTGACCGCGATAATTTTATCACTGAACACCGCATTGATTTCTCTGCGGAGAATCTTCTTTGCCAGTCCGCCCGGCGCGCCCTCCATGCAGTGCTTTGTATTGATGATATAAGGCACCCTTGCCCTTCTTGCCGCTATGCGTGCCGTCATGCTCGCATGTGTATGCACAATATCCGGCCTTTCCGCGCGGAAAATTTTCGCCAACGCCTTGAATGCCTTCCTGTCGAAAGATTTGTCCTCCATCTCCTCCATCGCAAGCACAGGCACATCCAATGCCTGCACCGCCGCCACCAGAAGGCTGTCATGCGGCAGAACCACCTGCACCGCAAATTTTTCTCTGTTATGATATTTCAGATAATACAATAGCCAACGCCCTGCGCCGCCAATATTTCTGTCTGTCAGAACATGGAGGATTTTCATTCTTTTTTCCGTCATTTCATTTCCTCCGTTTCTCTTTCGCCCTTCTTTTCTGCCACACGCACCGTTGCCATGCCGATGCCGATGAAGCACCAGAAGAACAGCACAATGCGGTAATCAAACCAGAGGTGATCCGTCAGCCCCTGCAATAAAAGCCCTGCAAAGCCGCCGAAGATTGCCCCCAGCAGAAAACGGAACCGCTTCGGTGCCGTCCGCATACCGCTGTAAAGCCTCTGGAAGAAGAACAAAAGCAGCAGTACCAGTACAGCAAAGCCGACAATCCCCAGTTCGATGAATTCCTGTAAGAACAGATTATGCGCGTGGTACGCATTCGCCGCCTCAAAGGAGAACAGCGGATAAATCTGATTAAATGCACCGATTCCGATGCCCGTCACCCAATAATGACGAATGATATCCAACGCCGCCGTATAAATCGACACACGGTACAGCGAGGAGGAGTCGCTCATCGTAACGGAGCTTGCAATTCTCGCCCACAGACCTGCCGGCAGAATAAACGGCATCAGCAAAAGCAGTACCACCCCAAGGGGAATCAGCCGCTTTTCGGAAAGCAACACGAAAAGTCCTGCCGAGAACATCAGCCCAAGCATTGCCCCACGAGAGCCCGTTGCCACAAGCCCCAGACAAATCACACCGAAGCAGCCTGTATAATATAATCTGCCGCACCAGTTTTTCATCTTCCAGATCATCCCTGCCGCCAGAGAGCCGACCAGAATCAAGTATTCCCCCAGAACATTCGGGTTGCTGAAGGTTGCATACGCGCGCGTGGTGATGTCAAAGCTTTCCTCATCCACCCATGCGGCATCCATTTCCACCCCGATGATATATTGATATACCGCGTAAAGCGCAATCAGCGCCCCTACAGTAATCAGTACCCAAAGCACAAAATTCAGCTTTTCTTCTGTATCAATGGCATCCTTTGCCACAAAGAATACCGCCATCAGAATCAGGAACAGGCTCATTGCCAGCAGTGCCGAAGGGAAGGCATAGCTTGTCACCCCTGCATAAAGGATACAAACCCCGAAGCAGCCCAGAAGCACGCTCACCATGCTCGTCCGCTGCATCCGGATTCTTCCCAGAAAAAGCTGAATGAAATACAGCACAAAGGTTCCCAGAACCAGAACCGCCAGAAGCATCGTCGGCAGAACGGGAATCGCCGCCACAATCCCTGCCAAACAGAAAATCAGGAAATTCTGATTAAATACGCGCAGGAAAAAGCTTTCGCCCATTGCCGCCGCAAGGCCGTTGCTTTCTCTGCGCACCGCCATGCCGCTCCAATGCACCAGATTATGCCAGAACCGCGGCAAAATCCCCTGCCTTGTATTGAGCCTTCTATCCCAGTTTGTACGCAAAAAGCCAAGAATCGCGCTGTTTTCAAACGCATTTTTGAATCCCCTGCAAATTGCCGCATAAATGCTGTACGCAATGCTGTTCATCCAGACAGAGCGCAGCAACGTGCAGATTGCCGCAAGCAGGCGGAAGCAAAAGCTGTCTTCAATTATCGCAGAAATTTTTTCTGTCATCGTATACGTTCTCCGTTTTTTCCTCTTACGGGGTGCGCCTTGCGCCGTTTCCCCGCCTCCTCTGTGCCGCAGCCTTTTCAGCATGCCGAACACAAACTCACCTTCCTCAATTTTCAGAAGCCTTGCAAAAAGCATGTAGGCAGCCACGCCAACGCCGCCGCAGATGCAAAGCAGCAGAATCTGCCCAAGCACGCGTCCGCCCAGTCTCGGCAGCAGCAGCCATTTGCACCCAAGCACCGGCACGAGCATCCCTGCCGCCGCCAGAAGCATCCGCCCAATCTGGAGCACAAAGCCCTTATCCAGAATATCGGGATACTGCTTCACCGCCGGAATCAGAAGCACTGCCGCCGCCGCTGTGGAGGAAACCGCCGCAGATAACGCCAGACCGCCAATCCCCATCGGCTTCAGCAAAAGCCAACACAAAACCTCATTGATAACGATAGAAACCAATCCCGAATAAAACGGGGTTTTCCCGTCCTGATTCGCATAAAAGGCGCGGCTCAGAATATTCTGCACGCCGTAGCCAACCATGCCCAATGCAAAGAAGAACAGCGCCGCCGCCGTCAGCTGTGTTGCCGTTTCGTCAAAGGCCCCTCTCTGGTAAATCAGCGAAACCACAGGCTGTGCCAGAGCCATCAGCCCCACCGTCATGGGAATCAGCAGGAAAATCATCGATTTCAGCGTCCCTCTGACCGCCAGTCCGAATTCCTTTTTATCCTCTGTCATACGAGAAAATTTCGGAAACACCATATTTGCAATCGCAAGCACGAAAACGCCCACGATAATCGTATACAGGTTATTTGCATATTCCAGCGCAGAAACGCCCAGCTCCCCGTTCACCGCGCTGCCCTCCGAAAGCTGCGAAGCAAAGCGCGTATTTACCATAAAGTTAATCGGCTGAATCCATGTGCTGACCATAACCGGCAGCATCAGCCTCCCGATTTTTCTCAGCCCATCGTCCTTAAAATGAAAATCCGGGTGATAATGATAACCCTTTTTCCAAAGGGACGGAATCTGGATTACCGCCTGCATCGCCCAGCCAATCAGAAACGCAACCGTCAGCCCCAGAATCCCGAATTTCTCGTTAAAGAAAATATAATACAGAATCAAAACGCCGTTGGAAACCACGCTCAGTGCCGCAGGCACATTAAATTCCTCCAACGACTGCAAAATCCCCACAAAGGAAAAGGCAACCGCCGTAAAGAGCATCGTCGGAAAAAGCATCCGCAGAAGCCCCACGCAAAGCGTCACCGTTTCCACATCATAGCCGGGCGCAATCAGAAGCGTCAGCGGCTTTGCAAACGCCATCCCCAGAAGCATCATCAAAAGCGTAACGGTCGAAATCATCGTAATAAAGCGGTTCGCAAGCGAAAACGCCTCCTGCCGCCCCTTTTTCTGCAAATATTCCACAAAAACAGGGATAAAGCTTGCAGAAATTGCCGATGCAAAAATCACATCAAAAAAGGTACGGGGAATCCGGCTTGCCAGCAAAAATGCCGCCGCCTGCATATCCGTTCCGTAGTTTGCCGCCAGAAGCTGCTCGCGCACCATTCCCAGTATTTTCCCAAAAAGGGTAATTAACATCATAAAGCTGACGGTTTTCACCGCCTGATTGCCTTTTTCTGACATAATAAACTCCTAAAATCCATTGAAAATTTGTTTTCTTTCGTGTCAATCGGTAAAAATACTCCTTGTAATCCACCTTATATAGTACCTTATTCTCCCTTTTTTTACAACCAAAAGCGGAGAATCCAAAAAAAATGTTTTCGGGAGAAGCTCCCCCGAAAACATCTGCATTTTTATTTGATATGAACTGCTTCGTATGTCACAGCGCCGTCCTTCACACGGAAGCGCAGCATTTTATAATTCGGGTTTACCGTCCCGTCTGCCTTCCAAAGATTGGGCAGGTTGATGTAGCGCACGCCGTCCTTTGTGGAGGTCCAGTAAGACGTACTGCCGCAGGAAATCACAAATACCTTCTTGCCCTGCTCCACATACTTGCTCAGAATCGCGCGGAAATAATTGGTTTCCGCCGCGGAGCTAAATGCAGAAGGGGTCTTGTCCATCACCAGAACAACGGTGCTGTTGTTTGCCGCATCAATGTCTCTTGTGAAGCTTGCCCACTGAGAGGGGTTTGTTGCGGTAATGCCGCCCTTTGCCGCAGAAAGCATTGCCACACTCACGCCGCCCCTGTTCAGGAAACGATAGCTCCCGTTCCATGTCAGAGAATCCACCTTGTTTGCCGTCTGCAAATCGTTTTTGCCGCCGTAAATTGCCACGCTTGCGTTTGCATCCACATAGGCCTTCGCCTTTTCTCTTGCGGAAGTATAGACTGCCGCATCAATCTTATTTGTGCCTGTGTATGCAAGCTTGCCCGCTACGTTGAAATAATGCGCCCCGTCATTTGCCACTGTTACTGTCTGGTTCAATGCATCCTTCGCCGCCGCTGCCGCAGGTGCCTTGACTGCCGCCGCATTGCCAACCGTTACGGTAATGTATGCAATCGCGCCGTCCTTTTCGCATTTGATATAGGTAGAGCCTTCCTTTTTCGCCGTGAAGTGATTGCCGGAAACAGTACCGACGCTTTCATCCGCCACGCTGTAATTTGTGCTTGTGGATGCCCAGTAGGAGAATCCATCCTGATCGTATGCGTTCATGGCAATCGTTGCCGTTTCGCCTGCCTTGTTCAGCTTGATGCTTGCATTTGTGGGGCTGAGTCTTGCCACCTTGCCGCTCACCACATTCTGCTGATATGCCACCAGATTGTTATAGGTTGCAATAACAGTAAATGTGCCGCTTGTCTTGGGTGTAAAGCTGTAGCCGCTCCATGTCCCTTCCACGCCGACAGCATCCAGTGTCACCTGCTCTGCCGGAATCTCAATGCGGTTGTAATGTTCATCCAGACCATATACCGTAAAGGTAATAGGCTTGCCTGCCAGTGTTCTTGTCATAGAGGGCTGCATCCGAATTTCCTGCACTGCCCCCTTTTCTGCCGTCTGGAAAATGCCGACTGCGTTGATTACCCTACGTTCAGAGCCTTCGGAAACCTTGTTTACCACATTCACAGAGGAATCCTCTGTTGTTTTCACCGCCATGGTAGAGGAGCCGCCGCCGTCTAGGTGCATTGCCTCATACGCGCCGTATTCCTGCATCAGCACGCCCATTTCCCAGTGTGTTGCGCCAATGCTGTCCCCTCTGCCGTCCACAACCATGAAAATTGCGGTCTTGCCATCCTTGGAAACGCCGAATGCCGTTCTGGGCTGTCTGCCCTTCGCAACAATGGAGTTTGCCTCTACGATTTTCCCGTCAACCAGCAGCTTGCCGCCGCCGCCAAAGGCGGTTTCCATCCCGTCCAGGTTCACAGAGGAATTGATATCCAATGTCATCTGGTCGCCCACCTCGAACATATATGCCGCCTTATCGCGATAATCGCCGCTCATCACGATTAAGTAGCCATCCTCCGGAACCGCTACGGTTTCGCCCTTTTCGGAAATCTGTGTAATCGTATCATTCTGCACCACAAATTTCACAAGGTTCTGGAAACGGTTATCCAGACCGGAGGTATTTGTCATGGCATTTCTGTCCAGATAAATCGGGAATACCATGGAGGTTACCTTATTCAAAGATGCAAGCTCCATCATCTTTTTCTCGTTGCCGCATTTCGCCGTCATGGTGAAATAATCGAAGAAGGGGTTGCCGTTCTCATCCATGAAGAACGCCGCATACTGCCCCTCGCCCTTGTTTATGCTTGTCCCCGCGGAAATCACCTCGCCGTCCCTTACGATTGGACCGAATGCCGCAGAATAGGAGCCGCTCAAGCCGAAGAAGTCAGAGTTTACCCCGGCAACCGCGCCATTATCCGTCAAGAGCTTCTTAACGGTTTCCTTCAAACCATAGTCCGTCTTGCTTTCCACTTCCTTGAATTGCAGCGTGCTTTCCGTCAGGTCAACCTTCAGCACATGTATATTCTGAATACCCGCATCCGTCATACGGCTGCTCTTTTCGTATGTCACCCCGCGGGTTACGGTTTTCTCCGTTTTCTGGTTATAATAGGTCGTTGCCGCATACGCCGTTTCCGTCCCCAGATAGCTCAGGGGGGAAAGCAGCAGTACTGCGGCGAGCGCCATCCCCATGGCACACTTTGCCGTTTTCTTGTTTCTGTTCATTCCCTCATCTCCTTTGATCAACGCATCATAAACATACTTTTTATTCAGACGGAAACCATTCGGAAAAGTTCCCGTATTTTTCTGATTCTGTCAAATATCATATCACAATGCAATGCGTTTTTGTTCCTTTTTCGGAAAACTTAAAGAAATTGTAAAACTTTAAAGAAATTGTAAAACTTTTCGGCACAAAAAAAGAGTGCCGTTCCCTGCACTCTCTTTTCATTCCTTCACAACCTCGATTTTTTCTATGCCATACGCCCGAAAAAGCGGCAGCAGCTCTGCTGTGATTTCCTCTCCGCTTGCCGCAATCGGAATCGCCGGTGGGCAGGAAACACAGGGGCTTGCACAAATCCGCCCCACCGCTTCTTCGCAGGAAATTTCCTCCCATCTGCCGAAAATCGCCTCCCGAATCCGCATTTTTTGCTTCGGCAGAATTTGCGGCATCTGTAAGGGTTCGATTTTTTCCTTCTGCGGCAACCGCTCCAATGCTTTTTCAATACGCTGAAAATCCCGTTCCGTATTTTCGGGGGTTGCCATCAGCACCACCGCATCCAAATCGGCAAATTCACATTCGACTTCATGCGCACGCAAAACTTCTGCGACCTCTCTGCCGCGATAGCCCTTTTCGCCCGTTCGCTGGCCGGTGCAGTCGTTGAAGGACATCGTATCCCCCGGCTTAACCATGCGCCCGTTCAGCGCCGCAGCCGAAATTTCGATGTTGTTGTTGCGATCCTTGTCCTTGGTCGTCGTCGTCGTGAACGAGGAAATCAGGCCAAACTGCCCGACCAGCTGGCTTTTCGTGATCGTCGGCTCAACCTGTTCGCCCTTCGGCACAATCACACGGTCATATGCGCCTTCATCCAGCGCCGCAAGGATATCCTCCTGAAGCGCCGTTCGGTTCACGCGGTAGCCGGGTTTCGCCTCCGAAAATGTAAATGTGCGCGTCTGCACGTCAAACGCCGCAAGGGTCGCGTCCGTCGCGTCGTATTCAAGGCTGTCGGCGATGATCTCCACCAGCCTGTCAATCGCCGTTCGATCATAGGAAAAGCCCGTTGTAAACGCCGCGCCGTTTGTCTTCGCGTCGTCAATCGCCGCAAGCCGCTCTTCCAGTGTGCCATACCGCCCGATGTTGTATGCCTCGTTGAGCACCGTTTGCGCGTCAAACGTCATCGGTACCTCGTCGGAGGTGATGCGCCATTTGCGCTCGCCCGCCTGAACGACCAGCGAAAACGCGCTGCTCGTTTCCTGCTGGCGGCTGCCGAAAAGCGCGCCGGCCTCTTCGCGGGTCATGCCGCCCAGCTCAACGCCATCCACCGTGATGCCCGGATAATAGGTGTTTTGCGCCACATTTTGAGTGATGGCGGCATATGATTGATATGCCGCCATGCTTTCCTGATAAATTTTCGCGCCGAAAACCCACAGAGCCGCACACCCTGCGATCACGATCAGCGTCCAAAACGGGAACAGTTTTCTTTCCTCTTTGGTGCGCGGATCAAAAGCCATAAAGCGCTCTCCTTTTCGGTTGATTAGTCGCGCTGCTGCTTGCTCGCGTCAATGGCGGAAAACAGCTCCTTCTCGTTCATGCGATACGAAAGGATGTGCAGGCTGTCGGACAGATGCACGTTGTTGACGGCCACGCCCTCCGGCAGCACCAGATCGACCGGCGCAAAATTCCAGACCGCGCGATCCCCGCCGCGAACCAGCGTATCGCAGGTCGTCTGCGCATAGGCGGACGGAACGGCCAGCACCGCGATATCGACCTTGTGGGTCTCCATCCACGCATCCAGCTTTTCCATCGGCTGAACGAGAATCCCGTGCACATCAATGCCGACCAGCGCGGGCGATACGTCGAACATCGCCTGCACGTTAAAGCCTTCCTTCGCGAAGCCGGTATAATTCGCCACCGCGCGGCCGATGTTGCCCGCGCCGATGATAATGACATGGTATTCGTGGTTCAAGCCCAGAATTTCGCCGATGCGTTCCTTCAGATTGGCCACATGATACCCGTATCCCTGCTGGCCAAAGCCGCCGAAGCAGTTGATATCCTGCCGAATCTGCGAAGCGGTCAGGTTCATGCGCTCGCCCAGCTCTTGGGAGGAAATGCGCACAACGCCCGCCTTTTCAAGCTCACGCAGGTGGCGGTAATACATAGGCAACCTACGCACCACAGCGTCAGAAACCCTTGATTTGTAAGCCATGTGTACTCACCTCTTCAATGCAATCAGAAAAACGTAGTCTTTCTTATTTAGTATATCAGTATTACGCAGCTTGTGCAAGGAAAAGTTGCTCACAACCTGCGTTTTTCAATGCTTTTTATCAATGTTTCCGGACAGTATCAAACGGCTTCCGGCTATCGTTCACCCTTTAGATATCGAACTCCCGTTTGAGGCTGCGCGTGAATAACTGATTCATCTGCTCCTTCGGCTGCGCGCCGTCATAGAGCACCGCGTACACCGCGCGGCCAATCGGCAGATCCACATGATACCTGTCCGCCAGCGCGCAAAGCGCCTTCACCGTGTCATAGCCTTCCGCCAGCTCGGTATACGGCTCACCGCGCACAAACATCTCGCCAAAGCGCCGGTTGTGGCTGTATTGTGAAAAAACCGTCGCTTCGTAATCGCCCAGATGGCAGAGCCCGTAGGCGGAAAACCCGTTGCCGCCCATCGCCGCAATCAGCCGGGAAACCTCCCGCGTGCCGCGGCTCATCAGCGCGCCCTTGAGCGAGGAGAGCCCCATGCCGTCCAGCATGCCCGCCGCAATGCCGATCACATTCTTGGCCGCCGCCCCGACCTCGTTGCCGATCAGATCCG
>OLOV01002070.1_pt1 | contig 14211 bp, 11 predicted proteins | sample 1672931 | NCBI WGS metagenome assembly OLOV01 (sample SAMEA3136738, study PRJEB25190) | human gut metagenome | biome: human gut; feature: human-associated habitat; material: faeces | place: Austria | collected 2013
AAAGCCCCTCAGGCCTCGCAGGCTCGGCCAGCTCCCCACTGCGTGGGGCGCCTTTCGCGCGGGCTGCGCCCACGAAAAAAGCCTCCCCACTTGTGGGGAGGTGGCCGCGAAGCAGGCCGGAAGGGCTTTACCCGCGGACGGATGCAAGCATTCGCCCCTACAACACAGTTACCCATATTAAAAAACACTTATTTATACAAAGGAGACCACCACCATGCAGAAGAAATTCAAGATCGAAGTCGATTGCGCCAACTGCGCTGCCAAGATCGAGACCGCCGTCAAGGCACTGCCCGGCGTTAAGAACGCAAGCGTCAGCTTTATGGCCCAGAAAATGCTGCTGGAGGCTGACGATGATAAGTTTGATGCCATCCTGAAGGACGCCGTCAAGGCGGCAAAGAAGGTCGAGCCTGATTTCGAGATCGAGCTGTAAAGCAAGGGTGGCCCATCCACGGCGGTGGGCCGCCTTTTGCCCCGGATTTGGAGGAAGCTACTCATGACGAAGAAACAGAAAAAAACGCTCAAGCGCATCCTTGCGGCATTGGTGCTGACGGTGCTGCTGGCGGTGGTGTTCCATTTTACCGCACTGCCGTGGTTTGTGCAGCTGGCGCTGTGGCTGGTGCCCTATTTCATCATCGGCCATGATGTGCTGCGCAAGGCCTTTATGGGCATTAAGAGCGGCGAGGTCTTTGACGAGAATTTCCTGATGGCGGTCGCTACGGTGGGCGCTATGGGCTGCGGTGAGTACGCCGAGGGCGTGGCCGTTATGCTGTTCTACCAGATCGGGGAGCTGTTCCAGTCCTATGCCGTCGGCAAGAGCCGGGCGAGCATCTCGGCACTGATGGACATCCGGCCCGACAGCGCCAATCTCGAGGCTGCGGACGGCGGCGTCTCGGTCGTTGACCCGGACGATGTGGCCATCGGCTCTACGATCGTTGTAAAGCCCGGCGAGAAGATCCCGCTGGACGGCGTGGTACTGACCGGTGAGTCTACGCTGAACACCGCCGCCCTGACCGGTGAAAGCCGCCCGCGCACCGTGCGCCCCGGCGATGAGGTCATCAGCGGCTGCGTCAACGCCGATGCCGTGCTGCGCATCCGCACGACAAAGCTCTACGGTGAGTCCACGGTGGCAAAAATTCTGGACCTTGTAGAAAACTCCAGTCTGAAAAAGGCCCCTGTCGAAAATTTCATCACGAAATTTGCCCGCTACTACACCCCCGCTGTCTGCATTGCCGCGCTGGTGCTGGCCGTTGTGCCGCCGCTGTTCCTTGGCGGCTGGCTCGACTGGATCATGCGCGCACTGACCTTCCTGGTCATCAGCTGCCCCTGCGCGCTGGTCATCTCGATCCCGCTGACCTTCTTCGGCGGTATCGGCGGCGCGTCCAAGTGCGGTATTCTGGTCAAGGGCGGCAACTATCTGGAGGCACTGTCCAAGACCGGCATTGCCGTGTTTGACAAGACCGGCACCCTGACGAAAGGCGTTTTCAAGGTCACCCGCACCACCCCGGCCGAGGGTGTGACCGAGGCGGAGCTGCTGGAGAGCGCCGCTCTGGCGGAAAGCTTCTCAAGCCATCCCATCAGCAAGAGCCTGCGCGAGGCCTGCCCGGGGCTGGATGCCCGCCGTGCCTCCGATGCGCAGGAGATCGCAGGCCACGGCGTGAAAACGCGGGTGGACGGTCATACCGTGCTGGCCGGCAATGCCCGCCTGATGGAAAGCGAAAAAATCCCTTACACCGCCGCCGAGGGCGCGGGTACGGTCGTTTATGTGGCGCGTGACGGCAGCTTTTTGGGCTCGGTTCTGATCTCTGACGAGGAGAAGCCCACTGCCGGGACCGCCATGCAGGGGCTGCAGGCGCAGGGCGTGCGCACCGTCATGCTGACCGGCGACGCCCCCGCTGTGGCCGAGCTGGTGGCCAAGGATCTGGGCATTGACGAGGTCCATGCGGGCCTGCTGCCCGCCGATAAGGTCGAGTGGGTCGAGAAGCTGCTGAGCCAGAAGCCTGAGAAAAAAGAGCTGGCCTTTGTGGGTGACGGCATCAACGATGCACCGGTGCTGATGCGCGCTGACATCGGCATTGCGATGGGCGCGCTGGGCAGCGATGCCGCCATCGAGGCCGCCGACATTGTGCTGATGGACGATGATCCGGCAAAGATCAGCCTTGCAATGCGCATCTCCCGCAAGTGCATGAGCATTGCCTATCAGAACATTGTCTTTGCGCTGGCGGTCAAGGCGCTGTGCCTGATCCTGACGGCGCTGGGCATCACAAACATGTGGTGGGGTGTCTTTGCAGATGTAGGCGTCATGGTGCTGGCCGTGCTGAACGCGACCCGGATGCTGAATGTGAAGCAGTACCAGTAAAATTTGTATAAGAACAGGCGTGTGCCCGATGTGGGTACACGCCTGTTTGGGTTTCGGGCAGTGGGGAACGGCTTTTGCCGTCTGCCATTACAGCAGTCCCTCCGGGTCGAGGTACGCACCATCCTTGATGCACTCCAGGTGCAAATGCGCCTCGCCGCTGGTTTCGGCGGGGACGCTCCCCGCCTTGCCGATTGCAGTGGCGGTCGTCACGCTGTCCCCGGCTTTGACTTCCGTGTCGGTCAGCCCGCAGTACCGCCAGGTCACACCGTTCTTGTCGGTGATTTCCACCACATACCCCCACAGTGCGTCCTCGGTTACGGAATCGACCTTGCCCGCCTTGGCCGGGTACACACTCTCCCCTGCCGGGGCAGCGTAGTCCGCACCGTTGTGGGTGCGCCAGTCACCCAAGGTTTCGCTGTAGACCAGTTCATTGCCGCTGAACGCCGCCTGCGGTTTGGCATCCCAGATCCCCGGTCTGGCGGCGGGCGGTGCATCGGCTGCCGGGGTCTGTGCGGCCTCGGGCGCGGCGGTGGCTGCGGGCTTTTCGGCTGCGGCCGGCGTCTGGGTGGGCTTTGGTACATCCTCGGCAGGCTTGTCGATGGCCGCATCCGGCTGTGTCCAGACGGAATCGTCCTGCAGGGCCTCTTTGCGGATGCGCGTCAGGTCGGCAACATTGCCTACGATGCTGCGCAGTGCCAGAATCCCCGCCGCTGTGGCCGCAAACACCATGGCCAGACAGAACAGATACAGCCCTTTTTCCTTGAAAAACTGTTTGATATGGTTCATGCTCCCCGTCCCTTTCGGTTGAAATGTGTATGCCGTTAGTTTGGACGGGGGGCGCTTATTTATTCACCGTCAGCGGTATTTTGGCGCAGCAGCTCCAGCAGCTCCATCACATGCATCGTGCGCAGACGGGCAGCTGTCTCGGCGGCTGTGTCGTGTGCGGCAATGATGCGGGCAAACTCGGCGAACTCATAGGCCATGCGGTGGCGCGGCGCGGCAGGGCCGTCCGTGCGCACGCAGTCATCCCGCTGAGCGCCCAGCAGGCTGTAAACGGCGGGCAGAGAGTTGGGGTTGCCGTCCACCACAAGGTACCCGCCGGGACCCTGCAGCACCATGCCGTTCCGGCTGTTGGAATCCTTGGCGGCCAGCGCGGTGGCGGTAAAGCGGCCGTAATCAAGCAACGCCAGCCCGGCAACATCAATGCCGTTCTCCCCGCGCACAGGGCGGTACTCTGCGGCCTTGGGCATACCCAGCAGCCCGACAAGCAGATGCAGACAGTAGACATTCATGTCCCCCAGCGCACCGCCCTGACAGGCCGGGTCGAACACAGGATGGACAATGCCACGGCAGTAATCATCGTACAGACGGCTGTGGGAGCAGAACACCGCCGAGGCCGCGCTGATCGGCCCGAGCTTTGCTGTCTGCTGCTGCAGGAAGGCAAACTGCGGCATATAAGGGATCGTGATGGCCTCGAACAGCACAAGGCCCTTGGCATCGGCGAGGGCAAACAGCTCCCGCGCCTCGGCCGCGGTGGAGACAAAGGGCTTTTCAAGGATGACATGGTATCCTGCGTTCAGCGCCCGCTTGGCAGCGGCATAGTGTAGGTGGTTGGCCGTGCCGATGTAAACGGCATCGAAGCCGCCGGCGGCGTAGCAGGCGTCCTCATCGGTGTAGACGGCCGGGATGCCGTACTGCGCGGCCCATGCCTCGGCCTTGGGGCGGCTTTGGGGACGGCAGCAGAGGGCCTGCACCGAGATCTCCGGCATGGCGGCGGCATTGGCAAGGAACTCGTCAACAATGCGGCTGGTGGAAATGACAGCGAGGGTGAGAGGCATAGTGGGACACTCCTATCTTATTATAATTGCAATAAGGATAACATTCCGCGGCGGCTTTGTAGGGCGGGCAGTCCCCTGCCCGCCGCACCTACCCCCATTAAACCCCACACTTTTCTCTCTGTCAAGCAAATTTTTCATTGCATTTGGCGGGCAAACCGTGTATGATATAATATTGGATTATTATAGAGGAGTGTGCCCCCCATGTAAAGAATCGGGACGAAATTCCGTACACACACAAATATAAGGAGTCATCATGGCATCATTGCGCGAAGAAATCGAATCCCGGCGCACATTTGCGATCATCTCGCACCCCGACGCCGGCAAAACCACACTGACCGAAAAGCTCCTGCTCTACGGTGGGGCCATCCAGACGGCCGGCTCCGTCAAGGGCAAGCAGAGCGCCAAGCACGCTGTATCCGACTGGATGGATATTGAGAAGCAGCGCGGTATCTCGGTCACCTCCTCTGTCCTGCAGTTCAACTATCAGGGCAAGTGCATCAACATTCTGGACACCCCGGGCCACCAGGACTTCAGTGAGGATACCTACCGTACCCTGATGGCGGCGGACTGCGCTGTCATGGTCATCGACGCCGCCAAGGGTGTTGAGGCCCAGACCATCAAGCTGTTCAAGGTTTGCACACTGCGCCACATCCCGATTTTTACCTTCATCAACAAGATGGACCGCGAGGCCCGCGACCCGTTTGAACTGATGGAGAACATCGAGGAAATCCTCGGCATCAAGACCTACCCGATGAACTGGCCCATCAGCTGCGGCAAGGACTTCAAGGGCGTCTACGACCGCAGCGCCAAGCGCGTGCTGGCGTTCTCGAGCGATGGGCGCGCCAACGGCGTCAAGATGGTCGATGAGGTCGAGGCCGAGCTGGGTGATGCCGCGCTGGACGAGCTGATCGGCACGGTCAACCATGAAAAGCTGGCAGAGGACATTGAGCTGCTCGATGGCGCTGCCGAGGAATTTGACCTCGAGGCCGTACAGCACGGCGAATTAAGCCCCGTGTTCTTCGGCTCCGCCCTGACCAATTTCGGCGTTGAGCCGTTCCTGAAGGAATTTCTGCGGCTGACCCCCGCCCCCCTGCCCCGCAAGGATGCTGCCAGCGGCGAGCTGGTGGACCCTTGCAGCGAGCAGTTCAGCGGGTTTGTGTTCAAGATCCAGGCGAATATGAACAAGAACCACCGCGACCGCATTGCGTTTTTGCGCATCTGCTCCGGCAAGTTTGAGCGCGGCATGGAGGCTTTCCATGTGCAGGAGGGCAAGAACATCAAGCTTGCCACCGGCACCAGCCTGATGGCCGATGACCGTGCCATCGTCAGCGAGGCCTATGCGGGCGATATTATCGGTCTGTTCGACCCGGGCATCTTCTCGATCGGCGACACGCTCTGCACCGGCAAAAAGCATGTTCAGTTTGCCGGCATCCCGACCTTTGCACCCGAGCATTTTGCCCGTGTGACGCAGGTGGACACGATGAAGCGCAAGCAGTTCGTCAAGGGTATGGAGCAGATCGCGCAGGAAGGCGCGATCCAGATCTTCCGCGACCTCGGCGCTGGCATGGAGGAAGTCATTGTCGGCGTGGTCGGTGTGCTGCAGCTGGAGGTTCTGGAGTACCGTTTGAAAAACGAGTACAATGTCGATATCCGTATGCAGTCCCTGCCGTATGAGCATCTGCGCTGGATCTTGAACGATCCCGATGAGCTGGACATCAAGCATCTGGACCTGACCAGCGATACCCGCGCCATCGAGGATATGAAGGGCAACCCGCTGCTCCTCTTCGGCAGCCCGTGGAGCATCAACTGGGCCGAGCAGCACAATGAGACCCTCAAGCTCTCCGAGTTCGGCAACCTGACATTCTAAGGGAGGGCGTCTGACTTGTTAGCGCAGCTGAAAAAGCACCTGACCCCGCGGGAATTGTGGTCCGATGTTAAATTTTTCTTTCTGCTGAATCTCGGCCTTGTGGCCACGGCAGTGGGCATTGCCGTTTTTAAAACGCCAAACCACTTTGCGTTCGGCGGCACCTCCGGCCTGTCGATCGTGCTGGCAACGCTGTTCCCGCGGTGGAATGTGGGCGCGTTCATGTGGTTCATCAACGCGGCGCTGGTCGCACTGGGCTTTGTCTTTCTGGGTGTGCGGTCGATGGGGTGGACGATCTACTCCTCCTTTGCGCTGTCGTTCTATGTCAGCCTGTGTGAGCGCGTCTACCCGCTGTCCCGCCCGCTGACCGATGATGTCTTTCTGGAGCTTTGCTTTGCGGTCATTTTGTCGGCTGTGGGTGCGGCCATCGTCTTTAACATCGGTGCGTCCACCGGCGGCACCGACATTGTGGCGATGATTTTGAACAAGTACACCAGTATGCCAGTCGGCCGCGCGCTGATGGTCAGCGATCTTGGCATTGTGCTGGCAGGTGCTTATCTCTACGGCCCCGCCACCGGCCTGTACTGCATTTTGGGCATGATCCTGAAAAGCACTGTTGCAGACAGCGCAATCGAGAGCATCAACATGCGCAAGGTCTGCACGGTTGTGACCTCCAACCCTGAACCCGTGCGGGACTTCATTGTCAATGACCTGCACCGCTCCGCCACGATGGAGCATGCCGAGGGCGCGTACACCCACGATGAAAAATGGGTGCTGACCACCGTGCTGACCCGCGGGCAGGCCCAGAAGCTGCGCCTGCATGTCCACGGGCTGGATGACCACGCCTTTATCACGATCGTCAACAGCAGTGAGATCGTCGGCAAGGGCTTCCGGTCGATCTGACAAAGCAAAGGGCCGATCCGGTCCGTATACCCTGCACCCGCCTGCGCGGCGGGTGCTTTTCTGTTGTTACAGAGTTGTAATTCTTTTCAAAATATGGTATACTTTCCTATAAGTATCGCAAGGATACCGCTATGGCAATACCGCATAATTCTAAGTGCCGATACGGCGAGCGAGGTGCGGCAGCTGCTAAGCCAAAAGCGCAGATAATACTGGATGTATTATCGAGCATTTTGGCAACGCAGATGCCGTGCCGGAGCCGCCGGAGCGGTGCTTAAGCCGTTAGGCGGGAATTGTGCGGTGTTGCCTTATATTACGATTGACGAGGGGAACCTCTTTTTATGAGAAATACAAAACATCTGACCTACCGGGAGTACCGATTCCTGCATGGTCATCTGAACCGGGTGCGGCATATCACGCTTGACCCGGACGGCCCCGGCGTGGTGCGCATCCATCTGGTGCCCTGCCACAGGCCCGACCGTGAGACACCGTTCACAGCAATTCTGAACGGGCAGGACATTCTGCCGCTGAATGTCAGCTGGGCGATCCTGCTGACCAACCTGATCGAAGCACTGAATCCCTACACCGGCAAGGAGATACGCCCGCAGGACTGGGAGGCCATTCAGGCGCAGGCGGTGTCTGCCACCCGCAAAATTTACCGCAAGGCTGAGTATGCCCAGATCGAGGGCGACCTGCAGGCGATGCTGGACTGCCTGTGCACCGTTGCACGGGGCGGTACGCCGACGCTGACGATCCAGCCCATGCAGCTGGCGGCGTATGCGTCCCGCATGGTCGGGCCCCACCGCATGGATCTGATGGTCAGCTCAATGGTCAAGGACGGCGCGTGGCACTGCAACCAGAAATGCCTGCACTGCTATGCGGCCAACCAGCCGCTTTCCGCCGTGCCGGAGCTGGACACCGACCAGTGGCTGGCGGTTATTGAAAAATGCCGCAGCGCGGGTGTCACTCAGCTGACCTTTACCGGCGGCGAGCCTACGCTGCGCCATGATCTGATCAAACTGGTGCAGGCGGCCCAGTGGTTTGTGACCCGGCTGAACACCAACGGCCGGATGCTGACCAGCATGATGTGCAAGGATCTGCGTGCCGCCAGCCTTGATGCGGTGCAGATCACCTTTTATTCCGCCGAGGCAGAGATCCATAACCAGCTGGTCGGCGTGGACGGCTACAATGATACCCTCAATGGCATCCACAACGCGCTGGCTGCAGACCTGAATGTCAGCCTGAACACGCCGCTCTGCAGCCTGAACCGCGACTATCTGTCGGTCGTGAAGCTGGCCCACACGCTGGGCATACGGTATCTGACCTGCAGCGGGCTTATCCCGGCCGGCAATGCCGATACCGCCGCCAGCCGCGCTGTGCGGCTGACCCCCGCCGAGCTGGAGGAAACGCTGCGCCCCGCGATGGAGTATGCCGCCGCCAACGGCATCGAGATCAGCTTTACAAGCCCCGGCTGGCTGCCCGAGGAAACGCTGCGGGCGCTCGGCTTTACCCAGATCCCCAGCTGCGGTGCCTGCCTGTCCAATATGGCCATCGCCCCGGACGGTACGGTCCTGCCCTGCCAGAGCTGGCTGACCGGCAAGGGGCTGGGCAACCTGCTGCGCACGCCGTGGCCGCGCATCTGGCACAGTCATGAGTGCCGCGCCATCCGGGAGGAGAGCGCGAAGATGGCACAGCGTTGCCAGTTGGGCGATACCCCGATGCAGGAGGGCTGCCGATGAAGATGCAATTTATGCGCCGTCTGGCGCTTTTATGTGCCGTGCTGGCCTGCGGCGCGCTGCTGGCCCTGCCCGCTGCGGCGGCCCAGACCGAGGCCCCCTGCGCCGAGGACGGCGATATGGATTATATCCGCAGCTATGTCGTGACGGTCGATCCGCGGGAGGACGGCTCTGCCGACATCACCTACGACATCGACTGGCAGGTCATTGACGGCGATAATACCGACTATCTGAGCTGGGTCAAAATCGGGCTGGCCAATTCCAGCGTGAACGAGATGACCCCGCTGACTGATACGATCTACGATCTGCAGTATTCCGATGACGGCGGCAGCTATGCCAAGGTCGTGTTCACCCAGCGCTACTACTCCCCCGCTGTAGCGGCGCAGAACGGCGGCGCGAGCAGCGTCCGTTTTGCGTTCCGCGTACACCAGAGCCATCTGTTTACAAAAAATGATGACGGCACGGCAACCTTCAACTTCACACCCGGCTGGTTCGATGATCTGAGCGTTGAGAATATGCAGGTGCGCTGGCGCAATTACGATGGCTTTGTGGCCGATAACACCGGCATTGACGGCGAGTACCTGATCTGGGATTTCGGCGCGCTGAAGCATGGCCAGGCCGCCAATGTGCATGTGACGGTCCCTGTGACGAACGCCGCAGCCTTTGCCCCCGATGCCGCCATGACCACCGATGACTACGACAGCGGCATGACCACGGATGAGATCATCGGGGTGCTGGCAACAGTAATTATCCTTCTGCTGGCGGTGGCCATTATCATCATTGCGGTGGCGGCCCGGTCCCCTGACTGGGGCGGCGGCTTTGGCAGTGACATCGACCCCGATGACTGGTTCTGGTACACCAACGGGGTACACACGATCCGCCGGCCCTGTGCGGCACCCCCACCCAGCGGCTACCACCGCACCGACCCGCCGGCAAAATACCAGTCCGGCGGCGGCAGGACGCGCGGCGGCGGCACGGGGCGCAGCCACTCCAACCATGCAAGCTGCGCAAGCAGCTGCGCCTGCGCATGTGCTTCGAGCTGCGCATGTGCCTGCGCCTGTGCAGGCGGCGGCCGTGCGGGCTGCAGCGTCAAGGACTTTTACACCGTTAAACTCCCCCGCAATTCTGCAGGGGCTGATGCGGGCATCGGCCCGGAAAAAGAGGACGAATCATGAGTCTGGAAGACAGTTACGATGCCTGGGTCCGCGGCCTGATGGGCGGCGGCAAATACGCCGCCAATGAGCAGCAGGCCGAAGCTGCCAGCGATGCCGTGCAGCAGATGCAGGCCCAGCTGGAAGCCCTGAGCGCGGCCCAGAAACGCCAATCCGCCGCCAGCAGTGCGCTGGGCGCGGTGCAGAAAGCCGGTGCCGCCACCGCCGAGAATGTGCGCAAGATCGCACTGCACAATGTAGAAATTACCGGTTACGAGGGCGAGCGCCTGCAGCTGACCCATGTTGACCGCTATGAGGAGGACTGAACTATGACCCATGACGAGATTCTGACCACACTGGGCCACTATGTAGATTACCTGATTGCCGGCTCCACCGCCGAAGCCCCGCTCTGGAACATTGAAAAGGTGCGCAGCGGCAAGCCGAACAAATGGAATTACATCGACGGCTGCATGATCACCGCCTGCCTGAGCCTTTACCAGACGACCGGGGACGAGAAGTTTCTGGCCTTCTCCCGCAATTTCCTCGACTATTTTGTCAAGGATCACGGCGTCATTGAGACCTACGACCCGCAGGAGTACAACCTTGACAACGTAAATCAGGGCAAGAACCTGTTCACCCTCTATGACCTGACCGGCGAGCAGCGCTACCGCGATGCCATCGAGACGATCCGCAGCCAGCTGGAGACCCAGCCCCGCACCAAGGAGGGCAACTTCTGGCACAAAAAGATCTACCCGAATCAGGTCTGGCTGGACGGCACCTACATGGCTCAGCCCTTCTACATGGAGTACGAGACACGCTGCAATGGGATGCACGGCTGCATTGACAGCTACAAACAGTTCATGAATATCCAGAAACACATGAAGGACCCCAAAACCGGCCTGTACTACCACGGCTATGACGAGAGCCGCGAGATGTACTGGGCCGACCCCGTGACCGGCTGCAGCGCCAACTTCTGGCTGCGTGCCATGGGCTGGTTCCTTGTTGCGATGGTCGATGTGCTCGAGCGCATGGACGATATGCTCTATTATGAGTACCGCGCAATCATGTCGATGCTCAAGAACGCTGTGGACGCAATGATTGCCTTCCAGGATGCCGAGAGCGGCATGTTCTGGCAGGTCATCGACAAGGCCGGTGTGGAGGGCAACTATCTGGAGACCTCCGGCAGCGCGCTGTTCGCCTACGCCGTGCTGAAGGGTGTGCGCCTTGGCTACCTGCCCAAGCGGTACGCCGCCTACGGCGAGAAGGCCTTCTACGGCACCTGCGACCGCCATCTCGGCGTGGGCGCAGACGGTGCCCTGCAGCTTGGCGGCATCTGTCTGGTAGCCGGGCTTGGCGGCACTACCCGCCGTGACGGCAGCCTTGCCTACTATTTCAGCGAGCCGATCGTTGAGAACGACGCCAAGGGTGTCGGCCCCCTGCTGTTGGCCTACACTGAGATCCTCGCCGCGCGCAAGAAGTAAGGAGGCTGCACCATGCCGAATTTTATTGTAGGTGCCCGTCTGCACGACTACGGCAAGGGTACGCCGGATGAGCTGTTCGGGCAGGTTTCTGCCGATGGCTTTGCGGCCGTGCAGCTTGCATACAAAAAATGCGTCCCCACTGTAAAAAGCTACGCCGATGTGACGGATGCGCTGGTGGCCGAGACGGTTGCCGCCGAAAAGGCTCATCATATTCAGGTCGCCGTGCTGGGCACCTATGTCGAGCTGGCCATAAATGATGAGAGCCGCCTTTGCAATGTTGCCGATTTCAAGAGCCAGCTGGCTGTATGCAAGGCGCTGGGGGCAGGCTGCATCGGCACCGAGACCACCGCCATGTCCAAACAGCCTGCCGGGACGACCCGTGCGCAGGCGCAGGAGCTTCTCTGCCGCAGTCTGGCGGAGATTTTGCCCGCTGCCGAGACGCTCGGCGTTACCGTAGGCATCGAGCCTGTGACCTATCACAGCATGAACTCCGCCGCAGCCACGCGCCACATTCTGGACACGATGCGCAGCCCGAATCTGAAGGTCATCTTTGACATGAGCAACCTTGTATCTGCTGAGAATGTAGACGCACAGGACCGTATCTGGTACGATATGGGCACACTGCTGGGGGATCAGATCGTGGCTGTCCATTTCAAAGGGCAGGCGTTTGCGCCGGACGGCAGCCTGCTGCACACCAGCTTAGAGGAGAGCCGCACCGACTATGCCGGGGCGTTTGCCATGCTGCGTCAGCTGCCCCAGCCCGCTCTGCCGGTGCTGCGCGAGGAGGCTGTGCCGGCTCGTGCGGCCAGCGACATCGCTTTTATGAAAGGATTTTTCTGATGGCTGAACTCGAAAGAAAAACACTGGTCGTGGACGAGAGCGGCCGCGGCGATTACCGCACCCTGACAGAAGCCGTGGCGGCCTGCGCCGAAACGCCGGAGCTGCCGGTGCGCTTCTACATCAAGCACGGCATCTATGAGGAGCGGCCCTTCATCGAGCTGGCTGACTATATCATTGAGGGCGAGTACCGCAATGCCACCGTTATCACCGCCTCTGTCGGCGGCCGTGACCCTTGGCCGGGCGAGGCCAAGACCGGCACCTTCCGCAGCGAAACGCTGTTTCTGGGCGGCGGCAAGGCGGTCGTGCGCAACCTGACCATCCAGAATAACGCCGGTGACGGTGCAAAGGCCGGTCAGGCGCTTGCCGTCTATGCTGATGCCAGCCGTGTGCTGATGGAGGATGTAAACCTCTACGGCAATCAGGACACCCTTTTCACCGCTCCCCTGCCCCTGCAGGAGCGTGAAAAGAACGGCTTCCGCGGTCCGCGCGAGAATGCCCCCCGGTTGGACACGACCCAGTATTACCGCCGCTGCACGATCCGCGGCAACATTGATTTCATCTTTGGCGGGGCCAATGCTGTGTTTGACAGTTGCCGCATCGAGCCGTGGCACCACAAGACCGGCATCTGCTACATCACGGCCCCCAGCACCCCCGCAGGCAAGCCCGGTTACCTCTTTGTAGACTGCACCGTAGCGGGCAACTGCGCCCCCGGCAGCGTCTATCTGGGCCGCCCGTGGCGCGCTGACGCGGCCTGCTACTGGCTGGACTGCGCGTTGAGCGACGAGGTCTGCGCCGATGGCTGGGACAACTGGCGTGACCCCGAGAACGAAAAGACCGCACGCTTCGGCGAATGCGGTTCCACAGGCCCCGGCAGCGCCCCTGCGCGCGCCTTTGGCAGCGTGGATAGCATTGCCGAGGCGGATGCCCAGCGTGCAATGCTGGCGCGTTTGCGGGCCGAATTCGGGCTTGTATAAGCACCAACAATAAAAGCCATACGGAACAGGTGTACCACCTGCTTCGTATGGCTTCTTTGTTTTTTCCTGCTCCCTGTTACGATGGTTCCGGCGGCAGGCTGACGGGTATAAAAAATGGGCGCTGCCCTTGCGGACAGCGCCCATAGTATTGCTTTTCAGAGCAAGAAATTACTTCTCGATCTTGGAAACAACGCCGGAACCAACGGTGTGGCCGCCCTCGCGGATAGCGAAACGCAGGCCCTCCTCCATGGCAACGGGGGTGATCAGCTCAACGTGCATATCAACGTTGTCGCCGGGCATGCACATCTCAGTGCCCTCGGGCAGGGTGATGATGCCGGTAACGTCGGTGGTACGGAAGTAGAACTGAGGACGATAGTTGTTGAAGAACGGGGTATGACGGCCGCCCTCTTCCTTCTTCAGGACGTAAACGTGACCGTCGAAGGTGGTGTGGGGATGAACAGAACCGGGCTTGCACAGGCACTGGCCACGCTCGATCTGGTCGCGGTCAACGCCACGCAGCAGGGCGCCGATGTTATCGCCAGCCTGAGCGAACTCCAGGCTCTTGCGGAACATCTCGAGGCCGGTGATGGTGGTGGTCATCTTCTCTTCCTTGAGACCGACGATCTCCATCTGGTCGCCGACGTGGGCAGTACCACGCTCGACACGACCAGTGGCGACGGTGCCACGGCCAGAAATGGTCATGACGTCCTCAACGGGCATCAGGAAGGGCTTGTCAGCAGCACGATCAGGAGTGGGGATGTAGGTATCAACAGCATCCATCAGCTCCCAAATGCACTTGTACTCGGGGGCGTTGGGATCGGTGCTGGTGGACTCCAGAGCCTTCAGAGCGGAACCACGGATGATGGGGGTGTTGTCACCATCGAAGTCGTACTCGTTCAGCAGCTCACGGATCTCCATCTCGACCAGATCCAGCAGCTCCTCGTCGTCAACCATGTCGCACTTGTTCATGAAGACAACGATCTTGGGCACGCCGACCTGACGGGCGAGCAGGATGTGCTCACGAGTCTGGGGCATGGGACCATCGGTAGCAGCGACAACCAGGATAGCACC
>OLOV01002074.1_pt1 | contig 14197 bp, 21 predicted proteins | sample 1672931 | NCBI WGS metagenome assembly OLOV01 (sample SAMEA3136738, study PRJEB25190) | human gut metagenome | biome: human gut; feature: human-associated habitat; material: faeces | place: Austria | collected 2013
GCCGCAATCTGGACGAGGACGTCCGCTTCTACAAATTCCTTCAGTATCTGTTCTATAAGCAGTGGGAGAAGTTCCGCGGCTACGTCAATTCTCTGGGCATCAAGCTCTTTGGCGATATTCCGATCTATGTCCCTTACGATTCCGCCGACGTGTGGGAGCATCCGGAACTGTTCCGGCTTGATGAGGAGCGGCGCCCCGTGCTGGTCGCGGGCGTACCGCCGGATTACTTTTCAGCAACAGGCCAGCTCTGGGGCAACCCGCTGTATAACTGGCCGTATCATAAACAGACGGGATACGCCTGGTGGATCCGGCGCGTCCGCCACGCTCTCGGCATCTACGACCTGCTCCGCATCGACCACTTCCGCGGCTTCGATACCTACTGGGCCATCCCGGCGGGCAGCACGACCGCCAAGGACGGCAAGTGGGAGATCGGCCCCCGGATGGAGCTGTTCCACGCGCTGGAAAACGCGCTGGGCAAACTGCCTAGCGAAAACGGGAATGCCCAGAGAAGAAAGCGCATCTTGCACTCGCTTCATCAGCGCACCCCCTTCACGACCTTGGTGGTCAGGCGCAGATAGCGGCGCTTGAAATCGTACTCGCCGATTTCCGTGATAACCTGCTTCTGCCCGTTCCACAACACCCACATGCCGGGCTGCACATCGTTTCTCCAGCGAATGGTGAACCAGATACCGCGCTCGGTGTTTTCTGCGTCGCCCGAGGTGAAATAGCGGGAGTCGCAATCTTCCGCCTTGGCCCATACCTGGCAGATCACCTGCTCCGTCTCCACGGGGAATCCGTTTTCGTTGATCTCATGAACAGTGCGGCCAATTTCCACCAGCTGGTGCAGTTCGCCGGGATGCGGGATTTTCATTTGGTTCACCTCTTTCGAGCATTAAAACATATCTTCAATTTTGCGGTAGGGATACAGCAGCGCATGGAATGCGTTCATCATGGTCAGATAGGCCGAGCGGTCGGAGGCGTCCCGATACTCATAGAAATGGGAAGCCATGAGCAGCACGGCCAGTCGGACGGGTTCCGGCGCGTCCGCGTCAAAATCCATCCGACAGAAATCGTTGGCCGCAGCCTGCGCCTGCATCAGTAGATTTTCGAGCAGCTTATCCTCTGCATCCTGCTGAATGCGCAGATGGGCCTTCAGTTCCTCTACGGAGACAATCATTGCTGCCCATCCGCTTCCATCAGCCCGACAGCCTTCAGCGCGGAAAGCAGCGCGTTGAAGTCATCTTTCAACGCCGCAATCGTAGTGGCGTCGCTGGCGGGAAGATTGGCGGCGGGCGTAATGCCCGCACCGCCGAACAGATTGTCGCCGCCCTCCACAGTAGCCGTGGGCAGGAAGGTCAGCTTTCCGCCGATCACCAGTTCATTGCCGCCATGGGCGAAATAGTTATGGGTGGTGCGGGTTTCGTCCCGCACAGGGTTAGCCTTCATCATCGCTCATCCCTCCTTAGGCCGCCTTCTGCGCCAGCACCTTCACGGCCTCGGGCAGAATCAGCTTGCCGTCCACACGCTCGGAGGACAGGAAGCCCACCTGACCCGTGGCGGCGAACAGCTCATTGAGCCGCTTGAAGCTGCGGCCCTGACGATCCGCCACCCAGTAATAGCCCAGATCGCCGAACAGAATGCTCTTGGCACCGGCGGCAATGGCGGGCATGAAGGTGGAGGTGTACACGGGACGGTTCAGCAGCGTGTCCGGCTGGCCCGCGCGCACGCTGGGCTGCCAGAGGTAGTCGCCGTTGCCGTTCTTGAGCTTGCGCAGCGCTTTCACGGTGGAATCGTTCATGATGAACACGGAATTCCGGCGATAGGGCGCGCGCAGAGAATAGAACAGATCCATGACCTCGTCCATGGTGATGGCCGTGGCGCTGGCCGCGGTCACGCCGGTCTGCGCGCCGCCGGTAGTCGCCAGAATGCCCAGCGGCTTGCCCGTGCCGTTGCCGGTGAAAAACGCTTCCTCTTCGGCAGCGCCGATGCGGCGCGCGAATTCGCGGGCGATATACGCGGGCACGTCGAAGGCAGAGTCATTACCTTGACGGCCTTGCCGTCTACCGCCACCTCCAATTCGCTGCCGCATTTCGGACAAACGAGCAGCGATTTCGTACCCGGCGCGGATTTGCTGATCCGGTACCCGCAGTGGCAACAGTGCGTCCAGAACATCTCATTCACCATGATTCCCTCCATCTTTTTCCTCCAATCATTATCTGTTATATCCGGGTATATGATGCCCCGGCAGCCACGCCCGGCATGGCGGCCAGGGGAAGCAGCTATCTATACATGAGGCCGGGCATGGGGACGGTTTCGCACTTGTCCGTCGCCAGCAGCATATGCCCCATGAGGGAGGCGGGCCGGATGGCGGTATAGCCCCAGCGCCTCCGTATTTCGTCGATGGCATCATCCAGCGCCCTGCGCCGCTCGCGCGCCAGGTAATCGTTGAACATATCCACCTGGACGGGATCATGCGCCCCGGCCATATTGATCCCTCGCACGGTCAGCGCGCGCACCGGCTTTTCCCACCGATACATCTGCCGGAAAAGCGCGTATCCGGCCTGGGCGATTTCCAGCGGGCTTTGCGTCGGGTAATGCAACGGGTGCTGGTATTGCCGCCAGCCCAAATCCTTGTCCCGCACGGTAATCTGTACACCCTTCGCCGTCAACCCATAATCCCGCAGGCGATGGCCCACGTCCTGGGCCAATTCATACATGACCTGCCACACCTCATAATCCGTATCCAGATCCCGGACGCATGTCGTACCGTGGCCCACGGATTTGATGGGCGGCGTGTACTCGGACGGCATCACGGGGGAATAGTCCCAGCCGTTGGCGAACGTCCAAAGCATCAGGCCGTTTTTCCCCAGCTTGCTGCGGATGATCCCCGGCTCGCAATTTGCCAGATCCCCAATGGTATTCACCGACAGCATCCGCAGCTTTCGCGTCGTGGCCGGGCCAACATAGAGCAGCTCCGATACCGGCAGCGGCCAGACCTTATCCCGGTAATTCGCCTCGCTGATCACGGTCACGGCGTCCGGCTTTTTCATATCGCTCCCGAGCTTGGCGAAAATCTTGTTGAACGACACCCCGATGGATACCGTCAGCCCAATCTCGTCCTTCACGGCCTGCCGGATTTCCTCGGCGATTTCCAGCCCGTCCGTTTCGACGTTGTGAACGCCCTCGATGGCCAGCCAGTTTTCATCCATCCCGAACGGCTCGATGTCATTGCAGTAACGGCGATAGATGCGGCGCACCAGCCGGGAGTATTTAAGGTAGAGATCGTAATGCGGCGGCACGACGATCAAATCCGGGCAGGCCTGCTTGGCCTCCCAATTCGCCATTCCTGTCTTCACGCCCGCGCGCTTGGCCGGGTAGGATGCCGTCAGCACGATGCCGTGGCGATTCTCAGTGCTGCCGCACACGGCGACCTTCTTCCCGCGCAGCGCCGGATTCTCATTGATTTCCGCCGAGGCGTAAAAGCAATTAAGATCGGAATGAAGGATAACCTGTCCCATGAATTGCGCCTCCCTTCGGCATCATTTTCCGCTGTCTCCGTATCGACGGGATAGAGTATAGCATTAAAATATGAGTCTTGCAAATCGACATACCGAACACACATTCGAATCACAAAAATAAATTTGCACGAATTTTCAGGCCTAGTTTCTACTCGAACAAGTTGTAAAATCGTGTTCGACCCGTCAAAAGGGTATTTACAGCATCAAATTTTGATGCTATAATACCGGCGTAAGGATGAATGGAGGCGTTCACATGGCAGCTACCGATGACAAGAAGATCGTAAGCCTGGCGGAGGCGAAGGCGCAGAAGACGGCGGAATTCAACCGCACGACCTATGGAGAGGTCATTCGCGCCAACCGGATAAAGATGGGGCTTTCCCAGCCCGATCTCGCCGGGATTCTCGGCACCAGCAAAAACTACGTCAGCAACTGGGAGGTTGGCCGGACGCGCCCGGACATGAACATGATCCCGGCGATTTGCCGCGCCATCGGCATCAGCATCGCGGAGTTTTTCGGTGGCCATAGCGAGCTCGACGATCTTTCTCCCGAACAGCGCACCCACATTCGCTCCTATTCCTTACTAAACGCGCGCGACCAAGCTACGGTCAATGCGCTCACCGATCACCTATTAAATATGGAAGACACGGAATTCCGCCAGCGCTGCCATGCTGGATTCGCCCATGTCTTCCATAATGAGAACCTGGCCGCCGCCGGATCGATGAACATGCTCGGCGACACCGTAGACGGCGAGAAGGAATTCATTCGCCTGGATGAAATCACCGAGCGCGCCGACGAGATCATCACCGTCACCGGCGACAGTATGGAGCCGACCTTCCATGCGGGCGATGATTTGCTGATCGAGCATACCGAGACCCTGGAACCCGGCGAGATCGGAATTTTCGTGATCAACGGCGAAGGCTTTGTCAAGGAATACCGCTCCAACGGCGTCTATTCCCACAACGAGGCCAAGTATCCCTTCCGGAAATTCTGCTCCGGCGATGATGTCCGGATTGTTGGCCGCGTTCTCGGCAAAGTCACCAAGGCCCATCGTCCGACACGTGAGGAGAGCATCGTTCTGGATGAACTTCTTCACGACGGAGCCTTCTAATCCCCAATCCCGGCATTAAAACATAATTTCAAAACCGGCTTTCATCCGGCTTTATTTCCTATACCCTTTTTATGGAGGACATGGCTATGCAGGCGCGCTCATTGAAGGTTTATGTAGATGTTTCCGTGGATTTCGATACCGACGGGCATATGTATCCCCGCTCGCTGACATGGGAGGATGGCGTGAAGTACGAGATCGACAGGGTCAAGGCCGTCCGGCCTGCCCATGCGGAGCGCGCCGGTGGCCAGGGGGATCGTTATACCGTCATGATCGAGGGCCAGGAGAAGTATTTGTTTTTCGAGCATTCCACCGAATACGGTGACAAGAACGTCGGACGCTGGTTCGTCGAGCGGAGGGAGTGATAGGATTGGCAAACGAGGAATTGAAATGTCGCATTTTGGCGTATGTATGCGAGTACGCGGATCAGAACGGATTCGCGCCCAGCTACCGGGAAATCCAGCTGGCCACCGGCGTCAAATCAGTTTCAACCGTGCATGATTACGTTAAGCGCCTTGAGGCCGAGGGCCGCCTGGACATGAAGGCTAAGCATCCACGGGCCTTGGCGACGAACCGCAGGATTCAGCTCCAGCTGAATACCGCCCAGCGCGTTCGCGTCGAGGTCGCCGATGGCGGCGTCCTATTCCTGGATTGCTCCCTTGAGCCTACCGGCACCGAGGGTATGGCCTTCGCCTTTACCGGCGTCATGGATGCCAGCCAACTGAAAGGCCCGGTCGGCAGCATTGTGGGATGTATCATTGAAGAAGAATAGAATTGAGGTGAGCGCAATGACTTTAGACGAAAGATTTGACATTGCAGCCGAGCATATGCAGCGCATGAGCGCGCTGGCCCAGGCCCTGGAGCATACCCTGCCGATTTTCGCGGATTGCCTGTAGCACATGCAGAGCGGGCCGGATTGCGCAGCCTGCGGCAGCTGTCCCTTCACGGAGGCCGTCCGCCAGGCACCGGCAGGCAGCGACAGCCCCGCCGAGTATGCCCTCAAGCAATGGCAGGGCATGGCGGAGGACATTGCCCAGCTTCGGAGCCTGTTGCAGCGGCAGCGGCACAGCGTTCCCGTGATCGGTTACGCCGATTGTACCCGCTAAAGGAGGCAGCACATATGGAAATGATACGCAAAGCCAGAAGATTCGAGATGGTGGATGAATTGGGGATCGTCCGGGAACTCACCGTCACCGTCGAGCATGAGCCCGGAATCCTCGTCGAGGTTGCCGTGCCGCGCTATATCGACGAGAACGGTAACTATAAGGAATTCATCGGCCAATATGTTCCCCAGGACACGAAGCATCGCCGCGTGGATATATCGCAGATCAAAGGGAAGGAGTGCGGAAAATGATGAGCGTTGTTCGCAGACGTACCAAGCCGACCTATAAGCGCTGCGCGTTTACCGGCTACCGCCCGCAGAAGATGGTATTCGGATTTAATGAATCCGATCCCCGCTGCATCGAATTCAAGGCCCGCCTTCGCGCGACCATTGAAGACCTGATCGGCAAGGGATACGCCCATTTCATCAGCGGCGGCGCTATGGGTATGGACATGTTTGCCGCCGAGACCGTCCTGGAATTGCGGGAGGAATATCCCTGGATCATGCTCGAAATGGTCTCGCCCTTCGACGGCCAGGCCGACCGGTGGGAGCCGGAATACCAGGCGCGCCATGCCCGGCTTTTTGAGGAAGCGGATATGGTAACGGCCATCAGCCACCAATACACCCGCGCCTGCATGTTCATCCGGAACCGGTACCTGGTCAACAACGCCGACCTGCTCCTGGCCGCCTATGATGGGCAGGCGGGAGGCACCGCCATGACCGTCGAATACGCGCACAACATGGACGTACCCGTCCAACTCATCATGCCGATGGCCTGCGCCGCATGATGGAAAATGATTATGATGGAGGTTAGAGAAGTGAACGTAAGCATGAACAAGATGATTGATTGGGAATACCGTTATGAGCTTGATTTCATCCGCTTTCCCGTGCTGATCCATCGCGCCCAGCGCAAGGTCATTGACCTGATTATCGGCGGCTCGTATGTCGCCATGAGCTCCCTCTATAACAAAGGCTGGCCCGGCGGCAAGACCGACCGATTCAGCCCCGAGGATTTCAAATGCAGGATTGTGCGCAATGGCGCGGACACCATGTTGTACATTACCCTGCCCGCTACGGATGCCTGTGCGCCTATGGCTTGCACCCACATTGCCATCACCTACAAGGACAACGGGATCTTCTATTCCGACATTCGCGTATTTAATGTGGAGCGCAGCAACCGCCACACCACGGCCATTGGGGAAATGCAATTCACGCCGGACGGCCATATGAAGGCCCACCTGAATTACGGGGAGGCCAAGGGCAGCGACGAAGCAAATATCCGCCACATTTGGAATGTCGCCTTTGATGCCGCCCTGCCTTTCCGCCTCTCTACCAACCCCGGGAACGTTCGCGTCCCGCAGGCCACCTATTGACAATTTGGACGCCCACGGCGACAATTTGGAGCGTTTCTATTGTTCCGCCGCCCCCGCCATGGTATGATACCCTCACAACAAAGGACAGGAGGTGTACGACCATGACGAAGAAGATAACCAGCCGTCCCGGATTCTTCGGCGGAACGAATCATTACGACAACAGCGGCCACTCCTACGAGGGGTTCTTCGGCGGAACCAACTATTACGACAACAAGGGCCATAAGGTCGGCGAAGCCTGGCCCGGATTCTTTGGCGGAACGACCACCCGCCTGAAAGACAAAAAGTAAGCCTATGACATACCGGGCAGGCCCACGCGGTCTGCCCGGATTATCAAATCAAGCCATGATCGGCGAATCAAGGGCGAAATTAGGGACACAAAATCAGGATGTTTTAGAGACGATTTGCTTCGGACGATAAGTGATTACCAACATCAATTATGCCAGAGTTGTTGTGGACGATAATGGTAGCATCAATGCCAGGCGGGAAATAACCCCGCTTGGCAATTTTTAAGGCTACAATCCGTTATTTAATTTGATTATGTTAACGCTTTGTGGTATAATACGAATATGGCTTCTATGAAGGGAATGGTTATGTGTATTCACAACGAATAAAGAAGCTTCGAAACGCAAGTGGATTAACACAAGAACAGCTTTCCACACGTCTTGGTATCTCAAAAGGAACGGTGGCCATGTGGGAGAGTGGGAAACGCGAACCGAACATTGACAGGTTATGTATGCTCGCGCAGTGTTTTTCTACGAGTATTGATTATATTCTTGGATATACGAATGATCCGACCCCTCCAGAGCAACGGAGTATAACCACCCTCAATGGGAACTGGGTGGAAGATGAGACGCTCCATCAGATGCTGCTTGACTATTTACAATTGGACGGTTATGGCAAGGATGCAACTAAAAGCATTATCACCGCCGAAAAGCAAAGGTGCCTTGAGCATAATACACTTCTTGGTGCTGATGGCTTTTTGCTGACTGTCCGAGTTGCAGCAACCGGAAAGGACAGTGACGTCAACAATGGCGCACAAAACACAAGAACAAATAAGCCATAACATGAAGATGGTGAAAAACAAAGACTCTAAGATCGAGCTGACGTTACGACGAGAGCTTTGGCAACGAAAGCTCCGATATCGAAAGAATGTAACCACCATCCTTGGAAAACCTGACATCGTATTCCTCGGTAAGCGAGTTGCAGTATTCTGCGACAGCGAGTTTTGGCACGGGTTTGAATGGGAAACAAGAAAACGGGAAATAAAGAGCAACCAGGACTTTTGGATCACAAAAATCGAAAAGAACATGGCAAGGGATCAATACGTGACAAACGAATTGCGCAACATGGGGTGGATGGTTATTCGATTCTGGGGTAAAGAAATCCTCGCCAATCCTGCAGCTTGCGCGGATATAATCGAAAAGGCACTGAAGGAGAGAAAGTAAATGCAACTCTACAAAACCATAGACCTCTGTGCAGGTATCGGCGGTATACGTCGCGGCTTCGAACTGACGGGCCGTTTTGAGAATGTATTGAGCGCTGAGATAGATAAATACGCTTGCGCGACTTATGAGCATCTATATGGGATAAACCCATACAACGATATTACAACCGAGCGATTCAAACAACTCACAGAATTCCATCGGTTTGATGTACTCTTGGCGGGCTTCCCGTGCCAATCCTTTAGCAACGTCGGTAAGAAGGAAGGGTTCGCAGATGCAACAAAAGGTTCGATCTTCTTCCATATCGCTGAAATAATCAGAAGGACTCGGCCCAAAGCACTGCTTCTTGAAAACGTTGAAAACTTCACGCGTCATGATAGAGGTAATACGATGCGTGTGGTAATGCAAACCCTAGTTAACGAATTGGATTATAAAGTCATTGGAGTATCAAGAGACATGCTGGGCCAGTTGGTGTACCAGAGTAAGGATTTCATAAGAAATTCCAGATACTTTGGTGTCCCTCAAAACAGACCCCGTACATACATCGTTGCCTTTGATCGGAGGGCTTTCGGGCCTCTGATCCAGAGGATTACCGAGCCATTGCCAGAAAGAGGGCCAAAAGTCATATACCGCGACTTGAATGATGTACTTGAGATGGGAGCAACCCAGCAATTCTATCTTGCTTCCGGGTATTATCAAACCTTGAAGAATCATAGGAGCAGGCAAAAGAAAAACGGTAATGGGTTCGGATTTCGTATAGTGAACGCGCCGGGTATCGAGCACCCGATCGCCAATACAATTCTTGCAACAGGAGGAAGTGGACGAGAAAGAAACATGGTCATAGATTGGCAAGACGACATGCCGGGGAGATCGGTGGAGGGCAAGCTATCACCAATCAATGATGAATGCGTGCGATTTATGACCCCTCGTGAGTGGGGAAAGCTGCAGGGCTTCATAGGGTATGCATTTCTCAATGAAAACGGCGAGGACACGTTCTCCTTTCCTCCAGACGTCAGCATTGTTCAGCAGTATAAACAATTTGGAAACTCGGTCACCATTCCATTGATTGAAGAAATGGCGAAATATATAGCCAAATATCTGGATATGTTGGCTTAGATTCTACCGTCCGATTTCCATTCAAAACCTCTCTACCGCCTAATTTACCCGCTACATTTTCAAATTATTTTGAAAATGTAGCGGGTATATATTGACAGAATATTTCGAGCGTGTTAGAATACATATGAAAAATGAATGGAGGGTGATTTGCATGTCAAACAACAAGCCAGAAACCAAAAGAGAACGCTTTGTACGTATTGCAGAAGCACGTGTAAACAAAATTCTGGACATGATGCGACTATTAGGGAACTGTGCCAGTCCATCAAACTACGAGTACACGGATGAAGATATTCGTAAAATATTTACCGCCCTTGAAAGAGAACTCAAGACCACCAAGAATCGCTTCATGGGTGTTGAGGGAAAAGACGAACGATTTACCTTGCAGTAAGGAGGTTGCGTAATGGCAAACATAACATGGGATTTTCCGCCTCTTGGCAGCGGCAATGAACAGGGCTATACCAACAGTGGCATACAATTGTTTAGGGGAGATCTGATACAAAACCTCGCCCGAGAGATATGCCAGAATTCATTGGATGCGCACGACGAAACTATTGATGCGCCGGTTGAAGTCCGCTTTTCTCTTGTCAACGTTCGCAAAGACGATCATCCCATGTTCGCACAGTACGCCGAATGTATAGAAGGCTGCGAAAGGTATTGGGGTGATCGAATGGATACTCGCCTCGGTAACTTTATGACAAGCGTTCGAAAAGCGATAAGCCATGAGTATATCCCCTGCCTTGTTGCCAGTGACTATAAAACCAAAGGCCTAACCGGTGCAAAGGCTGACATGTCCACCAAATCGGTATGGCGTGCTCTGGCCCATTCTGACGGTACCTCAGTCAATAAGCAGAGCGATAGCGCCGGTTCATTCGGCATTGGCAAAAACGCACCTTTTGCCTGCTCCCGCTTGAGTACGGTATTCTACAGCACTTACGCACAAGATGGTGTACGCGCATTTCAGGGCGTTGCACGTCTTGCCACCATAATCGACAAGGCTACCGGAAAGCCGACCCAGGGTATCGGCCACTATTTGGCGATAGAGAACGAAGGAGCATGGCACCCGATTTTCCCCGAGGACAACTGCTCTTTCAGAGATCTCTTCCCCCGTGACGAGATCGGGACGGATATTATAATCGTTGGGTTCAGTTCGGACTCGTGGGAAACCTCGATGATTCAGGCGGTGCTTTGCAACTTCTTCCTTGCCATTATCGAGCGACGCCTGGTGGTACGTATCGGCGAAACAGTAATCTCTGCCGATACAATCGGCAACCTAATCGAGCAGCACAAATCCGACTCTACCGATATGCGAAATACCCATGAGTGGTATACGGCACTAATCGAACCGGAAGATGGCCTTGTCCGGAAAACGACAATACTTACCGAAGATGATGTTGAGCTATACATTCGCGCTGACAACACCTTTAGCAACTATGTTGCCTCGTTTCGTCCTACCGGTATGCTGATCAGGAAATACAGGAAGGCCATTCTGCAACACTTTTCCGCTGTTCTTGTCGTTCGCGGTACACAGCTGAGCGAATTACTTAAGGATGCCGAGCCGCCAAAGCATAACTATTGGGATCATAAACTGATTGAGGACGACAAAACGCGCAGAAAACAAGCAAAAGAAGCCATCGAGAAAATGGATGCATGGGTACTGGAGGAGCTGAAGAATAAGTACGAGGCTGTCACGGAATCCTGGATCGATTCGGGTGAAGGTGACTATTTGCCGGACGACACAGATTCTATGGCTGGGCAGCAGCTGGGCGATGATATCCTGAGGGTAAGGCAAAAGATCTCTGGCATATCGACTGTCGAAAGGGTGATCGCTACCCAACGGGGAGGCAGCAAGCCCGGTACCGGAACGGCAAAACCCGGAGATGTCCATGGCGGAGATAGGCGACGTAAGAAGAAAAAGAAAGGGAAGAAAGTGGTTGATGGCCCGGGCGATACTCAGGGGAAAGTCCTCGGGAAAGACGGAAAACCGTTGACATTGATCGAACTCGTTGATCAGCGGGCATTTGCAATCGCACCAGACTTGGGGCTATATCGTGTTATTGCCACCAGCGGTCGCGACAGTAAGAAGGCTTTTTTCACCTTTTCTGCAATCGGTGAGGACGAACGCGAGGAGCAGCTGGTGATCGAGAAATATGCGCACGATGGGCAGACGTACCCCGCTGACGGCGCAACAATCGGCCCGATCGCCGTTAAGAAAGGTATTCCGTGCGAACTCTATGTTACGTTTAGGAACAAGGAAAAAATGCGACTGGATATTCTGACAACGGAGGGGAAATAGGATGAAGGTTAAGCAGCAAGAATTCCCGCATCCCCTGCTCTCATCATTGCATGGGGATTACGCTTCGGGAAGCTTTACTCTTTCCGTTACCGAGAATCCCACTGATAAAGATGAATTCAGGTTTTGGTGCATATACAAATTGGATTGTCCGGGCCTGAATGATTACGTTGTTTCCGGTAAGGCTCGTGTTGTTGTTCGCTTCAAAAGTGCAGCCGCATCCTTCCGTGAGAACTACTTCTTTGAAGGGGACGCGCATAAGAAGTTGATCTCGGTACCCAAGCAAGGCGTAGCAAAATCAATCGTTATTCAGGCCTTTATTGTCGCGGCAGATAACATATCGGATTTTCGTCTTCCTGAATGGAATCAGGAATACTTCAGTGGTGCGATTTTCTCCCTTCGCAAAGGAGATATCTTAGCGGAAAGCGATATATTCGAGGTAAAGCTGGATGATAGCGAGCTGGAGAAGCCGCTGAGTTCGATTTTCAAAATCGAATGCAACGAGGAGGCAAAGGACTCGATTCATGCTTCATTCGACGACCATAAGATTAGAGTCCTCCTTTCCAAGCAGTTGTATGATATCTACTTTAAGCTGCGGAAAAAAGGAGAGTTTCGGCGGTATTTGTCGGCGGTGATTCTGTTGCCACCGCTCGTCGAGGCGCTTTCCTTAATGCAAACTGAGTACGATGAAGATGACAACAATCATTATGAGAATTATCGCTGGTATCGTGCCATTTGTCATAAGCTACCCACTATTGGTCTGGACAGGGGAATTGAAGACCTACTCGAACAAAAATTCTCCCTGGCAACAATAGCTAACCGCCTACTGGGAGATGTCTCCTGGGATGCACTTAACTCGTTGAAAACAACGATCGACGACATAAATAATAACAGCGACACTATCGAGTCGGAAATGAGGGATTAGAATGAAACTTCAATACTTACTTGAACCGGCCTACGATATGTTGCTTGATAATATCGAGGCAAACCAGGATAGATACTTAAGCGGTGTTAGCTGGGTTCCCGAGTATTTTGCCGGGAACAACTTCAGTAAGGAATCCTCCATCGAAATCCAAAGACCCGATTTGGTCAAAACGCCCGACATTACGGACGATACGCAAAAAAGCCTTGATGATCTTGCAAACGTGCGGATCATCTATGATGCCCTAAGAAGCCTTACACCGCTTCAATCCACCAACAAATATCTATGGACATACTTGTCACATATTACATACCGAGAGTATGTGCATCAGCGCTGGATGACAACGCCGTCGGATGTACCGGTAAGAACGATTAAAACGCGATACTTCGTTACCGGAAATACAAACAGTCTTTATGACAATGCCATCTCACGGCTTTGGTGGTATGGTTACATCTCGTATGATGCCGAAACACCCAGAAACCCATATCACCTCACGCAGATTCTCCTGATGAATCAGACAATCTGCAGCGATTTTGTTGATACGCGTTATTGTCACAATCGCATTGTTGGGAAAGGAGTTTTGCTGGCCCTAAAGGATTTCAGCGCCGAATTGGGTTTGCGTGAAGGCATCACTGATTACTTCAGAGCGTTTAACAAGTATTTCAATCGGTATGCCGCCGTGTCCAACATCGATTTTCTGGATGCCGAAGACATCCGGCAAATTGCCTTCAAGTATCTTATGGATGCACGTAATGCGAGGCTTAAGGCCAAATAACAGTTAGGAGGGTAATATGCTATTCGAAGTCGGCAAGCTATACTCGAGAAAAGATGTATGCCGTTTGTTGCGTGTCCCCTTAGAGCAAACGCAAGGTAATTGGTTTACTGGTTATACTTCATACAATGGCGAACACTTTGTCTTTGTAAACATCGAGACCGCGGGTCGCACAGGCCATGCATATGGTGATCATTGGACACAAGATCATATGTTATACTGGCATGGAAAAGTCGGATCGAATATGTATACCCCGACCATCCAGAAGATGATAGCGAAAGATGCTGTTGTGCATATCTTTACCAGAGATGATAATCGAAACCCGCATTTTGTTTACCGGGGGATTGGGCGGGTGCATTCCATCGAGAATAGCTGTCCGGTTCAGATAACATGGGCAATAAACAAGCCTGAATAGATGATGATTTGCTCTCGGCAGCTCCGCCAAACTGCCGAGGGCAATCTTTGTCTCTTTTTCTGACTTGAAGTTATGTTTGAAATCCGTACACTCACAGACACAATCAAACATAACATTCAAGGAGGAACCACCAATGCTGAGT
>OLOV01002076.1_pt1 | contig 14177 bp, 13 predicted proteins | sample 1672931 | NCBI WGS metagenome assembly OLOV01 (sample SAMEA3136738, study PRJEB25190) | human gut metagenome | biome: human gut; feature: human-associated habitat; material: faeces | place: Austria | collected 2013
TACAGGGTGGTTTTTTTGCTGCTGCCGCAGCCGGAAAGCCCGGCCAGGCAGCTTACGGCAAGCAAGACGGAAAGAACAACGCAAATTACTTTTTTCATGACAATTCTCCTTTATACCCCGCTGTGGGCAGCGGCTCGTTTTTTGTCCCCGCGGAGCTGAATGAGGTTCATGGTGACCATCAGCACCAGAATCAGCAGGAATAGCAGGGTGAACAGGGCGTAAATTTTCGGATGGAGGGGCTTTTTCGTGTAGGAATAGATTTCCACGGGAAGGGTCACAAAATCCAGCCCGCTGACAAAATAGCTGATGACGAAATCGTCCAGGCTCATGGTGAACGCCATAATAGCGCCGGACACGATGCCGGGGGCGATCTCATGGAGCGTCACCTTGAAAAACGCCTGCAGGGGCGTGCAGCCCAAGTCCATGGCCGCGTCCCGGAGGGAGCTGTCCGTCTGCTTGAGCTTCGGCATGACGTTCAGGATCACGTAGGGGAGGTTGAAGGTGATGTGGGCGATGAGCAGCGTCCAGAAGGTCAGACTGTTGCGCTGGCCCAGCAGCTTGGTGCCGACGAACACGAACAGCAGCGACAACGACACGCCGGTAACAATGTCCGGGTTCGTCATGGGGATATTGGTCAGGCTCATGGCCGCCTTGCGCAGCCTGGGATTCAGGCCGTTGATGCCAACCGCCGCCACCGTACCGAAGGCCGTGGCGATCAGGCTGGCCAGGACGGACACGATCAGAGAGTTGCGCAGCAGCTCCAGCAGGCCGTCATCCCGGAAGAGCCTGGCGTACTGCCGGAAGGTGAAGCCGTCGAAATGGGTGATATTCTTGCCGGTGTTGAAGGATGCCACAACCAGCACCGCCATGGGAATATACAGGAAAATGAAGATCAGGACCGTGATGAATCGGTTGGTGCGTCTCATACCACCACGCTCCCTTCCTCATCGCCGCCGAAGCGGTTCATGATGCCGGTGCACACGAACACCAGCAGCATCAGCACAATGGACAGCGCCGCGCCCAGATTGGGGTTGTTGCCCTGCTTGAACTGACGCTCGATCACGTCACCGATGAGCACGGTGCTGGGGGAGCCCATCTTCTGGGAAATATAGAAGGTGGACACCGCCGGGACAAACACCATGGTCATGCCGGAGAGAATGCCCGGCACGGACAGGGGCAGCACCACCCGCCGGAAGGTCTGCACACCGTTGCAGCCCAGGTCCTCCGCCGCCTCGACGAGCCGGTGGTCGATCTTGACGATGGTGGAATACAGGGGCAGGATCATATAGGGCAGGTAGTTATACACCATGCCCAGCACCACCGCGCCGGGGGTGCGGATCAGGGTCAGGCGGCCGAAATCCTCCGGGATCCCGGCAAAGATGCCCCCCAGAGAGCGCAGCCAGGCGAAGAAGGCCACCAGAAGATTATTGATAATGCCCTGGTCGCTGAGCAGGCCCACCCAGGCCAGGGTGCGCAGCAGGAAGCTCATGCACATGGGCAGCATCACCAGCATATAAAGAAAGCGCTGAGCAATGGGGCCACAGTGGGCGATATAATAGGCCACGGGATAGCCAATGACCAGGCACACCGCCGCGGAGACAAGCGAATAGGCAATGGAGCTCCACAGCACGGGCAGGTAAGTACCCAGCTGGCGCACATTGGCCAGGGAGAATTCCCCGGTGCCGGGGTCGGTGAGGGCATAGTAGCCCACCACACCCAGAGGAATCAGGGTGAACAGCACCATCCATATTAAATAAGGCGTGCTGAGCAAAACCGCGTTACGCTTCTTCATCCCCGGCATCCTCCGTCAGCTCGTCGTACTCGGCGGAGTAGGAGCTGTAATCACCAAACATGCCGGAATACTCACTCTTGTGCATGATGTGAATATCCTCCGGGTTGAGTCGAATGCCAATGGTGGAGCCAACGGCCTGATAATCCGTGGACTGGATCAGCCACTTGAAGCCCTTGAACTCCACGATAATGTCGTAGTTCAGCCCCTTGAAGGTGATGGCGGTCACCTTGCCCACCAGATGCCCCTGCTTGGGCGGGACAATATCCACATCCTCCGGGCGGATGACCACATCCACCGGCTCATTCTCGGCGAAGCCCTTGTCCACGCACTCGAATTCCCGGTCGAAGAATTTCACCCGATAGTCGGACAGCATCACGCCGTCCAGGATGTTGGATTCGCCGATGAAGTCCGCCACGAAGGCGTTCTTCGGCTCGTTATAGATATCCTCAGGTCTGCCGATCTGCTGAATGCGGCCCTTGTCCATCACCACGATGGTATCGGACATGGAAAGCGCCTCTTCCTGGTCGTGGGTCACATAGATAAAGGTGATGCCCAACGCCTGCTGAATGCGCTTCAGCTCGTTCTGCATGTCCTTGCGCAGCCGCAGGTCCAGCGCGCCCAGGGGTTCATCCAGCAGCAGCACCTTGGGCCGGTTGACCAGCGCCCGGGCGATGGCCACCCGCTGCTGCTGACCGCCGGAAAGCCGGTCGATGTGGCGGTTCTCGTAGCCGCGCAGGCTGACGATCTCCAGCATCTCCTTGACCCGGGCGTCAATTTCGCTCTTGGGCAGCTTGGCTACCCGCAGGCCAAAGGCGATGTTGTCGTACACATCCAGATGCGGAAAAAGGGCATAGCGCTGAAACACGGTGTTGATCTGCCGCTTATAGGGCGGCACGTCATTGATCGTCTCGCCGTCAAAGGTCACCGTGCCGGATGTGGGCGTGAGAAAACCGCCGATGATCCGCAGCGTGGTGGTCTTGCCGCAGCCGGAAGGGCCGAGCAGTGTGAGGAATTCATGATCGTTGATGTAAAGATTGATTCCGTCTAGTATACGCTCCCCGTCGAACTCCATGACAAGATCACGGAGCCTGATGAGTTCCTTGGACATTATCCTCCCCCGATTCTTTAACCCGATTTTTCGTCAGAATTTGACAGATATAAATATATAGAAAAAATTCGGAAAGTCAATAGGACAGTGGAAATAATCCGGGCAATTTTCTTTTATTCGCTCCTCTTTGCCCCCTCTCCCCTTCCCTGCCCCATTATCATCTGTTCATTCTGCCAAAAAAATTCAGCCCGGCGTTTAATCCGGGCACATCCTGTCTATACTCTGCCTCGGAGGTGTTCTATGATGAACAACAAAAAACAAGGCTTCAGCCTGAAATTCGCGGCGCTGATTCTGGTGCTGGCGGTTGCTGCATCGGGGCTTACCATTTTCCTGTCCCACCGCAGCAAGGAGCCTGCTCAGGAGGCGGCGGTTCAGGCCCCGCTGGTGGAGAACCTGGCCGAGACTACACAAAGCACCACTTCGGCATCCATCCCCAGCGCGTCCACACCCAGCGTATCCACCCCCGCTACCCCGCTGCCTAGAGCGACGGAGCCTGCCGTAAGCGCGACCGTGCCTGCCGCTGTCACCAATGACGAGGTGCTGAAAACCGCCATGCCGGTGCCCGGTGAGGCCATCAGCGCTTACGCCATGGACTGCCTGAGCTACAACGAGACCACCCGGGACTGGCGCACCCACAACGGCATCGACCTTGCCGCCGAGGCAGGCGCGCCCGTGGGTGCGGCGGCAGACGGCACCGTGTACACCACCTATGAGGACGACGCCTTGGGCTACACCGTGGTGATCCGCCACACCGGCGGCTACACCACCCGGTATTCCAGCCTGCGGGAGGACCTGTGCGTCCAGCCCGGCGATACCGTCACCCTGGGTCAGACCATCGGCTACGCCGGTGACACCGCCCTGGTGGAAACGGTGATGGGCAGCCACGTCCACTTCAGCGTCAGCTGCCAGGATCAGCCTATGGACCCGGCGGAATTCCTGAACCTGAGCTGACCCGTTTTCCCCCATCGGCGAAGCAATGCGCTTCCTTCTTCCTCCTTGAAACCCCCCGGCCGGGGCACCGATCAACGGTGCGCCCGGCCGGGGGCAGATTTTTATTCTTCTGTCTGCGGTTTCTCTTCGTCCTGCGCGGCGGACTTTTCGGCGGAATTCACGAAGCTCATCAGCTCCTCGCCGGTGATGGTCTCCTTCATCAGCAGGAATTCCGCCACCTCGTCCAGCAGGGATCGATGCTCCCGCAGGATGGACAGGGCGGAGGCGTAGCTCTCGTCCAGCAGCTCTTTGACCTCCTGATCCACCACGGCGGCGGTGGACTGGGCGCAGTCCATATAGGCCTGGCCGTCCAGGTACTGGTGCTCCACAGAGGCGGTGGTCATCAGGCCCAGCTTTTTGCCCATGCCGTACTGGCTGATCATATTCCGGGCCAGGGCGGTGGCGCGCTGCAAATCGTTGGCCGCGCCGGTGGTCTGCGCGCCGAACACGATCTGCTCGGCGGCTCTGCCGCCCACCAGGGTACGCAGCTCGGTCTTCAGCTCCTCCACGGTGTTCAGGAACTTCTCCTCCTCCGGCATCTGCATGGTATAGCCCAGCGCGCCGGAGGTATGGGGCACAATGGTGATCTTGGACACGGGCTGGGAATGCTTCTCCAGGGCGGCCACCAGGGCGTGGCCCACCTCGTGATAGGACACCAGCCGCTTTTCCATATCGGTCATGACGGTGTGCTTCTTCTCGGTGCCCGCAATGACGGTTTCAAAGGAGGCCATCAGGTCCTCCTGGGTCACCAGCTGCCGCCCGTGCCGCACGGCCCGCAGGGCCGCCTCGTTCACCAGGTTGGCAAGGTCCGCACCCACCGCGCCGGCGGTGGCCTGGGCGATCTTTCTCAAGTCCACATCGTCGCTGAGCTTGATCTTGCGGGTGTGCACCTTCAGGGTATCCAGTCTGCCCTGGAGGTTGGGCCGGTCCACAATAATCCGCCGGTCAAAGCGGCCGGGGCGCAGCAGGGCCTTGTCCAGGATCTCCGGGCGGTTGGTGGCCGCCAGGCACACGATGCCCTTGGAGGGCTCGAAGCCGTCGATCTCGTTGAGCAGCTGGTTCAGGGTCTGCTCCTGCTCGGAGTTGTTGCCGTAGCGATTGTCCCGGGAGCGGCCCACCGCGTCGATCTCGTCAATGAAGATGATGCAGGGAGCCACCTTGGCGGCCTGCTGGAACAGGTCGCGCACCCGGCTGGCGCCCATGCCCACGAACATCTCCACAAAGTCGGAGCCGGAGATGGAGAAGAAGGGCACCCCCGCCTCCCCTGCCACGGCCTTGGCAAGCAGGGTCTTGCCGGTGCCGGGGGAGCCCACCAGCAGCGCGCCCTTGGGCAGCTTCGCGCCGATCTCGGTGTACTTCTGGGGATTGTGGAGGAAATCAATGATCTCCCCCAGGGACTCCTTGGCCTCGTCCTGCCCGGCCACATCCTTAAAGGTGACGCCGGTCTGCTTTTCCATATACATCTTGGCCTTGCTCTTGCCGAAGCCGCCCATCATGCCCTCGCTGCCCATGCGCTTGGTGATCATCCGCATGAACACGAATAGGATAGCAAAGGTGATGGCATAGGACAGGATCATCATGATCATGGAGTTATCCTCCGTGATCGGCCGGGTCACCTTGACGCCCATATCCGTCAGCTGCTGAGCCAGCAGCAGGGTATCGCCGCCGCTGGGCAGGCCGGTGTAGCAGGCCTTCTGCTGGGAGCCGGGCTTGGCTGCCTCCTGCTTGGTTAGGTAGACGATGCGGTCATAGCGGATCTCCACCTCCGCCAGCTGGTTGCTGTCCATGGCATCCAGGAAGTCGCTGACGCTGGTCTCCGTGTACTGGCTGCCGGAGATGGAGCTGTAAATCCAGCTGATCAGCAGCACCAGGGCCAGGGCAACGATCAGCGCCGTCCACACGCCGCCCTTGGGCATATTGTCCATCGGCTTTTTGGGATTTTTCGGATTCTGTGATTCTGAACTCATAGCATAACCGCCCCTTTTGGGGCATGTTCCTTTCTTTGCAGGTAATTGTGGTTATCATAGCATACTTTTTCGGTTTCGGCAATCAATGAATCTATTTTTTACTGTTATCTTTCTGTTAATTCTTTTTGAAAGAAAAATGGCGGATGGTGTCAGGGCCCTCTTACTGCATTTTTTACAAAATTTCAGTCACAATTCATTCATATTTTGGCAGCGGGCGGCGGTTTTTCCCCTTGCTTTTCCGAGAAAGAGGTTGTATACTAGCACAAACGCCTCCAAGGACCAACCTCTTTGGGGCTTTTTCATGAGAACACGGAAAGGAGGAATCGAAGCAGCACTGCGTCGGTTCCTTTTTTTCGGAAACCACCCGGAAAAGAAAGGAAGTTATTTATGGCAAAAATCGAGAAAAACACTGATGCCGTCTATGATTCCAGCACCTTGGGCACCCCCAAGCAGCTGATTCTGGGCGTGCAGCACCTGTTCGCCATGTTCGGAGCAACGGTGCTGGTCCCCGCGCTGACCGGGCTGGATGTGGCCAATGCCCTGCTGTTCGCGGGTCTGGGCACCCTCCTGTTCCACCTGATCACCGGCCGCAAGATCCCCGCATTCCTCGGTTCCTCCTTCGCTTTCATCGGCGGCTACACTGCCATCGGCGGTCTGAGCGGTGACTATGGCTTCGATACCCTGCCCTATGCCTGCTTCGGCGTGGCCTGTGCCGGTCTTGTGTACCTGGTGCTGGCGGCTCTGTTCAAGGCCTTTGGCGCAAAAAAAGTAATGCGTTATTTCCCGCCCATTGTCACCGGCCCCATCATCATCTGCATCGGCCTGACGCTGGCCAACTCCGCCGTAAATAACTGCTCCAACAACTGGTGGATCGCTCTGGTTGCCGTCCTGGTAGTGGTGATCGCCAATATCTTCGGCAAGGGCATGATCAAAATAATCCCCATCCTCCTGGGCGTGGTAGCCTCTTATGTGTTTGCGATGATCGTAGACGAAGGCTCCCGCGCCCATTTTGTGCAGCTCGTCGGCGAGGCCGACTGGATCGGGCTGCCCATCGTATGGAACAGAACGGCCCTGTCCATCTTCGGCAAGGATCTTGACAGCGGCCTGCTGGTCACCGCCATCATCACCATCATGCCCATCTCCCTGGCTACCATGATGGAGCATGTGGGCGACATCAGCGCCATCTCCTCCACCGTGGGCAAGAACTATGTGGCCGACCCCGGCCTGCACCGTACCCTGCTGGGCGACGGCCTGGCGACCATCATGGCCTCCCTGTTCGGCGCGCCTGCCAACACCACCTACGGCGAGAACACCGGCGTGCTGGCCCTGAGCAAGGTCTATGACCCCAAGGTCATCCGCCTGGCTGCCTACTTCGCCGTGATCCTCTCCTTCTGCCCCAAGTTCTCCGCCATCATCCAGGCCATGCCTGCCGCCACCATGGGCGGCGTCAGCCTGGTGCTGTACGGCATGATCTCCGCCGTGGGCGTGCGCAACGTGGTTGAGAATCAGGTGGACTTCACCAAGAGCCGCAACGTCCTGATCGCCGCCATGATCATGGGCCTGGCCATCGGCGTCAGCACCAGCGCCGCCGGCGCCATCAGCTTCACCATCGGCTCCGTGACCATCAGTCTGTCCGGCCTGGCCGTGGCCGCTCTGGTGGGCATCATCATGAACGCCATCCTGCCCGGCAAGGACTATGAGTTCGGCGCCAACGAGCAGGGCGACACCGCCGTGGTCAACTTCGGCTCTCACGCGAAATAAGCGCCGCTCCCTCCCATGCCGCTCCCGGAAACGGGGGCGGCTTTTTTGTTAAACCCCTTGTCCAGTTGGCTCTGTTTCCGTATTATATGAGTGTAAGGGCCTTACGAACAAAGGAGTGAATCATTTGGAAGATACGCAGATCATTTCTCTGTACTTTTCCCGGTCGGAGGGGGCAATTTCGGAAACGTCCCAAAAATACGGCAGCTACTTAAAAACCATCGCCTGCAATCTCCTGCCCAGCGCGCAGGACGCGGAGGAGGTCCTCAACGATGTCTATCTGGCCGCCTGGAACACCATTCCCCCCAAGCGTCCTCCTGTCCTGAAATATTACCTGTCCCGGATCGTTCGGAATCTCTGCTTCAAGCGGCTGGACTACCTGACAGCGGAGAAACGCCAGGGGAACGGCGCTGTGCTCCTGTCCGAGCTGGAGGAGTGCATTCCCGACGAAGGCAGGGACGTGGAGCAGGCGCTGGAAATCAAGGAGCTGGGGAAAAGCCTGAACGGCTTCCTGGCCACGCTGAATGCGGACGACCGAAGGCTGTTTCTTTCCCGGTATTACGAAGCCATGACCGCGCCCCAGATCGCGGAAAAATACGGCTGCTCTGCCCGGCAGGTGAAATACCGGCTGGAAAAGCTGCGAAAGGAACTGAAGCGGGCACTGGAAAAGGAGGGAATTTGCCCATGAAAGCAACGGACTTGGCAAAGGCGCTGAGCGAAATTGATGATGCGTATCTTGCAGAACTGGACACATCAGAAAAGGAGCTTATTACCATGAAAAGCAGGAAAAGAATCTCCCGCATTCTCATCGCGGCGGCGGTTATCTGCCTTTTGACCGTCACAGCCTTTGCGGCGGAGCAGGTGCGGATCCATTCGTTTACCAACAGAGGCCAGGAATACCAGGAAAGCTATGAGGCGCTGGAGCAGGCCATAGAAAAGGTCGGATTCAAGCTGAATCTCCCGGAAGAATTCAGCAGTGGCTTCCGATTTAAGGATGTGCGGACAGGTGAGGTCGTGGGAGATGACGGTAACGGCAACCAGGTACTCACGTTCATGGATTTGCGTGTAAACTATGAAAATAGCCAGGGGCAGCGGGTGGGCTTCTACGCAATTCCAAACCTGGGAGATGCTGTCACGGAGGATGAGCGTATCCCCATTGCATCCAAGGCCATCGGAGAAATCACACTGAATTATTACGTTGACCACTATATATTTGTCCCGGAGGGGTATAAGCTCTCTGAGGAAGAGCAGGAATGGGCGCAGCAGCCCGGCAATTACATCTCCTTTGGTGCCGATGCAGTGGAGGAGCAAGCTTTCGCTTCCCTGACATGGATAACCCCCGACAGCAAATTCTCCTTCACGGAGATGGGCACCTCCATCGCCCCGGATGTGCTCTTTGCCATGGCAGAGGAAATTATCCAGTGAAATGCGTGGAAAATGGTTTTTGATACTATTTCCCCAGTGAAATGACCACCTTTTCGGCGAAAAAGCAACGGCATTTGGCTTTGGTCAAATGCCGTTGTGCGTTCAATCTGCAAGAAACAGCAGGAATCCATTCTAGGAGGTACATTATAATATGAAGAAAGCACGCGACATCTTATTGCTTACGCTTTTACTATGTTTCGTTCTCATGGGGTGTGGAAAAAAGGAAGAACGCTTGAATACCGCAACGGAAGCTGCTGAGACGGAAACAACGGCCTCTGCTGCTGCCGAGGGGGAGAACCTTTCAGCGCTTCCCTACAAGCCAGGGCGGATGGGTTTTTATGTGATGGCAGGCCCAGAGATCGAGGCCGGCCCGGAGGTGCTGGACAGCATCAGCTTTGATGCAACGGACGGGTCGGTGGACTTGAACCGCTACCATGTTTCCAATCGCCAGCATGATTTGGTCAAAAACGGAATGCAAGTAGGAGGATTCATCCTGATTGACATTCCAAAGGAAATGCTGACCGATGCGACGGAAAGCTTTGACGGATTCAAAGCACTGGCAGAATATGTTGGGAAAAAAGTCCTTCCGGATGTATATCCTGGTAAAGCCATAATCGGCGGGGGCGGACATAGCACAGGCGGGACCAATAACAGCTTTGTGGTGATTAGCTATCAAATGGGTGAAGGCATGAGTAAAGCGCAGCAATGGCACCGAATTTATGTGGGTGAAAAATACTGCTATGATTTTTGGTATGACCAAACCTGGTTTTACGACGAAGGAGCCATTATGAAAAGCCTTTCTGCGGAAGACATTAAACCGGAATGGAACCGAGAAGCTGTTTTCCGCTGGACCGTAGAAGGAGTGCAGGAACAGGGAAAATTTGTGTTCTAAGGGGAAGTTGAAACCTGTAACGCTATTTGTTATAGTATATAAAAGCGCGGACAAATGACGCCTATGAACGGAGGAACGGAAAATGGGAACGGATGACAGAAAATACTACACCGCCTATGAGGAACGCTACAAAACGGCGCACGCACAGGGCGTGAGCTGGGCAAGCAGCGTAAGTACGCCCATTGTAATGGAGGTAATCGACAAGTATGGCATCAGTCACAGCCAGCGTCTCCTGGAAATTGGATGCGGCGAAGGCAGAGATTCCAGAACGGTGCTGGAACACGGCTTTCAGTTGACAGCAACTGATATTTCGAGCGAAGCGATTGCATACTGCAAAGAGAAAATGCCGGAATATGAAAATCAATTCAGCGTGTTGGACTGTCTTTCCGACGAACTGGACGAAAAATTCGATTTTCTCTTTGCCATCGCTGTTGTCCATATGCTTGTGCCTGACGAGGACAGAGACGGCTTTTATGGCTTTCTCCGCAGCCATTTCACGGCAGGCGGAATTGCGTTGATCTGCACAATGGGCGACGGTGAAGTTGAACGGCAAAGCGATATTCGGTCGGCATTTACATTGCAGGAACGGGATCACGAATCCGGCAAGATGATGGTGGCGGGAACGTCATGCAGAATGGTATCGTGGAATACCTTTGAAAAGGAATTATCCCGAAACGGATTTACCATCCTTGAGAAAGGAATGACCAGTTCCCTCCCGGATTTTAACAGTCTCATGTATGCGGTTGTCAGGGGATAAAGGAAAAACAGTCACAGCAGCGAAAAACTGCTGTGACTGTTTGCTCTTTTACGGGTCGTCGCGCGTCAAATCAAGCCAGGTAGATGGCCTTGCAGCCCAGCATGGTCATGTAGCAGTCCAGCTTGCTGACCAGCTCCATGGGAGCGTGCATGTTCAGCACGGGGACGCCCGCGTCCACGGTGACGATGTTGCGGTTGGCCATGTAGGCGGCCACGGTGCCGCCGCCGCCCTGATCGACCTTGCCCAGGGTCGCGATCTGCCACAGCACGCCGTTGTCCTCAAAGGTCTTGCGCACATGGAGCATGGCCTCGGCGGAGGCGTCGGACGCGCCGCCCTTGCCCCGCGCGCCGGTATACTTGCAGATGCTGATGCCGTAGTTCAGGGCGGAGTTGTTCCGCTTGTCGCAGGTTTCGGGGAAATTGGGGTCAAAAGCGTTGGAAACGTCGGCGGACAGGCAGAAGGAGTTGGCAAAGCAATGGCTCAGCTTCACGCCCTGGCCGTCGCACAGGATCTCCATGAAGTACTCAAAGGCGTGGCTCTGCATACCGCTGATGCCCACGGAGCCGATCTCCTCCTTGTCGGCCAGGATGCACACGGCGGTATGAGTGGGCGTCTCCAGGTCGAAGATCGGCTCCAGCTCGGCGTAGGCGCACACCCGGTCGTCGTGGCCATAGGCGGCCAGCAGGCTGCGATCCAGGCCCACCTCCCGGCTCTTACCGGCGGGGACGATGGTCAGCTCGGCGCTGCGGAAGTCGTCCTCCACCATGCCGTACTTCTCGTTGAGCAGCTTCATCACATTCAGCTTCACCAGGTCGGCGCCCTCGCCCTCCAGCGGCTCAGAGCCAAGGATCACATTCAGCTGCTCACCGGCGATCACCTCGCTGGCGGTCTTGCGCATCTGGTCGCCTGCCAGGTGGATCAGCAGGTCGGAAACCATCAGGATGGGGTCGTTCTCATCCTCGCCGATGGTCACGGTGACGGTGGTGCCGTCCTTGCGGCACACAACGCCGTGAATGGCCAGCGGCACGCAGGTCCACTGGTACTTCTTGATGCCGCCGTAGTAATGGGTCTTGAAGTAGGCGATCTCGGAATCCTCATACAGCGGCTGGGGCTTCACGTCCATCCGGGGGGAATCCACATGGGCGGCGCAGATGTTCGCGCCCTTGCTCAGCGGCTCCTTGCCGATGACGGCGATCATAAAGCTCTTGCCCCGGTTATTCAGGTAGATCTTGTCGCCGGGCTTCACGGTCATGCCGGGGACGGCAGGGACAAAGCCGTGCTTTTCGGCCATGGCGGTGGCCCAGGCAGTGGCCTCCCGCTCGGTCTTGCAGGCATCCATAAAGGCACGGTAGCGCAGGGCGTAGGCCTCCATCTCCTTGCGCTGCTCGGCGGTCAGCTTGCTATAGCCGTTCTTGGGCGCGCTGAGGATGGAATTGCACAGTTCTTCAGCAGTCATTTTTCTTTCTCCTTATCTATGTATATTAGGGAAAATCATGCTAACGATATTATACCGTGTGCATCCAAAAAATCAATGCACTTTTTGTGAAATTCGTCCTGGGTGCCGTCGTTTTCCAGCACCGCGCCGCAGCGCCGGCGGAACCAGGCATCGTCATGCTGGGCATTGATCCGGCTGACGGCATACTCCCGCGAAATCCCGTCCCGCCGGATCAGGCGCTTGACCCTGGCCTCCCGGGGGGCAATGACCGCCACCGTCAGGTCGCACAGCCGGTCCAGCCCGCTTTCAAACAGGGCAATGGCGTCGATGGCGGCAAGAGCCGGCTGCGGCTCCAGCCGCCGCTCCACCTCACGCCGGACGGCGGCATGGGTGATAGCATTCAGGTCATTCAGCGCCGCCGGGTCGGCAAAGACGATCTTCCCCAGCTCCCGGCGTACAAAGCATCCGCCCGGGAACGCGGCGGGGAACCGGGTCTCCAGCGCAGCCAGCAGGGCCGCGTCGGTTTGCAGCAGCGCATGGTAGATTTCATCGCAGTCCAGCACTTCCCCGCCCCGCGCCCGCAGCTCACGCAGCAAGGTCGTCTTGCCGCAGCCGGTGCCGCCGGTGATGCCCAGGATCATTCCTCCGCCTCCGCATCCACGATGTGGAAGGCCGCCGCCTTTTTCAGCCGGTTCTGCACCGCATAGGCCACGCCGCCGCCCACGGGGCAGCGGGCATAGACCTGGTGAATGCGCGCGTCGTCCAGCTCCCGCAGGGCGGAGAACAGCCCGGCACTCAGGGTATTCACGTCGGATTCCTTTCCATAGGACAGGGGAGCGCAGTCGGCGTACAGGGGCAGCTCTTCGTCAAAGCACAGCACCCGGTCGCCGGGGGTGAAGTGATCGTGGATGTACCGGACCGCCTTTTCCCGGCTCCCAGCCACGATGACCACCGGCTCCGCCGGGGCGTAATGGCGGTATTTCATGCCGGGGGCTTTCACCACGGCGTCCTTGTCGATCTGGGCGGTGACAGCCTTGTCGATGACCAGATCCCCCAGAACGGAGATCAGCTGCTCCGGGGTGATCCCGCCGGGGCGCAGCAGCCGGGGGCGATCCTCCGTCAGGTCCACAATGGTGGATTCCACCCCCACCCGGCAGGGGCCGTCGTCCACGATGGCGTCGATGTTGCCGTCGTGGTCGTGGAGCACGTGCTGGGCGGTGGTGGTGGAGGGCTTGCCGGAGAGGTTGGCCGATGGAGCCGCAATGGGCACCCCGGACAGGCGGATAATCTGCCGGGTGATCTCGCTGTCCGGGCAGCGGACAGCAACGGTATCCAGCCCCGCCGTGGTGCGGCGGGGAACGATATCCCGGGCGGGCAGCACCATGGTCAGGGGGCCGGGCCAGAACTTCTCCGCCAGCGCATAGGCCGCCGGGGGAATATCATGGCAAAAGTTTTCCATCTCCTCGGGCTGGGCCACATGGAGGATCAGGGGATTATCCTGGGGACGACCCTTGGCCTGGAATATGTGCCCCACCGCATCCTCATTCAAGGCGTTGGCGCCCAAGCCGTAGACCGTTTCCGTGGGGATGCCCAAGAGCCCCCCCTCCCGGAGGATCTGTGCCGCTTCCTTGATTTCATTTTCCCCATTTTCTGGGTGAAATACCCTTGTTTTCAAACTGAATTTCCTCTTTATAATATACCATTAACAAATTAAGCTTCTCGTAAAAAGCCTCGCAGTGTTTGCGTCCGTAGGCGCAAGCTCCGCAGCAATTCCCGCCTGCTGTTACAGGCCCAAATCCTCGCCCACCAGAACCACCTTGATGCGCTTGGCCGGCCGGCACAGGCGGGTATGTACAAAGTGGCAGCAGCAGCTGTCAGGACTCATGCAATCGGCGCACAGGCCCGTGACATTACAGGGGGTCTTGGCCGCCGGGAAGCGCTGCACCACGCCGGGGGCGGTGTAGCCGCGCACACGGCTGTAAGCCGCATCCATGTCCGGCACTACCTTGTTCATGCCCGCCACCACAATGACCTGCTTGGGGCCATAGCAGAA
>OLOV01002079.1_pt1 | contig 14155 bp, 12 predicted proteins | sample 1672931 | NCBI WGS metagenome assembly OLOV01 (sample SAMEA3136738, study PRJEB25190) | human gut metagenome | biome: human gut; feature: human-associated habitat; material: faeces | place: Austria | collected 2013
CCTCCATGTTTAAAAAATTAATATGGGCTATTCTACCACAGGTAATATGGTACTGGTTTGGTACCATAAGTCGAAAATTGTGACAGACAGGCAGCTGAAATGAGCGAAATTGAGGCAAAATGTTCTGATTGCGCCGCAGGCACAGGCAGGGGGTAAAAAAATGCAGGAAAAAGGAAGTCAGAGGGAATTTGTGGTTTGGAGATAACAAATAGGGCATAATTACAGGAATAATGTAAATATTTATGGAAATGATTGAAATAGTCTGAACAAGGTAGTAAAATATCAATAAATATATCTCAATAGGGGGATATAGAGTAAGTATATATATTCAAGGAAAGGACGATTAAGACATGAAAAAGATTTTAGCCATACTGCTTACAGTATGCATGGTAGTATGTATGATACCGGGGGCAGCGTTTGCTGATGCGCCTGCTGGGTGGAACAGTGTGACAGCAACAGAAAACACTGATTATAAGTTGGTAGATACAAATGGTGACAATACCAAAGATTTAGTAGAAATTTATACAAATACAGGACTTGCATTTTACTTTAAGAATTTAGGCACAAATAATTGTGATGCCAAGCTTATAAACAGCGTTGACATGTCAAAGCTTAATTCTACTGCGATGACATGGGATATTAATACAAGTGATTATGCTAAAACCTTTGATGGCAATGGCAAGTCTATTACGGGATTAGATAACCCACTTGTTGCAAGTATCGCAGAAGGGGGGGTTGTTAAGGACCTCACAATTTCTAATTCAAAGATAACTAAGTCAATTGGTAGCAATGAAACAATAGGCTTTATAACAGGAACAAATGCAGGAATGATATCCGGTTGTAACGCCGGAGGAACTGTTAGTGCAACTGTAAATAGCAGCTCGGAAATATCAGTTGGCGCTATAACAGGTACGAACAGCGGCACAATTGAAAACTGCACCGGCAATGCTTTGACATATACTGGTGCAGATACAAAACATTTAGATATTGGATCAATTGCAGGTAAAATTGAAGGAGGAACTATTACCGGCTGTACTGTGGGTTCTATTTCGGAAGGAACTTTGGGTAGTGGCGCAACATTGCATAAAGGAACTATAGCAGGTTGTGTTCATGAAAATGCGACAGTAACAAGTACAGATAGCAGAAGTACAGAGGCACCTGTAGGTAATATTGAAAATGATAAAATCTTGACTATTAATTCATCCAGATTGGATGGCGCTATAGGAAATGAAAATAGTATAATTAAAGGGAGAAATTCAACATTTTCAACTGTTACAGCAAAAAAGGCTGAGTTTTCAATAAATTCATCAGTCAATAAACTGAATATAACTGAATCGGGTGATAATGTATTAATTCTTGATAATGCGACGATTTCTGAATTGAACTTTATATTAGGAAGTGGTAGCGAACCTAATCTTAATATTTTAGCTGGAAGTGATAATAGAATATCAACAATTAACTGTGAAACTGCAAAACCGACAGTGAATAGAAATACAAGTGGTAAATTAATTGTAGATACTGTTACTAATAAAGGAACCAATTTTTATACTACAGCTATAACGGGTGGTTCGGAAACGTATACAACAAATATTTTTGGTGAAAATGTAATAGTATCAACAAGTAGCATTGGCGATAATGCAAATGCAGTGTATACATATAAAGCGGTAGCGCAGGCAGAGTTTGCAGGAGTTAAATATGCTACAGTTAAAGAAGCTTTTGAAAAGGCTGCTAAGGTCGGCGGAACAGTAAAGCTTATAGGAACCACAGGTATAGCTACAAGTCTTGATTATTCTGCTCCTGCTGTTGCATTGAATATTTCTAAGGATGTTATTTTAGATGTAAATGGACATGAATTTAGTATTAAAGGTACTTTTGATTGTATAGGAAATCTTATAATCAAAGACACTGTTGCAACAGTAAATCAGAAGTTAGTGACTATAGATAATAATATAACTATAAATAAACTGGCAGAAAAAGCAGGATTACAATTACAGAACGGTAAATATAAAAATGACCCTACTGCTTATGTAGATAAATCTTTTTATAAGGTTACTAAAGTTAGTGAAAGCGAATATACAGTAACACCTCTTGCTAAGGTAAAAATGACTGACAGTAAGATTTCAGTCACAGCTATCCCTAACCAGAAGTACAGTAAATATACTTCTAAATATGAACCTAAACCAGTTGTTAAGTACAATGGAATAACTCTTGCAGAGGGTTCTGACTATACTTTAACATATAGAAACAACACAAATATAGGTACAGCATATATAGACATCAAGGGCATAGGCAACTATGAGGGAACAAGAACAGTTTCTTTCAACATTGTTGGTGACAATGAGCTTTCAAAATATACAGTATATATCCCTAACATAGCAGATCAGGCATATACAGGTACATATGTTAAGCCTTATGTATCAGTATACTATGGCGGTGCTACATCAATAACAGCCAAAACACTGCTTACTGAGAATGTGCATTACACGCTCTCATATTCATCAAACATCAATGCCGGAACAGCGACAGTAACAGTTACAGGTAAAGGCGCATACAGCGGAAGCGTATCCAAGACATTCGCTATCAAGTACAACCTGTCAAATGCTACAGTAACAACAACACCTGCTACATATGCATATGACGGCAGAATCAAACAGCCGGCAGTTACAGTTAAGATCGGATATGTTACAGTTCCTGCATCAGACTATATTGTTACATACAGTAACAATCTCAAAGTAGGAACAGCTACAGCAACAGTTACTGCAAAAACATACGGAAAAAGTATGGGTAGCAATATGGCATACTTTACTATCACAGGTAAGGACGGCGTTATAACTCCGGAATATGCTGAATACAGCAAAAAGACTACCAAGTCAAAGCCTTTCGCTATAAAGATAGTAAGCAATACTACAGACGGTACAGGCTACAGCTATGTTTCAAGTGATACAAGTGTTGCAACAGTATCAGCAAACGGTACGGTTACACCTGTAGGATGCGGCAGAACAGTTATAACTATTACAACAACAGGGAACAAGGCATACAATCCTGCAACAGCAACAGTTACTGTTACAGTTAAGCCTACAAAGGGCATAATCTCAAGCCTTAAATCAACTGCTAAAGGTAAGCTGACTGTAAGATATAAGAAGCAGTCACCAAATGCTGATTACTATCAGATCAGATACGGCAGAGCAGGAGATTACACTATCAAGACTATAAAGAACACCTCAGCGCGTACAGGCAAGAGCACTATCAAAGGACTCCAGTCAGGTAAAAAATACTTTATCAAGGTAAGAGGAGTTAAAGTGCTTGAGGACGGTACCAGATTATACGGTACATGGTCAGTTACTAAGAATGCTGTAACAAAGTAGCTTGAACAATGTAAATATCATATAACTTATGGGCAATCGGAAAATCCGGTTGCCTATATTATTTGGCTTGATTAATTCGGCATATTTTGCATAAAATCAGAAACTCCTTAATAATATATATGAGTATATATATGAGGAGGATGTACTTATGTCATATGAAGACAATATACCTGAATTTGCATTAAGACCTGCAAAGGAGCCGGAGGAAACGGGAGATGGCTTTGACCCTACACCTTATGACAGACTTCTGTATGGCGAGGAAAAGGACACCTCTCCGTCAGCAGAGGAATATGAGAGCCCTGACAGCGAAGCGGCGGTGGCTGCAGAGCCTTTAGAAGAAAATAAAACAGAAGAATACAGAACGCAGGAGCCTGAACAAGAAAATTATTCACAGCAGGAACCTGTGGAGATTAAGACAGAAACAGAAGATAAAACCGGCTATAGCGCAGAGTCCGAAGAGGAAAAGGAAGAAGCAGAGCCGAAAAAGAAAAAGGAGTCTGTTAAAATCATACCTCTTTCACAGAACTCTTCGTTTTCAAAGATGAAAATTACAGATGTCAGAGATAAAATGCCGGAGAGAGTATACATAGAGGAGGACATACTGGTTCCCGATGTAAAACCTGACCTTTTATCAGTGCTTGCAATGGATGCTGCGGTGAAAATATCCGAAAAGGAAATACAGACAGGTCAGAGCGGAGAGGAAACCCTGTCAGCAGACGGAGAAGTTGTCCTGCAGACGGTATATCTGCCCGAAAAGGCATCTGAACAGGAACCCCTTATAACTATAAGGTCATCGGTGCCGTTTAAGGCGGACTGGACTGTAAATGCAGAGCCTTATTCCAAAATGAGCATACAGCCTCAGGTGGAAAGAGTCGATTATACGGTAATAAACGAAAGAAAGTTCAGAGCAAAGGTTACAATTACTCTTAATATGAAAGAATACAAGGATATGGAGCTTGATATATTCGAGGGCATTAAGGGTGAGGCAGTTCAGATACTGAAAGAGGACATAACGGTTACGGACATAGCCGCAAGTAAACGGGATATCATAGATATAAATGAGGAGCTTCCGTTAAAGGAAACAGGAGCAGTTCCCGAAAAAATACTCAAATATGATATAAATATTGCAGAAAACCACAGGCAGATTACAGGAGAAAAAGCCGTAATAAATGCATCGGCGACCTGCAATGTGCTTTATCTTGCAAAGGTAGAGTCAGAGGAGCAGACCGAAGCAATCCCAAGGCTTTATCAGGGCAAATGCGAATTTACACAGTTCATACCTCTTGAAGCGGCAGAGGGGTGCAGCGGAAGCAGAGTTTCCTTTGAGGAAAAGGATCTTAAGATAAGAATTGCAGATGAAAACGAGGCGCAGGCAGGCTTTGTAATGGAGGGCTCAGTAATAACCTCTCTGGATGTCTATAAAAATGTTACCAAAGGTATGGTGGCAGACATCTATCACAAGGAAAAAGAGATTACCTATGATATGGCAAAGGTCAGAAGCAGAGTACTCAAGGGCAGCGGCATGACGGATATAACGGTAAGGGAAACCGTGGTATCGCCTGAAGCAGAGATAAGTGAGGTCATATATATATCCGGTAAAATCAAAAACATATCGGCAATGGCCGAAAAGGGCAGAGCTGCAATAGAGGGGACTCTCACTGTAAAGCTTCTCTGTATGCCGGAGCAGAAGTCGGATAAACCGTTTTCTATATCAAAGGATATACCTTTTAAAGACAGTATTGATATAGTCAATTCACAGGAGGAAACGGAGATAAACGTCGCAGGAACTGTAAGAGAACTGTGGTTTGATGTGATTAACGGCAAGCAGGTTGAAATAAGGGGGAGCATCTGCGCCACGGCAGAGGTTATGGAAACAAAAGAGCTTAAGCTTATGAAAAACCTGTGCCTGCTTGAAAGCGAGGAACCCGACAAAAAAGGACCGTCAATGGTGCTTTATATCACAAGAAAAGGCGACTGTATGTGGGATATTGCAAAGAAATACAGAACCACTGTCGAAAGACTCAAGGCTATAAATGAGGTTGAAGCAGATAGCCTTGAAGAGGGAAAGAAACTTCTGGTAGTCAGATAGTATAAAAACAGAGCCGGATGTCAATAATCACTGTACCCGAGGAAAGAGAGGTATTGATTATTGATAAACACAGAAGAAAAACTAAAATGCAGATACATAATTATATTTGCGGCAGTGCTTGCTTTGCAGATAATACTTGCGCTGGCCTGCTGGGGCGGAAACGATGAAACCTATACAGGCTGGAATGAGCATCAGGGGATTATCCGCATGCATGTAACAGCAAACAGCAATTCACAGGAGGACCAGAGATTAAAACTCAAAGTGAGAGACCGGGTTCTGGCGTATGTGGGAGAGAATACGAAGAATAATGACTCTATAGATGAAACAAGGCTGTTTCTTATGGGGCATAAGCAGGAGCTTGCGGATATAGCCGAAGCGGTGGTTTGTGAAAACGGATACGATTACGGCATAGATGTGGAGCTTGGTGTCAGGTGGATTAAAGAGAAAAACTACGGCGACATAACTTTCCCTGCCGGAAACTACGAGGCCCTTAATATAACCATAGGCAAGGGGCAGGGTGAAAACTGGTGGTGCGTACTGTTCCCGCCGCTGTGCCTTGTCAAAGACAGGAATGTGAAGCTGAAATCAATAGTTATAGAGAAGATGAAACTGAGTAAAACCCTAATAAAATAGCACCATTCAAGGTGCTATTTTATCATTTCCTCAAGCTGTTCCTTGGTACAGAAGCCTACAGAGGTTGCTGCAGGACTGCCGTTTTTGAATACTATTACCGTCGGAATACTGGTGATATTAAATTTCATTGCAAGCTCTATCTGATCGTCTACATTGATTTTACCGACCTTGGCCCTGCCGGCGTATTCTTCTGCAATTTCAGATACCGCAGGAGCGAGCATACGGCATGGACCGCACCATGCTGCCCAGAAATCCAGCAGTACGGGTATCTCTGAATTTAAAACTTCTTTTTCAAAATTGTCTTTTGTGATGATTAATTCTGACATGATTTTTCCTCCCTGTTAAAGTGATTTGTAATACAGTCTGCAGTGGCAGTAGCCCTCAAAAGAGGGATCTGCTATCTGCTCTTTGAATTCTTTGCACATACAGATATTGTCCTCAGTTCTCTGCAGCTTGCAGGGGCAGTAGCCGCCTGTGCGTTTGAGTCCCTCTTTTATGGTCTTTACGATTTCTTCGTCTTTATTTAATGATACTTTCATTTTTAGTAACCTCCGTTACATGTAGTTTGACTGAAAACATTTAAAAGATACGTGTATATTATCATTATACTGCAGAAAGAAGAAACAAGCTGTAGTATATGCTACAATATGCATAAAAATATATAAACATATGTTTACAAACTTATATTTCGAGAGTATAATAACTGTAAGAAAAAAGGAGGGTGGGAATTTGGATATATATGAGAAACTAAAGATACTGGCAGACAGCGCCAAATACGATGTGTCCTGCTCCAGCAGCGGAGTCGGCAGGAGAAACAGCGGTACCATAGGCAGCGCAGCAGCAGCGGGTATATGCCACAGCTGGTCGGCAGACGGCAGATGCATCTCATTACTCAAGGTGGTTATGTCAAATGCCTGTGTGTATGACTGCGAATACTGCGTTAACCGGAGAACCGCCGATGTGCAGAGGGCTTCCTTTGAGCCGTCTGAGCTTGCGGACCTTACCATTGAATTCTACAAGCGAAACTATATAGAGGGTCTGTTTGTCTCCTCGGCGGTGGAGAAATCCCCCGACTATACCTGCGAAAAAATGATAAAATGCCTGCGGATACTAAGATATGACAAGGGATTTGCGGGATATATACATGCCAAAATCATACCCGGAACAGACGAAAAGCTGGTGCATCGTATCGGTCTGCTTGCAGACAGGGTCAGCGTCAATATGGAGCTTCCCACAGAGAGAAGTCTGCAGCTTCTGGCTCCTCAGAAGAAACCAAAGGAGATATTTTCACCTATGAGGCAGATTACAAATACACTGATTGAACGAAACGCTCTGGTCGGACCCGGTACTATGTTCAAGGGTCAGAAACTCAACACACCCGAAAACTACATTTCAGATATGAAGCTGCGCGGAAGCGGTTCTCTTGCTATAGGGGAGGAGCCCGGGGGCATTATGATGCTGCCGTCAAAACGCAGGGAAGTCTTTGCTCCTGCAGGACAGACAACGCAGATGATTATAGGGGCATCAGGGGAGACTGACAGACAGATTATACGGCTTACAGAGAATCTGTATCATACATTCAAGATGAAGAGGGTATATTACAGCGCCTATATACCTGTAGTCAAATCAGCGCTGCTGCCGGAGCAGGCTCCGCAGCTTGCCAGAGAGCACAGACTGTATCAGGCTGACTGGCTTCTCAGGTTTTACGGCTTTTCGGCAGACGAGCTGCTTACCGAAAAATATCCCGACTTAGACCCTGATTTAGACCCTAAGATATCATGGGCGCTTCGCAATATAGACAGGTTTCCTGTCGAGATTAATAAAGCTCCGCTTAGTGAAATACTCAGAATACCGGGCGTGGGCAATGTGTCTGCGCTTCGCATAGTGCGACAGAGGAAGCTTGCGGCAGTCAAATATGAGGACCTCAAAAAAATGGGAGTGGTTCTTAAACGGGCCAGATATTTTCTTACATGTTCGGGCAGGTATTACGGTGAGAGAAATATGGAGCCTGAATACATTAAAGACCAGATACTCGGTATCGAAAACGGTATACAGATGTCTATGTTCGGCAGCGGACTTGCGGCGCTTTCGGGAGGTGGTCTCAATGGATTACCTGTATGACGGAAGCTTTGAGGGGCTTCTTACCTGCGTTTATCATCATTACTATACGGACAAGGCCTCCGGCATATATACAGAGGACGAATATCAGCATAAGCTTATGGAGCAGGTTTATACAGTGCAGACTGATGAAACCTGCGCAGGCAGAGTGTACAGGGCTTTGGAGTCAAAGCTTACGGCATACGACCTGCGGAGAATATACAGAGTATTTCTGGCAGATGCGCCCCGTAGAGAAATGATAATTTTAAACTATATACGGCTGGGCTTTGCCAAGGGCAGTAATGTGTGGAAGCTGCACGGAAATCCCATAGTGCATGAGTTTCAGATGCTGGACAAAAAGGTAGCAAACGAAGTACACAGGCTGGAGGGACTTGTCAGATTTTCATATCTTGAGGGCGGCATTGCCTACAGCAGTATAGAGCCTGACCATCAGGTCCTGGAGCTGCTTGCGGAGTATTTCGCGGACCGTTTCAGAAACAACCCCTTTATAATTCACGATATCAAAAGAAACAAAGCAGTGGTTGCCTCAAGCGGCATATGGTATGTCACATATTTTACAGGAGAGGAGCTGCCGGAGCCGTGCAGCGATGAAAGGCAGTATCAGAAACTGTGGAAACAATACTTTGAAACCATAGCTATCAGAGAGAGAACAAATCCGAGGTGCCAGAAGACACTGATGCCGGCAAGATACCGGAAGCACCTTACAGAGATGAAATAAGCAAAGAGCTGCAGATTAGACCTGCAGCTCTGTTTTTATTCGTTTCAGTGAGTGTCGTACCGATGGTATCAGCAGTAATACAACTGTACCTGCGGCTTCCACACCCATATACAGGATATTGTACCACAGTGACCATGTGAGCGGTGAAAAGCCCTCCGGTACATATGCCCCAAAGAATACCACGCCTGAAATTACAGAGCATATGTATCTGCAGAGTACGCCAAACAGGTACGCGGGGATAAGTCCGTCTTTTCTGGCCATAAATATAAGGCCGGCAAGACCTATCGCGCCAAATGCCAGCGGATAGTCAAGCAGCAGCTGCAGCGGGTGTATTACATAAGGCTTGAAGATAAGGTCTATCATACCAACGCACATACCGCACATTACAGCGCGTCTTGTTCCGAAGAAATATGCGCATATCACTATCGGAAGCATTCCGAACAGAGATACAGAGCCGCCCTGCGGGAATGAGTAGATGGTAATCTGGCTGAGAACTATAGAAAGCGCAACCAGCAGTGCGGAAGCAACCATTGTTTTTGTGGTTGTTTTCTGTTTTTTGCCTGCCAGAAGCACACCGATAAAAAGAATAACTAATACTGCGACAGATATAATCTGTCCTGTTGTGGATTCAAAGAATCCCTGTAGCTTATCATAAGACATAAAAAAACCTCCTTGATGTCCAGGAGGGGAACTTAAATAATCTCAAGAAAAAACTCAAGATATGCTTGCCTACGCCGGTATTATCCGGGTCAGGTCCTGAGGGTATAAACCGTAAAGGTTAATCTCAGCAATTGCTCCCCTAGCATTAAAATATTGTTAACAGATAATATTCTACATGTAAATCTGAAATTGTCAATAGCCTATGCGGATTTTTCATAGGAAACAATGATAATCAGAGTTCCTTTTTTTACTGATATTATGGCTTTATCTGCCGCAAACTCATTACTTACTCCGAGCGGAAAGCTCCTTGACAGCGTCACGTTGTCAAGACAGTACTTAACGCCTGTTTCAGACACTCCCTCTGATATATCGGAGGCAGAGAACACTGAGAGATAGCAGCTCTCTTTGCGTGAAATTTCCATGCTGTCGCAGCATACTGCATATACCTCGTTTGCTTCATCTAAAAGGCGTATGCTGACGCCCTTTTCGGCGGCAGCGGCAATAAGTTGCAGATTTGCCACCGTATGATCCAGCCTGCCGCCAAGACCTCCGTATATTGTAATATCGTCAAAGCCATGCTCTATGGCATAGGATATGCACAAGCCTGTATCCGTATCGTCTTTTTCAGACGGCATAGTGACTACAGGAATATCATCGGGCAGATTTCCTCTGTAGGAGTCAAAATCTCCGATGATAAGGCCTGGAGTTATGCCGTATTCCCTTGCATATCCATAGCCGCTGTCGGCGCATATTATATATGAATTTTTATCTAATCTGTTTAGCAGCTTGTCTGCGTCTTTTTCTATAAACGATATAATTGAACAGGTTTTCATAAAAGCTCCTATCTGAGTATTTTTTCTGCCGCATCTGTAAACAGCTTCATATTTTCAATGCTGTCAAACTTAGCCTGCGCATTGTCGGCTCTGCCGCCGCCCTTGCCGCCGAAAACAGGTGCGTTATCCTTAATCAGCTTGCCGCAGTCAACCTTGCCGTTTGAATATACCAGAGCGGTCAGTGTATGCTCGTCACAGAACACCGCCAGCTTGCAACCTGCAAAATCAAGATGCTTTGCAAGGTTTCTGAGATCGTCTGTTTTAAACTCAGGGAAGGTATATGTATGCACGCTGCCGTCGTTTACCTCATCTGATATTTCCTCGGCCCTGTTTCTGATTACAGTCTGCCTGAGCGCAAAGAAGTCGGAGCGAAGCTCTTTTTGCTTATCCTCGTGTATTCTAATTTTATCCATAAGGTCGTCGGTGCCTGCGGAATATCTGCCGCCAAGCTCTGTAAGTATATTGTGCTTTTTGTCGTAATCCATAAGGGCGCGTTTTCCGGCCTCAAAATATATACGGAACATCCCCTTGTTAGGCTCCACCTTGTAGAGCTTGACAAGTCCCACCTGGCCTGCGGTGGATGGGTGTGTGCCGCAGCAGGCTACGCAGTCTGACGGATTGTCTGTACTTCCCACACACACGATGGTTATATCCTCATCAAAAGCCAGAGCCTTTCGCAGAGGCAGGTTTTCGGCTTCCTCTCTCCTGTCAAAATGACGAGTTATAACGGGGGCGTTTGACCATATTGCCTCGTTTGTGCAAAGCTCAACGTGCTGGGCCATTTCCCATGTCACTTCCGTGTATTCGGGCTTTTCCTCAAGACTTATATCTATGGTCATGTATTCATCGCCCATATGAAAGCCGCGGTTGACGCCGCCGTATTCTCTGAAAAACATACCCGAAAGTATATGTTCTCCGCAGTGGCGCTGCATATTGTCAAATCTGTGCTCCCAGTCTATCTGTCCTGAAACTTCATTGCCCTCGCCGAGCTCTCCTTTGGAGGCGCCGCCCTTTAATCTGTGAAATACCTGTCCGTTTTCTTCATATACATCGGTTACTTCAAAACCTGAAATATTTCCTCTGTCACAGCTCTGTCCTCCGCCTGTTGGGAAGAATGCCGTCTGGTCTAAAGTTATGATAATATCCTCGCCGTCTGTACGGGCAGAGGTGATTTTTGCATCAAATTCCTTTAAATATACATTTTTTTGATAAAGTTTTACAGTATTCATAAAAAACTCCTTGAATTTATTAAAAATAGTATAGCACAAATGTGTCGAAATAGTATATAATAAATAAAAAAGTACAAATTTGCTGTATACGCATAATTAAATTAAAGGTGCTAAACTGTGGATAAGCCTCATATATATGAAACAGGGAGGTGCCTATGGAGCTAAAAAAAATGCTTTTAATTGTGGTCGGCATATTGGTTGTTCTTTTGGCAGGATTACTGTTACATACAAGACAGGCGGCAGAGACTGCTGCCGATAAGACGGCGGTTACAATTGTAATTGACCCTGGACACGGCGGTGTTGACGGCGGCGCGCAGGCAGATGACGGTACTCCTGAAAAAAACATAAACCTAAATATAGCGCTTAAACTTAAAAAACTTGCAGAGAATGACGGCTGGAACGTTATTATGACAAGGGAGGAAGATACAGGCCTTTATTCTGAACAAAACAGCACAATCAGAAGCAAAAAGACCGAGGATTTAAAAAAACGAAAACAGATATTCGACAGTTCTGCGGCAGATGCAGCCGTAAGCATACATCTTAACAGCTATACGGCGGACAGAAGCGTCAGAGGGGCGCAGGTGTTTTATGCCGGAGGCTCTGAGGAAGGCAAAATGCTTGCAGAGTGTGTTCAGGAGCAGATGGGAAACAGGCGCAGGGCAATGGCCAAATCCGATGTGCTTATATTACAGCAGGTTAAGGTTCCGACTGTCATTGCGGAGTGCGGATTTTTATCAAACTATGAGGAGTCCCGAAAGCTTAGAACAGACGAATATCAGAATGAAATGGCAAAAAACATATATAGCGGAATAAAAAATTACATTGAAAACAATAAAGGGATAAAACGTTAAAAACAAAACGAGGAAGCAAAAATGTTAAAGGAAAAAAATTTTTACAAGGATGAACTGCCGGTAAATGTAGTGGTGGGTAACATACGCGAGTACCCGATACATTTCCATGACGACATTGAGATAGTGTATATTCTCAAAGGAAGCATACATCTCAAAAACGGTCACTATGAATATCTGATGAAGCAGGGCGACATCTATATATTCAATGACAGAGAGATACACAGCTTTGCCGCAACAGACGAGGAAAACATGGTTATGATGCTGCAGCTTGATCTCTCATACTTCTCACGCTATTATGACAACCTCAAGAACTCTTTCTTTGTTACTGATATGGAGGATGACAGCGATGAAAGCCTTGAAGTTCTCAGAAATCTTCTTGCCAAGATAATGATGGAGATACTTCAGAAAGGCTACGGCTATGAGCACAAGGTAATCGAAACGACTCACAACCTTATCGCCTGCCTGATCTCAGATTTCCAGTACTTTGTAATGGAGGACGGACGGTTTGTAAACGAGGTCAGAAACAAGGGTAACAAAATCCTTTCGGGCAGACTCAACAGAATTACAGACTATATGTACGAAAACTACAGCCGCAAGCTTACACTGGGAGAAATAGCTGACAGAGAGCATCTCAGCATATATTATCTTTCCCATGTTATAAGGGAGGCTACAGGACTCAGCTTCCAGGAGCTTTTAAGCTATATCAGAGTTGAGGAGTCAGAGAAGCTTCTGCTTGGTACCAACAAAAAGATAGGGGCCATTGCGGAGGAAACAGGTTTTTCGGCAGTCAGATACTACATAAAGCATTTTGAAACCTGGTTTGGAATGCACCCGCTGGAATACCGCAAAAAATATGCGGGCAAGGTAAGCGGCAGAGAGGTTATGGCAGATATTGAAAGATCCGCACCGGAGGAAATAGAAGATGCAATAAGGACTCAGGTGAGAGGAATATACAGCGATTATATGAAAAACAGCGCTGCCAAACCTGTCATAATTGATGTCAATATCTACAACAGCCAGTTCGGCATTGTAAACAAAAACCAGAATCAGAGCGTGGAGGAGTTTTTAAAGGGCGAAAATCTTAAATTCATTGCAAGACCTTACAATCTGATTAAGAGCCTCAGAGAGCAGGTTGTGGCGTCGGGCGACAATTATATAATAACTACATCGGCCAAATATCCTGAAGAGGTTAAGAGCCTGAGCATTCTTGTATATAACTTCAATGAGAAGCTTAAGGAGGAATTTAACGAATCCAGAGGCAGAGCGGACGACCTCAAGGCTATTTTGAACTACACCGACAATGTTGAGTTTCTGATAAGATGCTCCGGTATTTCAGGCGAGTTTAAAATCTCAAGATACAAGCTGACAAGAGAGAATATAATTGTGGCATATGAGGACAGCGGTCAGGTGGTGCCAAGCAAGAGAAACGCGCTTCTCAACAACTGGAGAACCCTGCCGTTTGTAGAGTTTGGAGATCTGGCGGTTTCAGATACACTGAGCCTTTCTTCAAATCTGTCGGGACTGAGCGCAGAGCTTATATTAATCGACAAAAAAGAAAAATAGCATAATTAAAATGCAGGACAGGTGAAAACCTGAATCCTGCATTTTTTATAACATAGGAAATATCGACCTGTAGATATTTCCGTATGTTTCAAAGAA
>OLOV01002080.1_pt1 | contig 14153 bp, 9 predicted proteins | sample 1672931 | NCBI WGS metagenome assembly OLOV01 (sample SAMEA3136738, study PRJEB25190) | human gut metagenome | biome: human gut; feature: human-associated habitat; material: faeces | place: Austria | collected 2013
GAGCGCCACCTTGCCAAGGTGGAGGTAGCGAGTTCGAGCCTCGTCATCCGCTCCATTCTCTTAATGCCAATTAAATTTAATTGGCATTTTTTTGACAGAGAGAGCGTACAATTCAATACGGCGCCATAGCCAAGTGGTAAGGCAGAGGTCTGCAAAACCTCGATGCCCCAGTTCAAATCTGGGTGGCGCCTCCAAAAATCGACAAGACGACTTAGTCTTGTCGATTTTACTTATTACTTATTAGTTTTTCACTATTCACTTATGGCGCTGTTCGTGTCGATTTTTGGTAAGTAATAAGTAATAGTGAATAGTTAAAAAGTGCGGTGGGAAAATTATGGCGGAAAGTTTACTTATTGTGAAATCGAAAGCATTTGCGCTTGAAATTATCAAAGTTTGCAACGAAATTAAGCGCACCAAAAAAGAAAGTGTTCTGACAAACCAACTTATTCGTAGCGGGACAAGTGTCGGTGCAAATATTCGTGAAGCTTTTTATGCTCATAGCAGAGCGGATTTTATCGCGAGGCTTCAAATCGCGCTTAAGGAATGCAGCGAAAGTGAGTATTGGCTTGAGTTGCTTATCGAGAGTGGCTATTATGAAGACAAAAGCGCTCTTGAAATGTGTGCTGAACTCAAACGGCTCCTCATCTCCTCCATCAACACCGCAAAGCAAAACTCGCAGTAAAACGGACAGTTTTGCCGACGAAATCGAACAATCCTGAAACATCTCACTCATAAAATTACCCCCTCCGCAGTTTTTCCTGCGAAGGGGGCTTATCATTTTATTTATCCTCTTTTCCCTTGCTCTCTTCAAGCAGCCTGTCGATGTCTGCGGGCGTGAACACATATTTCTTGTCGCAGAACTGGCAGCAGACCTCGGTCTTTTCGTCCTCCTTGAGCTTTTCGAGTTCATCTCTGCCCATACTTATCAGCGCGCGGGAGACGCGCTCGCGCGAGCAGTCGCATCTGTACTCCGGCTCCGAGGTGTCGAGCACGTCGAGCTTGAAAGCGGGAAGCACAGTGCGGCAGATGGTCTCGGGGGAGAGCCCCTTGTCGAGCATTGTCGTCACAGGCTCGATGTTGCTGATGCACTTCTCGACCTTGTCTATAATTGTGTCGTCGGTGGTCGGGAGCAGCTGGATTATGAATCCTCCCGCTTTTCTTATCGTGAGATCGGGGTTGACGAGCACGCCCAGCGCGCAGACGGTCGGTATCTGCTCGCTCGTCGCGAAATAATTCGTGATGTCCTCAGCGATTTCGCCGCTGACTATCGGTACCTGACCGACATAAGGCTCCTTGAGCCCGAGGTCTTTGATAACAGTCAGAAAGCCGTCCTTGCCGACTGCGCCGGAAACATCCAACTTGCCCTTGTCGTTGAGCGGCAGCTCAACAACGGAGTTCACAGCGTATCCTCTGACGTTGCCGTGGCTGTCCGAAGCCGCGAGCACGGTGCCCGCAGGGCCGTTTCCGTTTATCCTGAGCGTGACGGAATCGTCCGCCCCTTTGAGCGCGCTGCCCATGAGGCTTGCCGCCGTCAGCAGCCTGCCGAGAGCCGCCGAAACAACGGCGGATGTGCCGTGAATCTCCTGCGCCCTGTTTACTATATCCGTTGTGTCGGCAGCCATAACGGTCAGCGTGCCGTCCTCGGAAATGCAGCGTATAAGCTTGCCCATATTTTTGTCCTCCTGTTATTTCCTGCGCCTCGCAGCAATCACCGCGCGCTCGGAATCTTCTCTGACGGGTTCATCTGTCATGCCGTCATATATGTTTTCAATGTCAAATCCCGCGTCGCCGAGCCATTTTGAAAGTTCGTTGAGGCTATATGCGCGCTCGCTGAAATCTTCGCTCGTGCGCTCGTATGTCCCGTCCTCGTTTTCCTCGAAAAAGTCGAGCATGATGTCTACCGTGTCCGTCTCATCGTCGAGGCTGTTCTGCCAGACGCAGAAAACATCCGGGTATTCGTAGACGAACGAGTTGTCTGCGAGAATCTCGCGGTGCTTGTAAATCGTGTTCACATCGAATATGAACATCCCGCCCGGGCGGATGAATGTGCCGAGTCGGCGGAATGTCTCTCTGACATCCTCGGGCTCGGTCAGATGATTGATGCTGTCGAGCGTGCAGAGCGCGGCGTCGATTTTTCCGAAAAGGTCGAGTTCCTGCATCTGCTGGCAGAGAAACAGAATATTCTGTCCCTCTTCAAAAGCTCTGTTCTGCGCCTGGGAAAGCATATCGGGGCTCGAGTCAACGCCGATCATGTCGTATCCGTGCGCGGATATCAGCGAAGTCAGGGTGCCCGTGCCGCAGGCGAGGTCGAGAACCGTTCCGCTTTTTATCCCATATGAAAGCAGAAGAGCAGAAAAATGCTCTGCTCTTCTCTCGTAATCAACATTTTGCGTCAGCTCGTCATAAAAACGGGCAAAGAATGAATATTCGCTCATTATCAGTCTTTCTTCTCTGCCTCTGCGGCGTCGATGCGCTCGAATATCTTCTCGTATCCGTCGCAGCCGTAGTTGAGCGAGCGGTTGACGCGGCTTATTGTGGCGGTGCTTGCGCCGGTCTTGCTGACTATCTCGCTGTAAACCTGCTTGTCGCTGAGCATCTTCGCAACAACTATGCGCTGCGAAAGAGCCTTGAGCTCGGTCACGGTGCAGAGATCCTCAAAAAAATCATAGCACTCGTCGATATTCTCGAGGGCGAGAACCGCTTTGAACAGAAAATCAACGTTGCTGTCTTTCAGCTTGCCGTTCATCAAAGTTACTCCTTTTCGCGGTCATATTGGGTTTGACTCCGCGTACATGTATATATTTTAGCACACTAAAATTTGAAAGTAAAGAGCAAAAATCAAAGCGTCTGAGTTTCGACGGAATTTATAACGACATCCTCGAGCGGCTTGTCCGAAGAATCGCGGTCAACCGAGGCTATCGCGTCGACAACGTCCATGCCCTCGAACACCTGACCGAACACGGTGTGTCTGAAATCGAGCCACGGAGTTCCGCCGACTGCCTTGTAGTCCTCAATAGACTCGTCCGTGAACATATCGGGCAGGCGTTCCATCTGCGGGATAAAACGCTCGTCAACCGACGGCGCCTGAACGATAAAGAACTGGCTGCCGTTCGTGTTCGGACCTGCGTTCGCCATGCACAGTGCGCCTCTGAGGTTGTGGTAGTCGCGGCTGAACTCGTCCTTGAACGGTCTGCCCCAGATGCTCTCGCCGCCGATACCCTTGCCGAGCGGGTCGCCGCCCTGGATCATGAAATCCGGGATAACGCGGTGGAAGATAACTCCGTCATAGTAGCCGTTGTCCGCATGGGTTGTGAAGTTTTCGACCGCCTTGGGCGCGGCGTCGGGGAAGAGAACCACTTTTATGTCGCCCTTGTTTGTCTTTATCGTTGCAACGGTGTCGCCCGCTGCAGGCTGTCTTAACTGCTTGCTCATTTTATTTCCTCCGTGGATTCGTTTTTCTGTGCGGGTTTATAGAGCTTGGCGAGTCCGCCCTCGCTCGTCTCGCGGTATATTTTTGAAAGATCCTTGCCCGTCTGATACATCGTCTCGACTATCAGATCGAACGATATCTTTCTTGTGTATGTCAAAAAGTTTGCAAGGCTCACTGCGTTTATCGCCCTCATCGCGGCGACTGCGTTGCGCTCGATGCAAGGCACCTGAACGAGCCCCATGACCGGGTCGCAGGTGAGTCCGAGATGGTGTTCCATTGCGACTTCTGCGGCGTATTCTATCTGATCCGTGTCCATGCCATAGAGCTCCGCGAGCGCAGCCGACGCCATTGAACACGCCGAGCCTATCTCCGCCTGGCATCCGCACTCCGCGCCGCTTATCGAGGCGTTCGTCTTTATAACGTTGCCGATGATTCCGGCGGTCGCAATGGCTCTGCGAATTTCATTTTCGGAGAATCCGCGCCTGTCCGCCGTGTATCGCAGAACTGCGGGCAGAACTCCGCACGCACCGCAGGTCGGGGCAGTTACTATCTCGCCGCAGGAGGCGTTCTCTTCGCTGACTGCGTAGGCGTAGGCGCAAACGAGCCTGTTTTCGCGCGTCTCCGGGCTCTCGTCCATGTGGCGGCGGTTGTTGAGCATATAAGCCTTTCTCATTATGCCGAGTCCGCCGGGCAGCTCGCCCTCGGCGGCAAGTCCGCGCTTGATGCAGCTGTTCATGACGATCCACACGCGGTCGAGATAATGCCAGATTCCTTTGCCCTCGAATCTTTCAACCAAGTCGGGAATACGGATATTTTCTTTCTTGCAGTATTCTTTTATCTCCGCAAAATTCTTGAACGGGTAGACTTCGGGCGGCTCTGCATCTTTTCTGCCCTCTATCTCTATCGCACCGCCGCCGACGCTGCAGACTCTGCGCTTGCCGATGGCGTTTCCGTCCTTGTCGAACGCCGCGAAGTCGAGCGTGTTGGGATGGGGGATGTCGGTCGTCGTCATGTCGAATTTTATGTCGAGCACGCGGGGCGCGAAGGTCTCGCGCAGAACTCTGTCCGTGCCGTGACCTTTTCCTGTCTTTGCGAGTGAGCCGTAGAGAACCGCTTCATACCTGGCCGCCGACGGGAACTCGTTTATAAACATCTTGGCGGCGGACTCGGGTCCCATGGTGTGCGAGCTTGACGGGCCGCGTCCGATTCTGTAAATTTCTTTGATAGATTTCATTTACCTCTCCTGTAAGCCGTTGAAATATGTTGCCTCATACATTGTTAAGTATATCACATAATATTTCCAAACTCAACAAGTTGCGGCAAAAAGACCGTTGACAAAAAATAACCGGGTGTTATAATTGCTTCATCACGGGTTGGGAGAGAGTCATGGAACAGCGCAAGGACAAAGAAAAAACGCTTTCGGCGGGCACGCTGCTTTTTGTTGCCTGCTGGGCGGCTTATTGTGCCTCGTATCTCGGCAGAATAAACTATACCGCCGCGCTCACCGCGATAGTCGCGGACGGCGTGTTTTCAAAGTCCCACGCCGGGTTTATCGGTACTGTCTACTTCTTCTGCTACGGAGCGGGTCAGATATTCAGCGGAATCCTCGGCGACCGTGTGTCTCCCTATAAAATGATAGGCGCGGGGCTCGCCGGGACGGTGTGCGCCAATATTATAATGCCGCTGTGTTCGTCGAGCTATATCACCATGAGCATTATCTGGGGACTTAACGGAATAGTTCAGTCCATGCTCTGGACACCCGTGCTCTATATAATAGCCACCGTCCTGCCGGAGGAGCAGCGCAGCCGTGCGTGTCTGCACATAGCGTCGTCGTTCCCGATAGGCAGCCTGCTCTCCTATGTGATATCTGCGGCGGCGATAAAATTCGCGTCGTGGCATTTTGCGTTTTATATCCCCGCCGGAATAATAACCTGCGTGCTGGTCTTTTGGTGTATATGCGCGAAAAAGACCTCGAAAATCCTCGGAAAAGGGGAGAAGCCGTCGCTTCCCGTCCATGAGAATACTGGCGAAAAAATCTCTCTCGGCAAGCTCTTTATGATTTCCGGCGCGTCGGTCATATGCGTCGGCGTGCTCGTCCAGGGTATGCTGAAGGACGGAGTCAGCTCGTGGGTGCCCACGCTTATTACCGAAAAATATGACGTCTCCGCCTCGTTTTCGCTGCTGCTGTCGGCGATTATGCCGATAATCAATCTCAGCGGCGCGTGGATAGGAACGAAGCTTTATGAGAAGGTGTTCAGGCACAATGAGGCCGCAACGTCGGCGTTCGGCTTCGCCATGACGCTGATACCGCTGACGGGCATAGTCTTTGTCGGCAAATATCCTATCGCCATTTGCGTGATACTCCTGGCGCTGTTTACTACAATAATAGCCGCCATGAACCATCTGCTTATGACGCTCATACCGGTGCACTTTGCGAAATTCGGGCGCGCATCGACGGTCGGCGGGATATTCAACTGCTGCACATATATAGGCAGCGCGATATCGACCTACGGCTTCGGCGCGGTGTCCGAAAAATTCGGTTGGACGGCGACGGTTGTTTTTTGGATTATTCTCGGCGTGATAGGCGTCGCGGCGTGTGCTCTGCCGATGCGCCGCTACGCAAGATTTGCCAACGGGAGCGATAAGGCGTAAGTCAACAGCTTTTCTTGATAAAAAATCACAATATCCTATAAAGCGTGTCAAAAAACAGCACGAAGCGCAAAAAAATTAAAATTAGGTATTGCAAAACCCGGAATCTTATGTTATTATAATGTGCGTTCGGTGAGAGCCGACAAATTGGCCCGGTAGCTCAGTTGGTTAGAGCGCTAGCCTGTCACGCTAGAGGTCGACGGTTCGAGACCGTTCCGGGTCGCCATTCGCTGCTATGGCTCAGGTGGCAGAGCACATCCTTGGTAAGGATGAGGTCACCAGTTCGAATCTGGTTAGCAGCTCCATAAAAAGCCTTGAAACTTGATTGTTTCAAGGCTTTTTACTTTTATAATCGCAGAAACTATAATCGCAGAAACGGCATATAAAAAGCAGCTCCGAGGCAACGGCTTCGGAGCTTATTTGCTTTTATCGGGCTCGTCCGGAACATGGTGCATTATTCCGTCGACATCGCAGTTCAAAATATTGCACAGGTCATTTAACGTCACGGTGCTTATCGGCTTGTTATGCTTGAGACGGTCTATGAGACTGCGGCTGATGTTGAAGTCCCTTATCAGCTTGTATGTCGTCATCCCTCTGTCTTTCATGGTTTTGTAAAACGGCTCATAAGTAATCACAAAATCACCTCAACGCCATTTTAATTTATGCTCAATATGTTGACAATTGTCGATATATAGAGTATAAATATATACGACATCGAAAGCACATGAAACGCCGATCGACAGCGAATAATATTGAAATAAAGAATTTAAGATGGTTATTTATCCTCAAAACCCGTCAATTATACTAAGTATATTGTATTTTTCTGACAGAGTGCTAATATATGATTGAGAGAATTCTGCCAAAGAGGCATAAAGCACAACCGAGGCATAAAACGGCACTGCCGTAAAAAATAATGCATAAAAACAAAACGGAGGTAAAAAACAATGAAAACAAAGCGAAAAAATATTTTTAAATCGCTTTTGGCTCTGACCCTTGCACTCATCATGGTGCTCGGAGTCGCGCCATTGAACGAGCTTGCGGGCGTTGATTTCGCAAGCCTTTTCGCGCCCAAAGCCGAGGCGGCGGGAAAAACTTACGGCATTTATACTTATGAGGTCAGCTCGGACAACAAGGTCACAATAACCGACTGCAAAGGATCGGCAAAGGGCGCAATAACAATACCGTCTGAAATTGACGGAAAGCCGGTAACAAGCATTGGAGGCTCTGCTTTCTGGGGTTGCACCGGCCTCACAAGCATAACGATCCCCAACAGCGTAACAAGCATTGGAAACGAGGCTTTCAGGGATTGCACCGGCCTCACAAGCATAACGATCCCCAACAGCGTAACAAGCATCGGAGACGAGGCTTTCTACGATTGCACCGGCCTCAAAGATGTATACTATGCCGGTTCCGAAGCGCAGTGGAAAGCTATAAGTGTTGGCTCTGGCAATGGTAAGCTCCTCAACGCTACTATCCACTACAACTGTACAGGAGAGCATGGTAGCACAAATAACGAACCCACCAGCTCCGCCCCCTTCAATCAGCCGACCTACATCGCCGATATCTGGAGCGGAAACAGAGAAGAAAAAACTCCCGAGCATGAGCAGCTCTCGTGGTATTACAACGGTTATAAGCCCATAACGAGAACTATAGTCGAAGAGATGGGCGATACGGCTTTTAAATTTTGGGACGGCGTTAAATGCGTTTCCAATCCCGCGAATGGGGCTGAAATTGCGCTCAAAAAGGAAAAGCAGCGCGAGCTGATTATCTTTGACGCAATAAGGGATGTTCTCGGCAGCCCGGAGTTCAGTGATATTATTTCGACTTCTGCCGCGAGCGATCTTGTGGGCTGGACTAAATCTCTCAACAGCGCGGCAAAAAAGATATACGGCGCAGAGGGCATAAAAACCTTTGAAGATTTTTACAATAAGTACGGCAAGGATAATTCGAGCGGAAAGAAAAAGACAAAGGCACTTGTTGAGGCAGCATATGCGGATTACCGGCAGGATGTCGGTGCGGTAAACTGTCTTAGCGATCTTCTGACATGCGTCGATTCGGTGCTGAAAATTGCAAAGTCGTCGAAAGAAGTAATAAATGCTTTTGTCAACTGCATGATGGTCGCGAGAATGCGCGAAAGCCTGAAAGCCGTTATTGATGAGATGTACGCCCAGTCGACCGATTCGGATATGCGCACGGCGCTCAGCAACGTCAAAAATTATTGTGTGAGCGAGATGGATGCACTTGCCGGCACTATGGTAAGATCGGTGGCGGGAATCGGTGTGACCGTTCTGAAAGAGTTTGTAGGCGATTTTTGGGACGATCTGGCGAATATGGTTCCGATAGCCGGACCGATTATCAAAGGAGTTAAAATCGGTGCGGCGGTAGGCGAGGGCATCTGCAATATGCTTTTCTCAACCGGAAACACGCGCGACAATTACTATCTTGCCAAGAGCACGGTCGAGTTTGTTGATATAGCGAGAAAAGCGTCGCTGTCCCTCCAGAAAAAGTATTCGGCAAACAGAACCACAGAGGCGGCAAACGCATATATCGATTCCGTCAGACTCTATATCTCTGTTCTTAATCTCGATGCCGAAAACGGTCGCAAGTTCTGCAAAACCGCTTGCAACGACGGACTCATAAACGGCGTTGCAAACTGGATCAACGGCGGCAATGCGAAGTATGACGAGATAGAACGCTGCACCAACAGCATACAGAAGACCAACAGTGACTTTGTAGATCTTATCTCGATATCCTGGATTTTTGCGGACAATTATCTGAAAACCGATTATCCGGAGATGTATGATACACTCTGTCAGAACATTTTGACCAGCCCGAAATATGCCAGCACGATAACGCAGGTAAAAGTCGATTTAAGCGGCAAAGCTACGGTGTACTTCAATGTTCCTTCGTATGCGGCAGGGTTTAAGCCGGTCAGCGGTGTTCAGGTTCAGTATAAGAAAAACAACGGCAGCTACAGTATGCTTGCCGATTTGGCAAATCCGTATGCAAAGTCCGCTTCGCACTCGATAACTCTCAGCAACAGCGATACATATACCTACAGGGTCAGAACATATGCAAAGCTGACGACCGGAAAGATAGAATATTCCGATTGGAGCGAAGAGTATACCACTTTGGCGAATCCCGCCGAAACGCCTGAGATATATTGCAAGGTCGGCGCAGTCGGAGTGGATGTGAGAGTTAAGAATAACTACTTCTTGAGCACCGGATTCAATGAATCGCAAAGCGGCGTAGTGACCACTGTTGAGATATACAGACGCAGACAGGGTGAGAGCGGAAAGAAACTGATAGGGGCTATTTCAGATGTTGACAGAGTAAACCTGTTTACCGATAAAAATCCCGGAACAACAAAGTGCTATTATTCTGCAAGAACTGTTGTCAGATACAACGGAAAAACATATTACAGTAAGTATTCTCAGGAAGTATGCACGATAATGTCCGGCAATATCCCGAAAGATCCGAGGCTTGATATCAACATCAGAGCCAACAGCAGCTCGCCGAAGACCAGAGCGGTTACTTACGCAGATGCTGCGAACGGCTTCAGTATAGAACTGGCTTGGGATAAAATAGACGGAATTTCGACATATGAGGTGTACAGAAAACTCGATGAAGCAAAATTATATGTTTATATCGGAAAAACCGATTCCGGTAACACTTCGTTTGTTGACAACACTGTTTCGGAAGCCGGAAGATACGACTATATTATTAAGTTCTATCAGGATATAGGTGGCGAAAAGGTACTTTGCGGAGAGAGCCAAAGCGCGTCGGTTCTCGTTGAGCGTGTAGCGCAGCAGACCGAGACGGTGGAAATCAAGAAAGGAAAAACTGCGACGATCTCAATCAATTCCGGCAACCTTTCCGACGGCTCGACCGTTTCGTGGTCGACTTCATCCGACTGTATCACTCTCACTCCGTCCGAAGACGGAACGTCATGTGAAGTTAAGGCGAATTCCAAGGGCAGCGCAACTGTAACCGTTACGATAACGCACGCTGACGGTTCAACTGTTTCCGATACTTTTGAAATTGAGGCAAAGAGCAAGGGCGTTTTTGCAACAATCTTTGATATCATCCTCGCTCCCTTCCGCGCGATAATCAACCTCTTCAAAAAGCTTTTCGGTAAATAAGCTTACTCCCCATCCCCGCCAAGCAGACCATCCCTTTCAAAAAATAAATTAACTTCCCGGCGGGGAATTCGCGGGGCGGCGTCCGGTTTGCGCGCCGCTCCTTTTGATACCGAAAACTGCACATTTCTTATAGCTGCCGTCGGGCTTTTGTCCGGCGGTTCGCTTTTTGTCTGCATTTATGACCTAACTCGCCGCCGCATTTCTGCAATTTTTGAGCACCTTGCTCTTTTTTTAAAATCTATGGATTTAACTTCCGCTTTGTGCTAAAATGCCTTTTGTGTTGTGTTTGGAAATCCAAATGGTTAATGATAAGCGCGACACCTGTGTGCAATTCTCTGTTGGGGGAACGAAAATGAAAAGGATAGGATATAAACATACGGTTGCGGCGAGCTTTACGGCGTTCGTCGTTCAGGCGGTCGTCAACAATTTCGCGCCGCTGCTGTTTTTGACCTTTCAGGCGCAGTACGGCATAGAGCTCTCGAAAATAACCGTTTTAATCACCGCGAACTTCTTTATTCAGATATTCGTCGATCTGACCGCCGTGCTGTTCGTCGACCGCATCGGCTACCGCGCTTCAACGGTGCTCGCCCATGCGATGTGCGCGACGGGTCTTATTTTCATGACGATTTTGCCGGAGATACTGCCCTCGGCTTTCGCTGGACTGCTTATCTCCGTGTTCTGCTACGCGGTCGGAGCGGGTCTTTTGGATATCACGATAAATCCTATAGTCAACTCCTGCCCGTCAACAAATTCCAATCAGCTGCTCTGCCTGCTCCATTCGTTCTATTGCTGGGGCAGCGTCGCGGCGGTCGGCATATCCACCCTGTTCTTCGCCCTGTTCTCGACGGATAATTGGAAGATAATGTCGCTGATATGGGCAATTCTCCCGATAGTCAACGCCGTTATGTTCACCCGCGTGCCTATAGCGCCCGTCGTCGGCGAGGACGAGGAGAAGCTCTCGATAAAGGATATGCTCAAAACAAAGGCATTTTGGATATTCATGGTGCTCATACTCTGCGCCGGTTCGAGCGAGCAGGCGGTCAGCCAGTGGGCTTCGACTTTCGCCGAAAAGGCGCTCGGGCTCACAAAGACCGTCGGCGATCTGGCGGGTCCCATGCTCTTCTCGATTCTTATGGGCGTGTCGCGCTTTATGTACGGCAAGTTCGGCAACAGAATAAATCTCGATTCAATGATGCTCCTGAGCGGTTGCGTCTGCACAGCTTCTTATTTTCTCATTTCGCTGACTTCTTCGCCCATTCTCGGGCTTGTCGGCGTCGCCGTGTGCGGACTGTCTGCGGGTATCCTCTGGCCGGGCACGATAGGCAAGATGTCCTCTGCGCTCCACGGCGGCGGAACGGCGATGTATGCTATTCTCTGCCTCGGCGGCGATATCGGCTGCTCGACGGGTCCGACCTTTGCCGGAATGATGGCGAGCGCGTTCGGCGATGACCTCAAAAAAGGCATACTCTGCGCCGTCATATTCCCGCTGACTCTGTCGGTGATAATGCTCGTGCGCGAGTTCATTATTCCGCGCCGCAGAAGGAAGGCAAATTCATGAAGAAAAATTATAAATCGACCGCCAACGCCTGCTTCGCGGGCTATGTAGTCCAGGCGATAGTCAACAACTTTGTACCCCTGCTGTTTTTGACTTTTAATAAGAGCTACGGTATAGAGCTTTCGAAGATAACCGCACTGATAACAGTCAATTTTATTCTCCAGCTCATAATCGACCTGCTCTCCGCGTTCTTTATAGATAAGATAGGCTACCGCGCGGCGGCAATTATGGCTCATGTGTTCGCGGCGGCGGGACTTGTTTCATTGACCGTCTTGCCGGATGTTTTGCCTTCGCCGTTTGTCGGTCTGCTCATTTCAGTTGTACTCTACGCGGTCGGCGGCGGACTGCTCGAAGTCATAGTCAGCCCGATAGTCGAGGCGTGCCCGACGGATAACAAAGAGAAGATGATGAGCCTGCTCCACTCATTCTATTGCTGGGGCAGCGTCGCTGTCGTCGGTCTTTCAACGCTCTATTTCTCGATATTCACAACGGCTAACTGGAAGTATCTCGCCCTTATCTGGGCGGTCGTGCCGATAGTCAACGCCCTGAACTTTATCCGCGTCCCGATAGCTCCGCTTATCGAAGAAGGGGAGAAGGGACTTTCATTCAAAGAGCTGCTCGGCAACAGGATGTTCTGGATATTCATGCTTCTGATACTCTGCTCCGGCGCGAGCGAGCAGGCGGTCAGCCAGTGGGCTTCGACCTTTGCGGAAAAGGGTCTCGGTGTCTCAAAGACCGTCGGCGACCTCGCGGGTCCCATGCTCTTCTCCGTGCTCATGGGTGTGTCGCGCGTGATATACGGCAAATTCGGCGACAAAATCGATCTCGACGGCATGATGATTTTCAGCGGCGCGCTGTGCATGGCGTCTTATCTGCTCATTGCGCTCAGCTCCTCCGCTGTGCTCGGGCTTGTCGGAGTCGCGATGTGCGGCTTCTCGGTCGGCATCATGTGGCCGGGAACGTTCAGCAAGGCGTCCGCGGGGATAAAGGGCGGCGGAACGGCGATGTTCGCTCTTCTGGCGCTCGGCGGCGATCTCGGCTGCTCTTCCGGCCCCACTTTTGCCGGAATGATGGCGAGCGCATTCGGCGACGACCTCAAAAAAGGCATACTCTGCGCCATATTTTTCCCGGCGCTTTTAACCGTGCTGACAATTTTTACAAAACGCAGAAAGGCGAAAAATTGATATCAAAAAGCGGCAGAATACGGATGATAAACCCGTGTTCCGCCGCTTTAATTTGTTTTTGCGGTTTACATTTGCAGGAATAGCTGATAAGATATATATGTGAGATTTTGGCTTTCTTTAAGTCTCATTAACAGGAAATCACAGGAAAATGAAAATGGACAGGAAAACTGAAATAAGGGGACTGAAATATGAGCGTAGCTAATATTCTGTCGATGGCGGGCGGACTCGGTCTGTTCCTATTCGGCATCAGGACGATGGGCGACGGACTCGAAAACGCGGCCGGCGCCAAGCTCAAGAGAATGCTCGAAGTGCTTACCGGAAACCGCTTCCTCGCAGTGCTCGTCGGCTTTGTCGTCACGGCGATAATCCAGTCGTCAACCGCAACGACCGTCATGGTCGTCGGCTTCGTCAATGCTGGCATGATGTCGCTCGCGCAGGCGGTCGGCGTCATAATGGGCGCGAATATCGGTACTACCGTCACATCACTGCTCATCGCGCTGAACTTTTCGAGCGTCGCGGCGGCGTCGGTGCTTGTCGGCGTTATTCTGATGCTCGCGTCGAAAAAGACCGTTGTCAAGAACCTCGGCGCAATATTCACAGGCTTCGGTCTGCTCTTCCTCGGCATCGACATGATGTCCGATTCCATGGCTCCGCTCAGAGATAGCGCAGGCTTCATGAACTTTATCGTCACCGTCTCGGAGTCGCCTCTGCGCCCGCTGTTCGGTATTATCCTCGGCATAGTCATGACCGCCGTGCTCCAGAGCTCCTCGGCTTCCGTCGGCGTGCTCCAGACTCTCGCCATGCAGGGACTCGTGCCGCTCAAATTTTCCGTTTTTGTCCTCTTCGGTCAGAATATCGGAACCTGCCTCACGGCACTCTTCTCGACCGTTGGTGCGAAGAAAAACTCGAAGCGCGCCGCAGTTATCCACCTGCTCTTCAATCTTATCGGCACGGGCATATTCATTCTTATCGCCCTGCTCACTCCCTATGTCGAGTGGATAGAGAAGCTGTCGCCCGACCCGATGGCGCAGATAGCCATATCGCATATCGTATTCAATATCGTCTCGACCGTTGTTATGTTCCCGTTCGCGAAAGCTCTCGTCAAGCTCTCCTGCCTGCTCGTTCCCGGCAAGGACGACAGCGAGAGCGAGATGCACTGCAAGTTCATCGACGACCGCCTGCTCAATACGCCC